>Ga0307513_10001755_pt1 | contig 30880 bp, 24 predicted proteins | sample 15_EM_MG_FD_202174 | JGI IMG/M metagenome (GOLD analysis project Ga0307513, IMG submission 202174) | Populus trichocarpa ectomycorrhiza microbial communities from riparian zone in the Pacific Northwest, United States - 15_EM | ecosystem: Host-associated > Plants > Roots > Unclassified | place... | reverse complement strand
TTCGACAAGAACTACAGTTTTCTAAAATTTTTTGAGCGTGCAATAAAATTAGGTAAAATATTATCATTTATAAAAATTGAGATTACAGTACGAGCAAATTTAATCCACACCTTAAACTAATTTTTTTAAAAAAAAATTCAAAAATATTATTCACGTTCACGTGAATAATATGAGTGAAATCACTTAACTGCACTGGTTTTTTTTTTAAAAAAAAAACAATGAAACTTTTCATGTGAACAGTGCGAGTGAATTAATTCACTCGCACTGGTTTTTCAAAATTTGTTTTTTTAAAAAAAACTGTTCACTTTAGTGTACAGCTACAGCTGTTTTTCCCAGACGAGAAACAACAAATTCTCCTAAACCAGCGGTGCCATGTGGGTCCTACCCACTAAAAGTACTTTTATTTTGGTTACCAAACGCTTATTAACGTGGTTGCGGGTGAACCTCACCCGCAACCATGTTACCAAACTGCATCTAAATCATTTCCTTTCTCTTTTCTCATCTAGAATTAAGTTAGCTTAAGTTTTATTCATCCACACTACATCATAATTATAAATCTATGATATAAAGTCCTGAATTTATCATTAAAATTACAATATCTATATTTATCATAGGATTATAATTAAGCTATAGTGTAAATAGATAACTCAACTGGATATTTTACTATATAAAAAAAGGAGTAGTGAATTATATTTATTAGGTCAACTCTTCGTTTAACATCTAAAATTTGAAGGAAATGAAATAGTTAAAAGCTTATTTAACCTGCTATTTTTCTAGATTTTACTATTTTACTTTTAAAAAGTGATGGGTTAGGATTTTAAAAATTAAGCTATTTGATTATTGTATTTTTTAATTATATTTTTATGATGCTAGTGTGTTTTTCCAAGGCAAAGAAAGAATTCGTTTTTTAAACAATTCGTTTTTTTATATATTTAGTTTCTTAAAGAAAGTTTTAAAATTATTTCTTTAATGGTAGTTTTAATTTAAATGATTTTACTAATTCATATCTTTAATGGAAATTTTACTAACACCACAACAGACAACCAAGCATGCTCTTAGTATCTAGATAAAATCTTTGTGATGTAATAAGTGTTTATATAAGATCTCTTCATCAACAATGATTGATATCATTAAAAAAGAGAAGGAAAAAAAAAGAAAAGAAACAGGAATCCAATTATATGAAAACTATTCCCATGATGGATAAAACAATTCCATGAAAACTAAAATGTTATATAGATAGAAAACATTGCAAAATATTACAATTATATGTGACTATAGCAACAATTTCTCCATGGTCCAATCCGCTAGGGTGATGTGGTGATATGATTATGATAATCGCTTTACCTATGCCATCCACCCCAACTCTTACTAGAGACTGCATATAATGGTGCAGGAATGCATGTACTTGTTAAGTTCCTATACTCGTAGTTGCGTGCAGGTGGATCTTGATCCTAACAAGCAGTAAGAGGTTGCATCTTCTCATGAATCGTCTTGTAGCAATGGAGACTACAAAGGGGTAGTTTTGACTTGGAATCCCGATACTTGTATGGATTTGTACAAGATGGAGCAGCACATTTCTCCCGGGGAGGAGGGTAACTGAAATCCATATGAAAACAAAACAAAATCATCAGCTGTGAAGCTGCGAAAAAAGCACGCCTAGATAGCAGATGTGGAAAATAGCCAATACAAGTTGTGCTGGAACACAATCTAATGAAGTTGTTGCTATAAAATATATGGTGGATGAGCATCCCAGTTAAAGGAACTTTCTGAATCATATCAGAACATGCATCTAAAAGAAAAATTCTTAACACATCACATTGTCTCGTGTGAAATCACCGAGGGAGCAAAATCAGTTTTAAAATTAACTTAAAAAGGGTCTTTACAGGAACAAAACCAGGGAACTTGTACCTGCAAGGCTTGGAGTCGAATATACTTGGCAAGCCCATTTCAGTGGGGAATGTTACAGTTGTTCCTGCTGGACCCATGACCCACCTAACATGGTCTGATGCAAGTACCATGGCGTTTGTAGCTTTCTCCTGAACAGAATTAAAATGCACCAATGTTAACACAAAAACTCAACAGCACAAGTAGGCAAGTTGAAGGGGGAAATGATGAGTAGAGAATCCTCACAAACTCTCTCTATATTACCTGTGCCATTTCTTCTTGTCGTTTCTTCAGTTTATCTTCACGCTTCTTCCTAGTGGAATCTTGGCCCAGTATTTTTCTTATTGCCTCCGCCTAAGATTTTCAGTCATTGTCAATGCATAGATTCTATCTAGCATCTTCGCAATTAAGAAAAAAAATACATATTAACAGGGCAAACCTCAGATTCCCTATTTGCCTTTTCAACTTGCATCCTACGTCTTTGAAGAGCCTCAGCTCTCTTCAATTGCTGCTCCACTTCAGAGAGTTTCTCCTTTTGCTCTGTTGCCAAAATAATCAGGAAAATAAATCTGGGAAATTCCACAAATGTACAATTGGGGGATCTCAAAAGCAAAAACAATAACTAACTTTTAGGAGGAGCTGGAGGTAACCCATTTGGGAACTCTATCAAACTAGCAAAACCAGAGGAGACATCTTTGCCAGTTTGAAGTGCTCGTTGACGGGTAGTGACTGTCCTTTCCTTCTTAGAGTCTGCTGATAGATCAGCTAACTCTTTTCTTGGCTTCTTCCTCTTCGCTGTAGGGTCACCATCCGAGCCCAGATCTTCATCTTCCACATAATCAGTATCTTCAGATACTATCCCTGATTTAGATTTCTTACCCTCCTTGCCAAACCTAGTTGGGCCATGAACTCCAGCATCTACATCATTCAGACCATCAACATTTCTCTTCAATACTCTCAATATCTTCCGCTGTTTCCTGCTTCCTCCCTCTTCATCTTCAAACCCTGCACCATAATTAGTGCTGATCTTCGATGTCTTGACTTTTTCAAGGAACTGAATCTCATCACCATCCTCAGCTCCATCATCAAGAACTCCATCTAATAGGCGTTTCTTAGGGAGCCGCTTACTCTTACGAACTGGCTCAGACTGATCAGTTTGCTTTGAAGACAGATTCTCACCTCCCAAACCATCTGTTTTCCCATCATTTAGACCACTTCTAGAGAAATCCTTCCATGGGACTCCTTGCAAACCACTTCCCTTACCTGAAGTAAGGGAATGGTTGTTGTCCAAATTCTCCTGCAAGAAGGATGTTAGCTGTAACTAGTGGTGCTTAAATAAATATCAGTCATTAGAAGGCGCAGCAAAACACTGTCAGCTGGGCCAAATAAGGAGTAAATACAATGAACAAGGATTTCTAAACATGAATTGAAAACTGAAAAGTTTGAGGAATTTGTAACAAATGAGAAATTCTTATGTGGTTCTGTTTTATCTAGTTGGAGTGAAAGGATTTGCCACTAGAAAGCAGCTAATTTACAGTCTTACAGTCCTTGCATCTAAGAATAGCAAGATGCCCAAACTTAATATTCTGAATTTAAATGATCACTACATGTAACACTTCTCCTTCTGCATGTAATATATGCTGACGATCTATATGGATATGACTATCAAAACCAAATGCAGATGACAGCATACCAGACAACAAATTTTGATGGGAAGTACCTCAACTGTCTTCTGCCGGGGATCTGGGAAGCGAGAAGATTTTGAAGAAGAAGACCCAACAGCAACAGCAGATGCGCCATCAGATGCAGACTTTGCAGTAATAGTACGTGTGATACCACCAACTTTTAGCTTAACTTTTTTTACTTTACTTTCATTTCCTACTCCATCTGAAAAACCTCCAACATGGCCCAAGCTACTACTTGTGCTTTTCCAATTAGCTGGGGCAAGGACACCTTGGCTCAACCTTCTAGAATCAACTCCACTGCGCCTTCGCTCACTGCTTCCTCGAAAAGAACCATTATTGGAAGCTTCATCGGATTCTCCAAATCCTCCATCTTCATTCTTCATCATATTCTGGGCAGATTCACAGTCATCAAGGTTAGAAGATGAAGCTCTTGAATTGCATAGAATCAAACTGACTTTTTTCTTTCACAAAATTGAACCATGATCATTATTTTCATCACTTGACACTTTGCTTACAGTTTCTGAAGGTGGTGTGGATGATAAGGATGAAACATCAATGTAACCTGAAGGTGCATGCGATTCATTCCGTGGTCGACGGGATGTATTACTCCTCTTCTTCCTGACAGCACTGCTTGCATCACTAAACGCAAAACCCTCCATAAAAGTAAGAAGGCAGAAGCCTAGTTCTGCTGTTATCTGCCAGAGAGAGGAAGTTGAAATAAGTCACGAGAAACACAAACATTTCAAGGTAAAGTTTCTTAATTGCATCACAACTGAGCAGATTAGGCACAAAACTGCAAGGTGCAACTCATGCCAGACAGTGAAGGAAGTCCCACATAACACAACAGAACACAACACAAAAAAAAGTCGCAACCCAATTCCACATCGATACAATAACCACAGAACAGATTCTCATTTACTTCATATTAATCAATTGGAAAGGGTAAAATATAGCAGCAAATACCTGTCTGATAATTGAGAAAGTGAATGCTATAAGTCACATAACCTTTGTCGCCTATACCGAAAAAGAAAAAACTTAATTTCATTTATAGATTGTGGATTCTACCAGCAATTTTTTTTTTTTAACACAGATAGCTATGTAACAACAATTAACACATTAGAGTGTTAGGTACTTATTCATAAACAAAAAGAAATCAACACCACAGTTCCCTGCAAGACAATTGGAAAAGAATCTGAACATCAAACAATACACAAAAAGAGAAAATTTAAAGTCATTAAAAATTGCCATTTTGATGCATAAACCAGCTCAACAAGGCCAAATTAACATCACCATTCAATCACAGATTCACCCTATCCAACATCAACCCACCAAAACCGACACAAATCCAGATTCATAGAAACGAAATCAGCCAAGAAAACCGAAAGACGTGCAGATTCTTTGAAGCAAACACCCACAAAACAAATCAAGAAACCCAAACGCAAATCCTCTAAAAACACGTAAGAAACTACATAAAGACCGAGAACAAGCAATTTACCTATCTGGGTCGCGACAACAACGCCTGAAAACCCTTGAATCACCGTCTTAAAACGACCATCAAGAGAGATAGAGAAGAGGGTATCTGCAAAAGTGGTTAAAGATTGGATTTTTGGAGGGTTAACGGGTACGGGTAGGATGGTTAGCCAGGTGGAGTTCGGTGATTGGATAGAGAAAGGAGGTGGTGGTGATGGTGGGTCTTAGTTAAGGTAAGATAATGGCAGTGATGTAAAAGACGATAACATGGTGAAAGACTCATTAACATCCTCATCTTTGTATGACATACCACAGTTCTCTGTGTTTGTGCTTTTGTCTATGGTCACCCTTCTTACATACAGACCAAGCTCAGCTGTCTTTGCAGTTTGTTGGATTATTTGGTCCCTGTATTTTTTAATTGATTTTTTGGACTTTGTTGGATTGGTTGTATACTTTTCTTTTAATTAATTAATTCCTTTATTCTAGATTTTTTTTTAATGTGATCTCTATAATAATTTGTTAGTGATATCATATTATTTATATGTGCATATCTATATTAAAGAAAGATATAGATATAAGTATTATAAATATTATTTTCTCTTTTATATTTATTTTTAAATAAATCCAAAAATAACTAATAAAATACAACTAATTATTCTCTAACTAAAATAAAATTTCACCCATTAAAAACTGCTAGAAAGTGAAGTTCAATAAATTGTGAAGGAATTTTTCCATTTAAGTTGTGAAGTAAAAGCTGATGTGGTACTGGAAGTATAACTACGTGGGTTGGTAACAAGAGCTGAGTTTGAGGGAGCATGAATCTCTATAGTATTTGCAGCATCTGCGGGGTGTTGTGCCATGGCCTAGTCATTTGTGAAAGGATGTATATATGTCCTAATCTACGATGCCAATCAAAAATTGGAATTCAAACACAAACGAACACAGAATAAGTATGTTGTTGGAGAGGCTGCGAAAAACAATATAACACATCTTTGGTTTGACCTTTTTGCAGGATGTTACCCGAGTAGTTCGCAATAAAAAAGAAGTGTCTTTTCTTATCCATGATCAGTGATGATAGCTTGCAAGGTTGGCCCAAACTCTTCAGTTACAATGGCATCTTCAGTTACAATTCCAGCTGTGGATGAATCTGCGGTTACAGATATTGCAGATGATTCAATAGTTCTCTCTGGAATCTAGAGGGTTCACTCCCAGATTGTTTCAGAAACCAGTTTACTGGAAATATTGACTCTAGTACTCTTACCAATCTCATATCCCTTGAATTCCTCTCATTATCAAACAACAACTTTGAATGAAATTCCCATTTCAATGAAGCCTTTTATGAACCATTCAAGCTCTTTTCTAGTTGGAACAACAGACTGATACATAACCTACTGCCTTTCATAATTTGATTCCAAAGTTCCAGCTAGTCTTTTCCAGCTTGACAAACAGTCCAACATCGGAAGCACTCAATGATGAAATTCCCAACGTCTTCTATAATCAATACAACTAAAGAGTCCTTGATCTCTCTCATAACAACTTCAGTGGAATTTTCCATCATGGTTGCTTAAAAACAATACAAGATTGGAGTAACTATTTTTGATGGAGAACTCCTTTGTTGGTTCTTTGCAATTGCAAGATCATCCAAATCCGGACATGACCATAATAGATATATGGAACAACAACATGCGTGATCAAGTTCCAAAAAATATTTTTTTAATCTTTCCAAATATGTGGACTTTAAAGATGGCTAAGAATGAACTCACAGGTTTTATTCCTTCTTGTTTAGAAAAAAATAAGCTTTCTGGGAGATTTAGATTCATCCAACAATCAATTGTCTACAGTAAAACTGTAACAGTTGATAGCATTATGGTTTCTCCAACTGTCAAACAACAATCTAGGGTAGAATAACTGAACACTGAGGAATATATTTGCCCACACAAATTGTTACTTGACAACTGGAGAAAAATTAGTTCTGTCAACTGTTCTAGTTTTATTGTAGACAATTGATTGTTGGATAAAATTAAAACTCGAAAAGAGCTAATATTTCCTAAACAAGAAGTAATACAACCTGTGAGTCCATTCTTAGCCATCTTTAAGGTCTCCATATTTGAAAAGATCAAACAAATATTTTGTGGGATTGGACCATGCATGTTGTTCTTTGATATATCTATTATGGTCATGTCCATATTTGGATGATCTTGCAATTGAAAAGCACCAACAAAGGATTTCTCACTTGGAAATAGTTGCTACAATCTTGTATTGTTCTTAAGCCACCACGATGGGAACATTCCACTAAACTTTTTTGTGGGAGAGATCAAGGACTCTTAAGTCGTTTTGGCTATTTGACAGTGAGAGTAATTCAAGGGATACGAGGTTGGTAAGAGGACCAGAGGCAATGTTTCCGGTAAACTGGTTTCAAGAGACGTCTAATAGTTGTGTTGGCGTGTATCCTCTAGTTATCAATCAATAAATTTTCAGACTTTGTGATTTTTTTATGGTTTTACTGTATTTGTTTTTTAAGTGTTTTTAGTTTAACAAATCACATTATATTTCTTGCTATACAATGCATCAATTGAGTTGATTGTGAAAGATATGAAAATGATTGTTTTTGTTCAATTTAAGACTTCGCTGAACAATTTGCATAGACCTTATTGACTGGGAGTCAATATTTTGTTTTTGATAACTAGTGAAATGTATTAAAACGCCAAAAGATGGCGGGAAGGAGGAGTTACAAATCTGCAAAAACACACGGATTTAGCAAAAGAAACAAAACGAAGAGAAAGAGGTCAAGAAAACCACAAGAACAGAGCAACAGCCTTAGAATGCAGCTTTGCCTCCACACAAAACAGAGCTGCCAAGCTAAACTACCAAGCTAAACAACCAGCTATCACCGACTATTCCAAATCAATAGAGGTCTTTAGACCAGGCAACAGCTACAACCAGCTACAACCAGCTATAACCAGCCACTGGGAGTTAATATTTAAGTTACTTGCAAGCCACTTTCTCATCAGTTATTGTTGTGGAGCTCTATTCTGTCTTAAACGTTGGGTGTATAAAATAGTCAAAAGTAGGATATCTCACTTTCTCCATTGTTGGTCTGTAACAATCTATTGGTAGCCTTATTTAGCTCAACTGGCCACACTGAGTTAAAGCGTAAAATGTCGTGTATGCACCCCTTGGTAGCCTTATTTATCCCTCCTTGCCACTTTGAGTTAAACATAAAATGTCGTCTATGCTTGACTTGTGGTTTGCCATTTTGATTTTTATACACTAGCAAGTACTAGTTTCCTGGAAAGTACTGGTGGTCTCCTCACCATCTTTTTCCAAACAACCCTCGTTAGAAAATGATTTAAGTTTTGACCGGACTGTTAAAGAGCAATTCTATGCCACGAAGCTAGTTTCCACGTTCCAATTCAAAAAGCAAAACAACAAAATACAAAAAGTATATCAACACAAACTTAGGAGCCCACAAATAAATCTACTCAACCAAAATTCGGGTCAACAGAAAGGCTGAGCTGAGAGACAATACACCACAAAGCATCCAATAGCAAGACATACACGACCAACAATTATCACAAGCAGATTATCAAACAATTTCTGAGGGAAAAACTGACTCCCCAGCAGCAATCATTACAAATTCACTAAGCAAAATAGACTGAATTACCTTCTAAAGTTGGAGAACTTGCAAAAACTAGCCAGCAGAAAATTGAAACAAGTATCTATGCAGTAATCGATGAAGTTAAACCACCCACGTCGCCAATATGGATTGATGTAGAGAACTGCTGCAATCCCCATCACCACAACTATGTAACCTACACCCAAACTGATGTAGAAAAAATTCATGTCTATGAAACCATCATCTTCTTGTTTATCATTAGGCATTGGCAGCGATGGTGATTCTTCTTCACTACAATTGTTTTGCAATGGAGGTCCACACAAAAAAGGATTTCCTTCATAACTGCTTTCATCGAAGGTCCCAAACTGATATTTTCTCTCTGGAGTTTCACCTGACAAGTTATTGTGTGCCACACTAAAAACTTCTAGTGTGGTTATTTCATAAAGTTTATGAGGGATGACACCGTCCAAGTTGTTGTAAGAAAGATCAAAACTCTCTATCTGCTTTAAGTTTGAGAATGTTGCAGGGATAGATCCGGTGAGATTGTTGTGTGACAAGTTTAATGCTAATAGCTCACTTAAGTTTCCCAATTCTGGTGGGATTGCTCCTGAGAATTTGTTGCTGGAGAGATCAATACCAGACATGAAGCTGAGAATTTTTCCCTTGTAACCATAATACATACTTTTAGCTGTAAATTCTATCACTTCTTCTGTAGTAATGGGTATATAACTGCTTCCCAAGAGAGCTCTGGTTTGGTTGAATTCATAATAAGCTTTTTCTATGGGTGTTGATCCAAAATGAAATCCGAAATCCACTGATGCTTTCTCATAACTTTCCTTGAAACTAAGATTGCCTAAACATGATGGTAGTGGACCAGAGAGCTGATTCTGTGAAACATCCAAAATGCTTAATTGTTCTAACAAGCATAACTGAACAGGAAACTCACCGTCAAAATCATTAGCTCTCAGAAGAAGAACACTCAATGATGAAAGATTGCCAATCCAATTTGAGATGGAGCCGATGAAGTTGTTATCTCGGAGATCCAATGTAACAAGGGAAGAACTGTTATAAAATCCATATGTTAATGGACCACTCAATTTATTTTTTGATAAATGCACATGGGTTATATGTGGTGGATTGAAACAAGATGGTATAGAATCAAACAAGTTGTTGTCAGAAAGGTCCAAGTATTTAAGCTCGTCAAGCTTACAAAATTCTACTGGAATTGGACCATTAAAATGGTTTTTGGACAAATCAATTGCGAAGATTTGCGTCAAATTGACAAACCACCTTGGAAGCATGCCTGAAAATTGATTGTTACTCAAATCCAATACAGGCCAGATTGTCTTTATGGGTGATGGAAAATCTGATATCCGACCCCAAAAATTGTTATCGCTTAGGTAGAGATAATTCAGTCTAGAAGAATTGACCACTGAGGCAGGTAATTGCCCACCCAAACTGTTGTTCGAAAGCTTGAGAAACGTTAATGTTATAAACTGTTCTAGTTCTACCACAGACAATTGATTGTTGGATAAATCTAAAACTCCCAGAGAGCTACTATTTCCTAAACAAGAAGGAATACAACCTGTGAGTCCATTTTTAGCCATCCTTAAGGTCCACAGATTTGAAAAGATCAAACAAATATTTTTTGGAATTTCTCCGTGCATGTTGTTGTTAGATATATCTATTGCGGTCATATCTGGATTCGGGTGATCTTGCAATTGCAAGGTACCAAAAAAGGAGTTCTCATTCAGAAATAGTTGCTCCAATCTTGTATTATTCTTAAGCAACCACGATGGGAACATTCCAATGAAGCTGTTTTGAGAGAGATCAAGGACTCTTAAGTCATGTTGGTTATAGAGGAAGCTGGGAGTTTCTACATGGAGTGCTTCCGATGAACTTTTTGACAAGCTGAAAAAGACTAGTTGGAACTTTGGAATCAAATCATGAAAGGACATGGGTTCCGTTACTAGTCTGTTGTTGTCACTGGAGAAAAACCTGAGGCTTGAGTGGTTCATAAAAGGCTTCATTGAAATTGGAACTTGGAAGTGGTTATTTGATAGTGAGATGAATTCAAGGGATAAGAGGTTTGTAAGAGGACTAGAAGCAATATTTTCAATAAATTGATTTCTCGAAACATCTAATAGTTGTAGAGATGATAAGTTTTTGAAACAATCTGGGAGTGAACCCTCTAGATTATTTTCAGAGAGAAATAACTGCTCTAGATTCTTCAATCCACACAAACCTGTACAATTTATCTCGAAATAGTCAAAATAGTATTGAAAGCATCTTTCATTGATCATGTAATTATAGGAAGATGAAGAGTTGCTAATTTACCTTGAGCGGGTAGGGTGCCATTGAGGTCACATTCACCGGCAGACAAAACTTTAAGAGCAGGCAATACTCCAATATTATGGAGAAAGTTTAATGGGAGAGAACTACCATCTAGATACAATTCTTCAAGGGTGGTCGAATTGAAGAAAGTCCCTGTAAAGAAGAAACAACAAAAGATACGATGAAAATGTTAGTGATACAGAGTTGACTTTAATCTCTTCATGTCTTAATTACCATTCCACTTGTAATTTTTAATCATCTTAATTTAGTTCAGCTAACTTTAAATGGATATAAAGTCCTCATTTTTCATGATAAAGAAACCCTATAAAAGAATGTCATGTGAAGGGGTTAGGTAGAAATTATCTAAGATTTACCGTTGATACTCGTAGATCCTGTCAACATATTGTATGACAAATCTAAAGACTTCAGAGATGAAAATCCTGTTAGAGATGAAAAAATGCTGTCATTGTATTGATTCCCTCTCAGGTGAAGGTTCTCCAGTTTCTTCAACCTTGATGACAAGACGTTGAGACCTGCAAGATGATTTTCGAAAGCCTATTGGAAGGAAATAAACGCATAGGAAAAATAACACGAGATTAAAAAAGGAAAATGTTCAAAGATGAATAGTTAAAGCTATTACCATAAAAGTTAGCCGATCCTGTCAGCGTATTCCATGACAAATCTAAAGACTTGAGAGATGAAAGCCCAGTGAAACATGATAAAATGCTGTCACTATAAAATTTATTATAACTGAGGCCAAGAACATGCAGTTTCCTCAGTTTCGATGATAGGGTTCCGAAGCCTGCAAGAGAAATCTCAAAGGAAAATAATTGACATTAAAAACTTCATTAATATACATTTGTTTTATGATTATAAGAAGATAGACATTGAACCAACCTTCATTCTCAGAGCAACCAACTAATCCAGTCTCTCCCAAATCAAGACTCTGCAATTCTTTGAAAGGCAGAAACAAAGATGCGTTGAGAACCCAATCGCCCAAGCGGTAATCCCTTGCACGCATAAGAGAGAGTTTGATCACTCGCCTTGTAGTGTTTTCACACACGATCCCAGACCACTCACAGCAATTACCAATATCCTCTTTGTTGTCCATCCAGTCGCTCAATTCCCCTTGAACGCTGTTTGGATCGATCAAAGCTTTGATCTCCAAGAGACCAATTCTCTCTTCCTCCAAGCACCCACAACAATGACCATACCATTCGCCAACCGAAGTCAATAATGTTAGCAACATCCAAACCCACTTTTTTTTCATCATCATCTTAGATAATTCTTTGAATATTGTTGCTTTTTATGTGCACTTGGCCAATAAAAGAGGTCCTATTTATATTACACTTCGGCTCTCTCCATGCATTCAATTGAATTTTCTTTGCTAAACTGTGAATGGAAAGAAAGTTGGGTGTATTATTGGAGAAGACTTTGACTCAGAGTAAACTTGGACTATTAATGATTTGGATTTTTTTGGTAGTAAATATTTAAAACTCGTGTTCATCTGTTATTTTTTATAGAATATTATTTGCCGTGTTTAGAGGTGTATGACAGAACAATTTTCATTATTTAAAACATACAAAACAGAATATGCGGAATGAAACTGTAACATATTAGATGAAATTTAATCGAGAAATCTAGAATTAATCGAGATTTAGAGAGAGATAAAATTTATTTCAGGTTTTTCTATTTTTTTAAATAGTACGATATATACTAGCCTCTGGATGGAACTTAACAGAATTGATAAGCTTGAAAAGGAAACTAAATCTCAATTGGCTTACAAATTCGTTCGAGGATACTGAGAATACAGATTTTTCTTTGCTGAATTTTCATTATTCAATTAAGTTGAATATTTACAACACACATTTTAATTTCTTGGCATATTTTTCTTCACGCACTGCAATAAGAACCTGGAATTGTTTGATAAAATTTAAACTCAGTGTCAGTACTTGGGTTAATGAGCCTAGAGAATGCTTGCCAATAGTTAAAGCTAGCGTGAGAAGCAGGGCGTTCCTCTAATTGGCTGTTTGCTACTCATGCTTTCTCATTCTAGACTTGGATACATTTTGACATTGGAGTCAAGTTAATTGGAGAGACCGCACCTTCCTGGAATTTCTTGCACAGAAGAGATTTGTGTGAGGACAATTTGTACAGGGCTGGTGAGGGCCTAGAAAATGACTTCCTTCTGGCCTAGAAAATGACTTGCACTTAATATTTCCTTGACATTTAAGTCACTTGTGAAATGGGGATGTTATTTCGTCCTCTGCCTTTTCTTCCTGGACATACGAAGCCAAGTTTCCAAGATAATCAATCCATCCATTATTCAACCTTTTGAATAGTGAAGCTTTTCAAAATAATCCACAAATGAAAGCTTGTAAAGACATACATTACAAAAGAATATCACGGACCATCTCACATTGTTTACATCACTCCATTAATTGCGGAAATATTAAAAATAACAAGAACAAAAAAATTGCGGAAAGACTCAAGCACGATATTTTATTCAAAGGTAATAATTGTCTAAAAAATCCCACAAAAATGGTTTATATAGCATGCATGGGCTAAACAAACTAAAATAATATAGAATTCAAAATTAATACTGAAACAAATAAGAAAGATAAATTTTCCAAACAAAAGCAATCCGAGGCAATCTTGAAGATCATGATCACAAAAGAGCTCAAAAAGAGATCCTCGTAGAGGATTTTGGTAGACTTTTCCCTCGCAGCTATGTTGTGGGTCTCTAAGTCTTATTTTTATGTTGGTATAATTTGCGCGTCAATTTAGCCCCTACTCAAAAGCAGTGGCTCGTTAAAGAAATACTGCATATTTGCCCTTATAAACTATCTTTTTAAACTATAGTTTATTAATATAGTCCATAAACTCATAGTCTAGACATTCCACATAAAACTTAATTAGACACTGACATTTATTACTTTAATTATTTGTTTATGGATGGTATTAGTATTTCTAATTCATTGTCCATAAGGAACACTTCACAGCCATGCATGGGCCATTCACTGCCCTTCATAATGGGCTTGGCCACTTTTGGTAATTAAGAAAAACCTATTAAATATTGTTGCTCGTTTTCATTCCTTTGGCATATCTGTTTTATCTTCTCGTTTGGGCCCTGCTAGACCTGTGTTTTAGCAGAAAGGCCCTATCTGTTTTATCTTCTTGTTCGCATAGCATAACTCGACGGACTTAGAAGATATAGGGGAAGAAAAATTTGTTTTCGTTCCAGTTCATAGGGCGAGATTGATGAGAAATTGAACTTGAAGATGGACTGGATCATTGTTAACTTCTTGATCAGAATTTTCCAACATGATGGCTAGTGAAAAAAATAAAAAAAAGAAAAAAAACAAGGCAAACTTAGGAGCCCACAGATAAATCAACAGTAAGGCTAAGCTATGAGACCAACACGCTAAAAAGCACCCAATAGCTGAACACACACAAGAACATTGCTGGACAAGTTCTGAGCAAACACAATTTGGGTTGATTCCCCCCACCACCACCACCAACAAATCCAATACACCCATACTAAGAACTTATGACCTTCTGAAGTTGGAGAACTCATGAAAATTAATCTTTAGAAAACAGTAGCAAGTGTCCATGCACTCTTCAACGAAGTGAAACCACCTGTGCCGCCAAAGTGGATTGATGTAGAGAGCTTCGGCAATGGCTAACACAAGAATTATGTAACATACCCCAAAGCTCACATACAAAACATCCATGTCTATGAAACCATCATCTTCTTGTTCATCATTAGGCATTGGTTGTGATGGTGATTCTTCTGTTGGTGGGAGAAACCACTGGTGGTGGCTTTGAAACACTCAGAGGGGATAAAACACACTGTTTTATTTCAAGAACAAAAGCTTACAATTAATTAACACAAAAGCTTCACAATACACGCCCTCTCTCTTTCTCTCTAGTGTTTCTCTCTATTCTCTCCACACAATTTAACAGAAGCTGGGCACTCTATTTATACACGAAATCAAAATACAAAAATTCAAACTTTTCAAGTGTGAAGGCGGCTGCAGGCGTGGAGGCGGCTGGCGGCTGCGGCTGGTCGGTGGGTGGTTGCCTTCCTTGACCTTCTGGATTGAGTTTAAGTTTCAACATCTTCTTCACTGCAATAGTAGTTCTGTAACGGAGCTCCATACAAAAGAGGATTACCTTTATAACTGCTTTCATTAAAGGTCCTAAATTGAGCTTTCATCTCCTGAGTTTTTCCTGACAAATTATTATATGCCACACTGAAAACTGCTAGTGTGTTGAGTACAGTAAGTTGTGGGGGATGGCACCATTCAAGTTATTGTAAAAAAGATCCAAGCTCTTTATCTGCTTTATGTTTGAGAATGTTGCAGGGATAAATTCAGTGAGATTGTTGTGTGACAAGTTTAATGCATGTACCTCACTTAAATTTCCCATCTAATGAGATTTCACCTGAGAATCTATTGCTGGAGAGATCCAGACATGAAGTTTAGAATATTGCCCTTGTAACCATATGGCATTTTTTTAGTCGTAAATTCTATTACTTCTTCTATTAGGGTGAATCGATAATTTATTCCAACGTAATCGATACTCCCTGAATCCATTATTTCAGAATACATCTCTCTCAAGGACTCGAATGTAATGGAATATTGTCGAGTAGCTACCGCTTTCTCCCAATTTTCCTTAAAAGCATGATTTCCTAGACAGGAGGGTAGACCACCAGTGAGCTTATTCTGTGAAACATAAAAAATGCTAAATTGTTCTAGCAAGCAAGCATAACTGAGTAGGAATCTGACCAGCAAAATGATTAGATTTCAGAAGAAGAACACTCAGTGCCGAAAGATTGCCAATCCAGTTTGAAATTGGGCCCATAAAGTTGTTGTTTGTGAGATCCAATGTCACCAACGAAGAGCTGTTATAAATTCGTTTGTTAATGGACCACTCAATTGATTTTTGGATAAATGGACATGTTTGATATTTGGCGGGTTGAAGCAAGATGGTATAGAACCAGACAAATTGATCTCAGACATGTCCAAATATTCAAGGTCCACAAGGTTTCAGAAATCACTTGGAACTGGACCCTCAAAATGATTTTTCTGACAAATCAATTGCTGTAAGACCTGAATTGTTGCCCATCCACGTTGGAAGCATGCCTGAAAACTGATCGTTACTGATATCCATTCAAATTTAAAATGTTGATGACTTCACCATTGCCATTAAGCTCCATTGAGTGTAAGCATTGAGTTTATAAAGTAGTCTAAAGTGGGATGTCGTAATTTCACCATTGCCGTTTCAGAAAATTGATGCGGTCATGATGAAAAGAAGAAAACAGAATTGTCGAGGGGAAACATGTACGCCTGAATTTCACTATACGACCATCTCTCAGCAACAGACATCTCAACTGACAAAAAATTGAATCCAAGGCTGACACAAAACATGAGAAAATAAATACCGAATTCCCTTGGAATCACACAGCACTCCTCCCACCCACCCCAAGCCACATCAGACTAGCTTAGAGAGCAGCCATCTACATTCCATTTTAATTTAGCCATGGACAACAAGGAGGATTCCAGTTGAACATCTGCATAACACCTTCAAAACTCCAATGCAAATCAGTACTCTTGAGCTAAAGACCCTCTTAAAGTTTAGCTAGTTTTATTAAACCTAAATAATTAAATTCAAAATATCTTTATAAACATAATTTTAGCTTATTTTAAAAATGATAACAACACTTGATATCTCTCTCTCTCAATGTCATTGAATTCAAAATGACCGACGAGCTACTTGCATCAAATGTTTGGATTTCAAGTAGTGATTTGGTCTCATCGGCTTCTCCTGGCCTACTTGTTTTGAATATAAGGTTCGGCCATCTAAGCTTTTCTTTGGGTTTGAATTTCCTGGCCTCCTGAGTTAATTTCATCTCGGCTGGACATGAATATTTCTATATACACTTAAGGCTGGACGAGCTTGTCTCTTTAGCAGGTCTTCTTAGGCTCTTGTGCTTTCAAACCATGCCAGCTCTAAGCCCGTTATTATCTGAATGAAATCATTGCGTACTTGTTCTATCTAGGGGGGGTTTTCCACTCTCAATTTGCACCTTTCAGTAATCATTTCATACTGGTTACCTCTCTCTTTTTTTTTGCTATGAAAAAATATGCAAAGTGTATATCTACGTAATCACGTTACAGAAAATGTAATATACACTTGTCATGGCTACAAGAAATAGCGAAAGAAAGAACTGGAGGAAAGATAACCGATTGACCCCCAACGAAGACCAATGCAGAAGAATTTCAAAGTGGCAAAAAGGAGGTGGCTAAAAAAGAACATCATGTTCAAACCATTGCACCAAAAATAATTCAACACCAAGGTTCTAAAATAAACCAATTCATCTCGATCCTCTCAGTCCCATCATGGGATATTAATTTTCATATTTAATCAAATGAATCTCTTGTGGCTTCTTACTCCCGAGGCTAGCACACAATGGTATGGACCAAACACTTTAAATATTCATGAAAATCATGAAAAATATATTTAAATAAAAACGAAGAGAAGGAAGACATTTTTAGCCACAAAACGTCACTGGAATTTGGCTAGAATAGCGAAGGCAAGTGAGCTGCACCAAGGCAATAAGCAATTGTCTACTATTCACTGTTTTTGTTGATTGGAGTTAATGTTTTTTTTTTTAATCTTTTAAAAAGTTCTTCAAAATATTTTCTTTTCGTAATTAAATAATTTATTCATTTAAGTGTTCTATACTTATATTTATTTAGTTACTAATCAGTATTTGTAAAAAAGTTAACAGATTAATTCTTGACATACAGGAACATAAATAAACTATCAGTTATTAAAAATAATAAATTTAGAATCTTATTTCACATTTTCCATATTATATAATATATATTATCTAAAGTTTCCAATTAGGTCATCAATGTTGAATAATTTAATTGCAATTCTGATGTAGAGAGACCTCCAGAAAAAAAATCAGGAAAAACACCAGTAAAGAGAGAAGGGTCAAACATTAGATATTGCTGCTTAATATCAGGAGCTGCAGTTGCCGATTGGAGTTGCCCCTTTTGCCAGATTGCTGCTTAAGTTTAGGGCTTTTGATTTATGCTTTAATTTGAATTTATTTACTTTTGGAATTTTTAGTATTTTTCCTTATTTCAGTTATTTCTTTCCTAACAGTTATAGTCCTAGTCGAATTAGGATTTGCAGCCTATATAAAGGCCGAATCTTTTCATTGTAGGACACTTTGGATTAAATAAAGAATTATCTCTGATATTTTTATTTTCTAAACTCGTAGATTTGAGTGTGTTACTCTTTTGTTTGAGGATTCGAATGATTTTTCCAAGAAGCAGGCAGCGCCCTACTTCTTCATAAGTTTTCGCTACATCAGTTAGTATCAGAGCATGCTTAATCTTATTTATATGGAAAACACATGAAATGAAAGCAAAATCCTTGGCGGCGGTGACCGTGAGGACAATGTGATTACATGAGCTGAATTCAAAGTTTTCTAGCGTGAGACCCAACAAGCGCAACGTGAGACCCAACAAGCATTGCGGGAGGTCCAAGCAGCTCTTGCTAGACTGATGGCAGGGAATAATCAGAGGGGCAATGGTCCTACGGGTCGTCAACCTTATCGTGAGAGGGCGGAAGTTTTTGTGAACGCCAACCAGGGATTCCACGTAGGCAGCTAGCCTATGAGGATAACCTGAGTGAGGATAACCTGAGTGAGGATGAAGAAGATGCTGAAGCCATACTCCGGGATAATCGGAGGGGTTGCCAAAGGGAGCAGGATCGACAGACCTTTTATATGAAGATGGACCTGCCCAGTTTTAATGTTCAACTTCAGATCGAGGGGTTCCTTGATTGGTTGGTATTAGTAGAGAGGTTTTTTGATTATATGGATATTCCTGAAGATAAAAAGGTGAAATTAGTCGCGTACAAACTATTGGGGGGAGCTTCTGCTTGGTGGGAGCAGTAGCAAATTACACGGTTGCGACAAGGAAAGGGGATGGTTCAGACATGGGATAAGATGAGGCTACTGTTACAATCCAGGTATTTGTCTCTAGATTATGAGCAGATTCTGTTTAAATAGTATCAAGATTGTAGGCAGGGAAGTAGAACAGTCGAGGCTTTCCTAGAGGAATTCCACAGGCTGTCGTCATGTAATAACCTGCCGGAAATAGAGGCGCAACAAGTTGCAAGGTTTGTTAGGGGGTTGTGTTGGGCTATACAGGATCGAGAGTTACGATGCAAACAGTCTACACCCTAACCGAAGCCATTGCACTAGCTATTAAAGCAGAAACTCAATTGGACAAATCAAAGGCGGCGGTCGTAGCAAGAAATTCCTTTGATAATAATCGGGCTGCAGTAAACAAAGGAAAGGCCCCAATGACTCAGCCATATTTGTCTAACACCACTCGCGGGACAAGCAGCAGTGGAGGTCCAACAAAGCCAGTCAACATTGTTTCATTAGAGGTGGCACCTTGTAACCCTTATGCTCGTCCCGGGGTTGATAAGTGCTATAAATGCGGACAACCAGGACACCGTTCCAATCAATGTCCAAAAAGGGGTACTGTTAACTTAGTGGAGTCAGAAGAAGATGGCAGATTCAAAATGTACAGAGGAGGACAAGAATGAAGTGGCCTATATTTATGAAGAGGAAGAGGTAACGCGTGGTAGCGAAGGGGAATTGCTGTCACGCTCTCTTGTGGTTCAACGACTACTGTTAGCACCAAAACAGGAAAAACCATCCCAGCAGCATAATATATTCTGAACCAGATGTACTGTGAACAAAAGGACTTGTGATATCATTATTAATAGTGGCAGTAGTGAAAATATAGTGTCGAAAGCAATGGTTACCAAGCTGGGGTTGGAAACTAAGAAAACCCTTCACCGTATAAGATTGGTTGGATTAAACGGGGTACTGAAGTGAAGGTAACTGAAATCTGCCACATTAATTTCTCAATTGGGAAGAACTATGCAGATGAGGTTACATGTGATGTGGTGAAAATGGATGCCTGTCATATGATTTTAGGACGACCATGGCAGTTCGATGTGGATGATACATACAGGGGCCATGATAATGTATATGTTATCATGAAGGGCGGCCTAAAGGTCGTTTTGGGGCCCATAAAAGAGGAATTTTCAATTGTTGAATCGAAATCAAAGGGCAAACCAATATTTCTAGTGGATGGGGACAAATTCATAGAGGAAACTAAGGAAGCCAAAGAGATTTTCGTGGTGGTAGTTGGGGGGAGAAGTTGGCAGGGAGTCTATGGAAATTCCACCCATGCTTATACCTTTGTTAGATGAATTTTAGGAAATTATACCATCAGAGCTACCTAATGGGTTGCCTCCTATACGGGACATACAACATTAGATTGATCTCACGCTAGGAGCCAGTTTGCCTAAGTGTCCACATTACTGGATGCAAGGAAAGTCAGATTCTACAAGAACAAGTAGAAGAATTGATCAAGAAAGGATTGGTGTAGGAGAGCATGAGTCCTTGTGCGGTACCAGCTTTGTTGGTTCCAAAGAAGGATGATAGTTGACGTATATGCATTTACAGCCAGGCAATCAACAATATCACTATTAAATATAGGTTCCCTATTTCTCGATTGGAAGATATGCTAGACATGCTATCCGGATCCAAAGTCTTTTAAAAAATTGACTTGTGGAGCGGGTACCATCAGATTCGGATTAGGCCTGGAGATGAATGGATGACTGCTTTTAAGACTACAAAGAGGTTGTACGAATGGTTAGTGATGTTGTTTGGACTCACCAATGCGCCGAGTACTTTCATACGAATCATGAACCAGGTATTAAAACCTATCACTGGAAAATTTGTTGTGGTATACTTTAATGATATATTAATATATAGCCAGAACAAATCTGACCATTTTGCACACTTGAGGGAAGTACTTACAATTTTGTAGCAAAATAAGTTGTATGTTAATTTAAAGAAATTCAGCTTTATGACTAGCAGTTTGTTATTTTTGGGATTTATGATAAGTGCCGATGGGATTAAAGTTGATGAAGAAAAGATTCGTGCCATACAGGAGTGACCAACTCCGCAGACAGTGGGCGAGGTTCGTAGTTTTCATGGTCTAACAATGTATTACAGACAGTTTGTTAGAGACTTTAGCAAGATAGTCGTGCTAATTACTGAATGCATGAAGAAGGGAAAATTCCATTGGGGAGAGGAAACATAACAAAGTTTTACACTGATCAAGGAGAAATTATCATCTGCCCCAGTTTTAGCACTGCTAGATTTTGATAAGCTGTTTCAAGTAGAGTGCTATGCTTCTATTGTTGGCATTGGTGCTATACTTTCTCAAGAAGTCAGATCGGTTGCATTTTACAGTGAGAAGCTCAGTGAAGCTTGCCAGAAGTCTTCTCCTCCCTCTTTAAATTTCCCCGTCTTTTAAAATGCCCCCATTCATATCAAATAATTCCAGCCCCTTTGTTCCCCCCCAAAAAAACCCCGCAAATTCCCTGCACACAGCCCTGTGTGAGGGGTAAAGTCACGGGATTATTATTGAAGCAATTTGCTCCATTAACCAAATAAACTAAGTGCTCCTGCCAAGTGGCGCACTAAAGACATATCTTCTTCTTCTTCTTCTTCTTATTATTATTATTATTATTTTGGGTATGATATTTTATGTATTATCAGCAAGTGAGCTGCACCAAGGCAATAAGCAATGGTCTACTATTCACTGTTTTTGTCTTTGATTTTTATATATACATTGTAGATTAATAAGCAATTCATCTAAAAAATATGATTTCAATAATTTAGTTTTTGTTAATTAGCTAACAAAATCTTGCAACGTATAGCTTTTTATATTAAATTTAGCCATCAAAATCTTGTAAAAGGCTGAAGTTCTTATTCTCAATATAAATAATCCAAATAGTCCGATGGTAGAGCACACAATAGTTTACTATTTTATTCGTAACACAACACAACAGTTCATCATTACAGAATAACTTATTAAGTTTTATTTTACATGCCAACGCAATAAAGACATAACATAAAGAAGAAGTCCCGAAAGCATGATACAGTATAGGGCAAGAGGCCGGTAATCTTCGGGTATTTGACCGTCATTGAAACAATAGCCGGCTAATTAGCCTGCAGCTTAAAAGCCTCCAAGGCGACATCAGTGCCACCAGTCTTTTTCAAGAAATGGGACATGAACTCTTTATACTGAAAGGATTTATAGATTGCAGGATTGCGTGGATCAACAAGAGCTTTGGCAGGCTCTACAATGCTGTCACCATTAGGAATGAAAAACATGGCAACACTTGTCCGAGCTTTCTCTGAATTTGTCACTGCTCGATGTTCGACGCTTCTCAGCTTGTTGTTACTGACAATCTAAACATAGACCAGCCATTTTGTGAGCTTAAAGCTCAATATATATAATCTCATCAAGGATATATTAGTGACATAAAATATAATGAAATATAAACGGAACCTAAGAGTTTGTCTAATGGTTGATTAAGGCCGGTGTGTGCTCCGTTCTTGTCCTTTTAGGATTTAAACTCTATATTATCGGTAAAACTCTCACGATTTTTCTAATTGTGTACAAATAATCTGTCTCTTTACCGATTCAGAGCCGTGAACAAAAAATAAAAAAGATAAGCGGGAGTTTACCTGCATTTGGTATCCCATGTTAACCACAAATGCATTAGAAATTGGCTCAACACCAATCCATTCACCATTCTTTAAGACTTGAAGCCCAAACACATCACTATCTTGTTGTAAAATGGTTATGAGATTAGGATCACAGTGTTCGGAGACTCCGAGGGTCAAACTTGGATCTGGGCATGGTGGATAATGATTGACTAACAAACTTGGGATTTCACTGAGCTTACCCCCAAAATGCCCAGACTCCAACCCCAGTCCTTCACAAAGTAACTCCAAGATTGTTGCAGCCAGTTTTTTTACTTCAGTAGCATAAGCCCCGACAACATGTCTGTAAAAAATAACGGAAATATATATATAAAGTCTGGAAAAACTACAATTTTTAGAGAAATTAAGGTATCGAGAATGATTGTCAGTCCATATATACAAATTTGCAAGCTCAATTTACCGGTATCTTGTTGGTTTTTCGGGCCAGTGTTGAATGCATTCCTCTAGAGGATGACAAGAGTTCCTTAAATTATCTCGCCATAAGTGAACATCTTCAGTAGCATAAAGTAAACTACTTGTATACAAAATGCAATGATTGTTTCTCATTGCATCCTCGCAGTAGAAGCTTGTCTTGTCCTCTTCAGGCAACTCAAAGAATTCCTTGAAGACACTCATTGTGTCATTCATCAAATCTTCAGCGACGCCATGATTGATCACCTGCACTTAATTTGTGAATTTATCATTACTTATATAATTCTCTACCTTGATCATCTATTAGGCATATGATGACCATTAATTTTAAATCAAAGTGGTAAATGATTGCACATACTAAAGCTAAATCACATTCGAGCATGTTACTGTTAAAAGAGGAATAATATAAAACGATATCATGCGATTTTATCATACAGTTCTAGCTCATATAGTCATGGACCGTGTAAATATCAAAGCTCATAATATTTGAAGTTGTGAACCTGAAAAAATCCATAATCTTGACCAGCTTTCAGAATTTTTTGTATAGTAGCATCTCTATCTTGACTAATGGCTATTGCTTCAAGATCTATAACTGGTATGGACTTGCTTGCATTGAAAGTGACATTCCCTGGTCGCTTTTCCGGTGGAAAAATGTACTTCTCAGGCACGGTTTGGACATTGTTCCAGCTTGAAACGAGCTTCTCCATTACCTAGCTATGATGCCAAATTTCTATTTAGCTACAATAAGCTTGTGGACAATTATTGCTGTCTCAATTCCAAACCAATGTGTCTTATATATATACTTGTGCATGTGTGGACTCAATTGGATTGCTAAGTTATTGGATGCTGTTAAGCTTGACGGACAATTTGAACCATAACAATAGAAAACAAATTAAAGTGGGGAAAAAAAAAGAATCATATATTTAGACACGCAACACCAGAAAATTAATTGTAATTTTTTTTTATGTTAGATATAATCCCTAGCAAGTCTAATTAAGCAGTAGCAATGGGTGCATTCATATCTTATCTAACAATAATTAACGATTGATAAATGTACAAAGTACAATGCATTATACAATGACAATAAATGTGTTAGTTGCATAATGATATTTTACATCTAAAATTAGTTTAGACCCACTTTTGAATCTAAATCCTCATCATCTTCATTTTCATCATCTTCTTGTTCATCATTTTTTTTATTGAACTGAAGTTATTCAATCCTTTCATCCCCATCTTCATCAATTGATGTATTTTTATTGATACTCAATATATCATTTAACTCGTCAATATCAACATGAACATAAGTATTCTTTGCGACATGAAAATTTAAATCTTCTTCTAACTCAGCAAATAGAGCAATTCAATATGGATCAACTAACTCATTTAGTTGAAATACATGTTCTCCCCAGTTACTTCATCGTTACTATATTTAACAATTTGGACATGACTTCTAGGTCTGATTTTCACAACGAATAACCAATCAACTCTATTATAATCATTTTTAAAGGAATGAGTGTATGAGTAATATACTTTTTGGCATTGTTTGGCAAATATGAAAACATCATTGATGTTGCTAAGTCTATCTCTTTTATTGATTTTGACCAAACCATAATGATGATCTACCTTAATTCCTCTATCGATATCATATTAATAGCATTTGAATTAAAAAAACTATATTCATTTGATTGATAATGCAGTTTGTCACCATTGTAGGCCAACAATATCCCATTCTTTTGATTGGAAAGTGAAGTTTAGGACCCGATTGACGTGCTTCATAGATCCCTGAGTGTGTTTCTTCTAGAATGGTTACATTTAATAAATCATTATGAAATTAGTTGAATATTCTTCCTTAGATTTATTAATTTTTGACACAACAAATCATTAAACTTTACTTGCTTCACAAATTAGAGATTAAACAATTATGAATTTGATATCTAACCCAATAGTAGATTGCAATGAATAATAAACTAGTAGGCCTTCTAGTAATTAAACGGGACAATCATGAAAATAGGCACCGAAGAACATTTAACACTCAAGGCATAAACTGAACAATAAAAACAAATTAGATCTCATAGTCTTATTGATTTTGAGGTTTCCATTTTCTTTTACCAAATAAAAAGTTAGCTACATAGGACCATTATCGTTACTCATTTTTGGGTCCCCACACAAAAAAGAAGAAAATAAAAAAAATATTCAGAAGAAAACTAAAAAATAATAGCAGTGGGAAAAGGATGTCGGGGCGCCCAGAAAATGACAAAAAATTAGTTGCGGAGGTTTAAAAATACAAAAATTAAAATTTGACAGTATATTTTTGACTCATGAGAGCCTTATTGACAAAGAAAATTCAATTTTAGGAAGAAAAGTCCAAAATAAGATGTTTATGGACTCAATTAAATTTCATTGAAGGTTTAATTGAATATATAGAGAGTTTGATTGCAAAAAAAAATGATTTTTAAGTCAATTTAGGCTTTAATTTGAAGAAACTAAAGTTTAGGGATCAAAGTATCATTTTTAAGAGTTGATTTGGTCAATTAGGGGTTTAATTGCATAAATATTGAAGTTTGATGGCCAATTAGGGACTTGATTGAAGAAATCCGAAACCAAGGACCAAACAAGAAAAGATGCGTAAATAGAGGGGCTAGAATTGACTGAATCAGAGGTTAAATTGAAGAAATTGAAAATTTGTTGATCAATTGAGTGTCAAAATGCACAAATTCAAAACCAAGGACTAAAGTAAAAAAAGCGGCCAACATCAGGGTCAACGTTGGAATTTGGTAGGGATGCAATTGAATTAGTTTTTAAAATCAAAATTGCAATTGAGGACTTGATTGAAGAAATCATAAATTGAGGATTGATTTGGAATTTAAAATATTTTGGCACAATTTTCTTTTAAATGAAATGATGCATTTTGGTCAAAACAACGCTGTTTCATTCACTCTTTATTTTTTTTTATATAAAAGAAGACAGAAGCACAAAACGGTGCTGTTTTGAACGACACTACGCTTCTTCTTCCCTAGACACATAGCAGGGGAAGAAGAAGTTTTTTCCCCCGCTTTCCCCCCTTCTCGCCCTCCCTCCCCACTTGCCCAAACCCTGACATAACCCATACCCCCACATGCCCTGCCACTATGATGAAGAAAAGAGAGGGGAGCCATGCCCTGCGAGCGGCTCTTGGGCTGCTGCACAGAGGTCACCCCATGCCATACCTTGAGCCATGACTGGACAGGGCAGGGTGGCTCCCTCTCCTCCTGCTTATAAATACCAGATGAAAAGAGAGAAACGATCGGGGGTTTTGGGAGAGAAAGATTTTGGTGAGAGGTGTTGAGAGAGAGAAAGATTTTGAAAAAAAAAACAGAGAGAAAGGGGGGAATGAAAAACAGATGGACATTGTTTGAGAACTAGGGGAGTTGAAAAAAAAATGAGAGAACAAAAAGACAGAGAGGAAAGAACATAAAAAAGAAAGAAGAGAAGAATAAGAGAGAGAGAAAAAAATAGAAAGAAAACAAAAAGAAAAGAAAAGGAAAAGCAAAGGGATTTGAAGAGTAGAAAAAGAGCAGAAGGAAAAAACAGACAAAGAACAGGGGACGAGAGAACTGAAAAAACACAGAAAGGGGGAGAGAGAAGGAAAAGAATGAAATAGAAAATAGAGAGTTATGCCAAGATCACAAAGCTGTGTCAAAAACTATCTAGAATTGTTTAATTAGCTTTGTTTTGCCCTTAATGCCTCCATTTGCATCCTAAATCAAAATATAAAAATAACGAGTGCATGTAGACACCAAAAAAGTATAAAAAACTAAACATTATGGAATAAAAATATGACATTTGGCGTTCTCATCACATATTATGAACTGTTAGGATGTAACATGCTGCATGAAGTATTCTCCGAATATATATGTTATGAACTGTTTGCATGAAACATATTAGGAACTATTAGGAAGTTGTCGCATAAATATTATTAACTATTATCATGCTACATAACACTATTTCAGTTGTGCTTGCAGGTATACATTAATGAAGCATTTGTTTATGATTGAACTATCTGAACTTCTTACATGCTAATTCATCCTCATGACGTTTTGTCACAAATCAACTAAAGAGGGAGATTGTAAATGTCAAAATGTTTGGTTTTGATTAGTGAAAGATTATTTGCGTTGTTGAAAATCATTTTGTTTAGGTTTCTACTTTATTCAAATTAGATAATGAATTAGTTAAATTTATCTCATAGGATATAGCATGATTATTTATGTAATTATCTATGGATAAATTATATAGGAAATTCAGATAAGTTTTATAAAAAAAAGATAAATACAAGTTATCCGAAGATAACAATCAGAGAAGTGTTTTTGTGAAACATGTTAGCAGTTTATTAAGAATGTAATAAACTAGTAAGCTTAAAGATAATGTTTATTAAAGGTTCTTATCCTTTTCACATGGATGTGTATATAAGGAAGGACAATCAGAAGCATTTGAGGGTTGCATTGGAAGTGGAGAAAGAGTGCTCAACCAGCTAAAGAGTTACACAAAGTTTCACAGCATATACTCTTGGCATACAAGTAGAGTGTGAAGAAAATTCTCAAGGAGAATTGTTCTTAGAAGAGTTGAAGAGCTTGCATACTTCTAGGGGAAGTTTCTATGTTAACTATTAGCAACTAGATGTTTCAGTTAGGATGAGAACAATTTGAAGATTGTTATTTGTTCTGGCAAGCTATTGCAGTAGAAGACAAAACAGAGTGTTTGTCTTGACAAGTAAGGTAGTATAGATGCAAAGGATTGGTAGTGAAAAATACTCCTCTTGTAATCTTCTATACTAGTAAAATTTGTATATCTTGGGTTTGGCTGTCCCATATGGTTTTTTTTTATATCTTTTGAAAAGTTCTTCAAAATATTTTCTCTTCATAACCAAATAATTTGTTTATTTAAGTTTTTCGTACTTATATTTATTTGGTTACTGATTAATGTTTGTAAAGTATTAGTAGATTGCTTGTTAACATACATGGAACAGAAACAAGACTATTAGTTATTAAAAATGATAAATTTAGTAGCATGTATTATTAATATTGAATTATGATTAAATTAATAGCATTTTCCAATGTCCAAAGTTTGCAAGCAGGTTATCAATGTTGAATTATGATTAAATTAATAGCATGTATTATTAATATTAATATCCGCGTTTATCAGATGGATACCTTTATTAATTGATTTGTTGTTCCCTTTTCCCTTGTGTAGCTATTTGGTTTGGAATGTGCATCCGCGCCAATACTATTTAATTGCAATTCTCTTCATCATGTGATATAATTAAATGATTAAAGTCAAGCCCATACGTCCGCAACAGTACTCACCAGCCAATGTGAGATTATTACTTGCAAAAACAAAACTCTTGTGTGTGTATATATATGAAAATAAACTTACTATTTATTTAGTAAAATAAAAATTAGTTGAAAAGTCTTTATTCATTTTCACAATAAACAACGATAAATATCCGCACATAAAGTTTCAACACCAAGAACCATTACAAAAACTTGGTACGAACCATCCATCCACACATGGTATGGACCAAACACCTTAACTATTCATAAAAACTTTAACTATTTAAGTTAATAAAAGCACAGAGAAAAATATAAACAGGTAAAAAAGATGAAAATTGCAGAATATATTTTTGAGTTGTGAATTAATATGTTTTTGTAAAAATATCACTAGGGTGATATTTAGAGCCAAGACAAGACTCTTCTCCCCGGCCCCTCCTTAAATTTCCCCGTCCTTTAAAATGCCCCCATCACTATCAAATAATTCCAGCCCCTTTGTCCCCCCAGAAAAAACCCCGCAAATTCCCTGCACACACCCCTGTGTGAGGGGTAAAGTCACGGGATTATTAGTGGAGCAATTTGCTCCACGAACCAAATAAACTAAGTACTCCTGTCAAGTGGAGCACTAAAGACATATCTTATAATAATAATAATAAAAAAAATGGTGCACACGCTTCATCATGTCACTTTTTTGGAATAATCCTCGTATGATATCATTGCTCACAAACAGGATACTTATAAAAAACAAAAAACAGAAAATACAATGGGACGTGATAAACAGGATAGCTCACGGAATTTCAGATCTAAATCATGGAATAAAATCATCTCTGTCTTGCGTGATCGATCGTGTAATTTTTGTTCTTTTTTAAAAAAGTCGTAACCGCAAACTTAAAAAACTGCAAAATCACATCTTTCTTTCTATCTTCCGTTGCCAAGCATTATTTTCAAACTCCTTACGAAGATTTTTTGGTTGTAGATCAAGTGGTCAAGTAAACATCGGTTCTATTTGGGAATGTATTTGTACTGAAGTTAATTTATTATTATTATTTTAAATTAACTTATTTTGTTTTCAAATTATTTTAATATGTTGATATTAAAAAATTTGACATGACCCACTTTCTTCAGCATCCAGTGTAATAACTAAAATCAGACGGCATTGCATTTGGTGTATAAACTATAAATTAAGGTGTCAGAAGTGTGATATCCCACTTTCTTCATTATTAGTCTGTAACAACCTTTTCGTTTCCTTATATCACTACTGGCCAAATTGAAGTTTCTCAAAAAAAAAAATAAAAAAAATATGCTAACAACCCTTTTAGCTCCAGATGCGGAAGGACCCAAACCCCTTGGGTCTGATCATCGAAGGATTCAAACCCCAACTCTTTTGGGTCCGTACATGGATCGATCCCCAAACCCTCTTGGTTTCGGACACCAAAAGACCCAAACCCCAAACCCCTTAGGTCTGGACATCGGAGGACCCAAACCCCAACCAATTTGGGTCTGGATATGGACCCAACCCCCTTGGGTCCCCACCCGACCCCACCCCCAACCCCCCTGGGTTTGGACACGCCCCAATCCCCAATCCCCTTGGGTCCGGCCACGACCCAAACCCCAACAACATTGGGTTGGGGCACGGACCCAGCCCCCTTCGGTCCGACAACGGACCCAACCCATCCCCCAGCCCCCTTGGATCCGAGCACAGACCTAAACCCCCAAACCTCTTGGGTCCAAATTCTGACCCAAACCATAACCACCTTGGGTTCGCCCACGGACCCAATCCCCCTGGGTCCAGACGTGGACCCAACCTGCAACCCCCTTGGGTCCCCACTCGACCCAACCCCCATGGGTCCTCGCCCGATCCAACCCCCAATCTCCTTGGGTTCTCGCCCTTGGGTCCGGCCACGGACCCAACCCGCAATCCTGTACTTTGAATTATAATAAAAATAATATTATTTTTTTAAAAAATTATAATTCTAAATATTCATATAAAAAATGATGGATTATCGTTTGGCAGTTTCTATTATAATAAGCTGGGAGTTCCTCTAATTGGCTGTTTGCTTTTCTGCTTTCTCATTAAAAAAATGGAATTAATTAAGGAGACCTGGAAATTGGAGTCAAGTAAATTGGTGGGACTGCGCCTTCCTGGAATTTCTTGCACAAAAGACGAGTACTGGGAATCAATTCAAAATTAAAATGTTAATGACTTCACCATTGCCATTAAGCTCCATTGAGTGTAAACAATGAGTTTATAAAATAGTCAAAAGTGGGACGTCGTAATTTCACCATTGCCGTTTCAGAAAATTGATAGTCATGATGAAAAGAGGAAAACAGAATTGTTGAGTTGAAACGTGAACGTCATGGACACCTGAATTGTGTAGTGACATTCTAATTTTTATATTTGGTGATGAATGATGATGGTGGAACTAATGCGGTTGCTTAGCACCAACCAGTAATTTCCTAATGATTTCCTTGAGGACTCTAGTGCTCCTCA
>Ga0307513_10001754_pt1 | contig 30901 bp, 26 predicted proteins | sample 15_EM_MG_FD_202174 | JGI IMG/M metagenome (GOLD analysis project Ga0307513, IMG submission 202174) | Populus trichocarpa ectomycorrhiza microbial communities from riparian zone in the Pacific Northwest, United States - 15_EM | ecosystem: Host-associated > Plants > Roots > Unclassified | place... | reverse complement strand
ATCCGGCGGTGGGGGAGAAACAGAGGTGTTGTTGGACGGGTTCCGGGTGAGAAACGGATTCAGAGAGTGGCTAGTGACGAAGTTAAAGGAGAGAGGGTATCATGGGAGGAAAGGTGGTGGGCCGGCGTGTTTGGGGGGGGGCCGGGATGTGAGAGGTTGCGGTTGAAAGGCGTACGCAGAACGGCAGCATGGGAACGTGGACTTTAGGCTCGAAGGGAGAAAGAGGCTGGGTGCTGGGGGGAGGATTTCTGGGGGGGGGGGGTCTAAGGCGTCTGGACGCAAAAGGGCCGCGTCCAATGCATCCAGACGCTGCCTGTGGCGTCCGGACGCATTGGAGGCGGCCCTTTCACTTCCGGACGGAATGAACCCGGGCGGACGCACCCAGAACTCGAGTTTACGTTATAAGGGCCTGCAAGGTTCGGCGCACAGGGTGAGCGGGGAGAGATGGGGCGCAAGATGATTTTTTTGCTAATGTAGTTTGAGCCTAAGTGCCGAGAAACCACCAGGCACTATGCTAGGCTAGAGAGTGTTATGGCTATCACTCGCTTTCAGACTTGAGTGAGCTGGCATTTTCACTCATTCAAAGCTAATGTTCTGAAAATAGAACTCGGAGTACGAGTCCAACTTGGCTCTGGGGTTTTTAGCGTAAATTTAAGATTAATGCTACAATGGCTGTCTCACCTGGTGCCAGCACTCACTATACTATCTGTGCCAAGAAATACCCCTTCCTCACCCTAGGGCTGGGCCTCAGACTCCTACTTGTTGAACTCTGAGAGGGTACTCAGGGGTAGTGGTAAATCCTGATAGATGATGGTATTGAGGTTGAAGTCTGGATGCATGGAAGGCAGTAGTGCTTAGTTGCATGTGTCCGGATGGAACCCTGTACTGCGAAGGGTATCCAGACCCCACAGACGTAACTCAATATGGCGCTTGAGTACAGGATGCATAGCATGTACAGAACATCCAGTTCACACTTACAGAGTCAGGATGCAACACCACCGTATGTGACCCAGGATGGCTGTTGGCTAATGTTGTATTATGAGCGTAAATTCTCCACGGATAACTAGTTACTGATTTCATATCATTTATACTCAGTGAAAGTTTCTTCAAATAACTATTTTAGGTACATACAGGTCTACACCATGAAAGAATTATTTTTTAAAGCACAATATATAAACTTTCTATAAATCGTTTAAAGAATATACTTACTTTCTAAGATTTTGCCATTAGCTGGTTTTTGTTACAGGGTATCAAAGCTAAAACAGTAGGATTCCAAACTAGCTAGGCCAGGGATATTTGAGAAAACAGATTAATTGTCAGGAAGGTTTGTATATACTTGTTTGGTAAGTTAAAGAAATAAAGCGAAGTCAAATATCTGAGAATATAACTCACTAACGTGTTATATTGTTAAGGTCTGTTCTCCATTGCTTGATGATTCGTTAAATACCAGCAGGAAGGTCTGCTATCTATACTAATGTTCATGCTACTTCAGCTTTTCTAGTTAAGAAGAATCTTTTTAACTATTAGATTTATCAGGGACAAGTGCAAACACTTTTGAACCTTGAAAACTTGCCTAGCTCAACTCAGAGAATTACCAAACAAGGATTTCCGCTACGGGTGTCTTCACCTCACCAGTAGACAGTCTTCAATCTTTTCGTTATGATAGACTATGTATCAATATACCGAACAGTGGTTCACATACCAATAGTAATATAGAATAGGAAGTAATTAGTTCTGATATTCAGCCATCAAAGCATTATGCCATCTATGCATATGCAACTCATAAGTGGGATAGTATTCTCTAAACATTGTTCAATTTTGTTAAACACAAATCAAAACATGCCGCCATCTGGTAACTTGAGTCATCTCCAGCATGCCTTCAGTATGCTTATATCTGTCACAAATCTTGACTAAGCAAGGCAGATTTCATATGATTAATACTTATTAGTCATAGGTATGTTGTTCTTTCACGCTATGTAATTAGTTGACTTATAGTATCTCACATGACTGTGCGATAGCAAGTTATCGTAATGTTATAATTGGTTGATTGTGTTGATGACTCAGAATTGTGAGTTATATGATGTAATGGGTTTCGCGCGTGACTCACATTATGAGTCATGGGTTTCACACATGTGACTCAGGGGAGCACATAACTTGTTTGATGGGTTTTGATCGGTTAACGGTATATTGTGCAACGACTCTGTTAGGCGCACGGACTCCCTGTAAGGATTTGCAGGGCAAAGTTACCCTACCTTGACACACACGAACTTCGAAGGAAAAAGATAACACCCCCCTCCAGCCCCGGCGTTGGGATGGCGGGTCATCACTGGCAGCCTGGGTAGTTGCGTCCCAACACCAAAGACCACCATCAACGGAACACATCTTATAACACCGTATACGTCGCGGCTGTCTGTCCGACCAGATCCTGTTCGCAGGATATACGAGGTGAGACCTCCAGGCACCTTATGCGGGTGGAGGCAGGGGAATCAGACAACGGCGCATAAGGTTACAGACATTTGAAAACAGACCATCAGAAGAGTGGGTTGAAGGTAACGGGACGTTTCGCAGGAAAGTTAGTCCCCTCGCACCTACTAAGTCGTGTAGAGTATGAAGGAGGTAACTATGCCCAGTAAGTGGATCGGGTGCATCCACAGAGGACAAGTTGGTAAAAGATGAAGTCTGAGGGATGAAGCCTACAGGTACGATCCCGAGGGCAAGTCGTGTAATGCCAGAAGACCAGAATATGACATGCTGTCGCATGTGGAATTCTCGACGGAACCAACCAACGAAGAATGACCATCTTCGGTCCAGCGAGGTAAACTACCTTCGACGAGCACGAGGGCAAGATAATTCGGGACCATCGTTGTCAACGGATAAACGGATGAGCTGACACCTGACGTGGTTTCTATACTATTAGGAATAATGAAAGCGCAGACCGATAAGTTGGCTATGGGAGCAAGAGGTGTGGTAGAGAGTTTTCAGGGTCTACGAGTGTTCGCACTCAGGTGGTGTTCGCAGAGATGTGGGCAAGGTACTTAGGTAGTATAGAGATAGCATGTATACCGCGATTGCTTAGATGTGGAATATAAATATCGAACCATCTTCGCTGCTATTAGACACAACAAGCACGGAGAAGAGATCTTATCAATATAATAAGTTATATACCTTTTTATATCGTTACCAATACTTCGACTATCTACACTGAAGTGAACATTATATCTAGCCTACATTGCTCGGGTCTTCTTAACGAGTTCTCCGATATAATCACGATCAAGGTCCTAGCTGTCGGGATACCTCACGCCGAAGGTACCACCTAACAGTATATTGATACTTCTCATCATTACCGAGATGAATGTTGGGCAGAGAGACTCATACTCCCAAACCCAAAAAACCTTTCGAACCAAGACCATTGAGGAGTATCTCGATAAACGAAGTCCTTACCCCTATACCTGAATTATGGACAAAAGAGCCCTACCACGAATCATATTTCTGGTGGAGAAACTCAGAAAATACCGTTACCCTCGAAGACATAGCCGCACTATACCAATACCAGTACGTAAAAAACTTCATCTCTCACACCCCCTCGGAGAAATCGAACCCCGTTTCGTACACCCAGTACCCACCCAGTGATAAACACTCAGGTCAGTGTTTTGAGATACCGGTAGTTTGGGGAGGAAACAAAAGATAAGTTTCCCTTGATCAAGGCAAAAGAATGTCTTCTGACCCGAAGGTTACGCAAGTCATGGAATGACAGGGAGGAGAAGGGGCAGACGGAGGGGAAGAAAATGAGGGAGGTGATGAACTGTCCCCAACCTCAGCCCCCAGTATGGAGACAACAGTCACCCACCTAGCCCGAACACACTCGGCCGACTGAACACCACGCTCTCCTATCGGATTAGGCTTCCTTGACAAATATGGGAAGGGACGACGAGGAGGCTGTCACAGAACGCCTGAACCCACCGAATCCCTCATGGCCGTTCGGATCCGAAGATTAGATCAGATCCTCGGCCGATTTGACCCAAAACTTACCGTGAGTCAAGAGAGACAACATCTTGCGTTCAGCTCCCTCCCTACCAACATCTTATTAATGGCCCAAGAACTGGTAAACGTCAAAAATCAGTTGAAATCCGCGGTCCAGATAGTAGGTCGAGAACTCACCCGAATAGACGAACAAGTACACCTTTTGGACTTGGAGTCTCAAAAGATTCAGGAAAGCTTCGCAACCCAGGTCGCAGAACGACTGGCAGAGACAGAGGAGAGACAGACCAGATATGAGGCTGTCACCTCCCATCTCCACGAAGCTGTGCAAGGGACTGGCGAGCGGTCAATGCACCGGGACCGACTCCTAGACCAGGAGATCGTTCGGATAAATGAGCAGCACAAACGGGAGCTGGCAAATCACGAGATAAGTATTAATCTTGTGAGAGATGAGCTACGACACCACCAGGAGACTCGAGAAGCCCAAAATGGTGAGATCGCTGTGCTTAAGGCTCTGGTGGAACAGGTGATGGGCCAGGTGAAAGGGAAAGGCAAGGTGTCAGATCTGACACCAGAGGCTTCAGGGGTGGGTGGAGGAAAACCACTACCACCAGGACACGGAGAGACAGGAGCTCCAGGTGGAGGAGGGGGAGGAGACCCCGATGATGAAGGGGAAGGATCTGGAAGGAAGCCAGATGAGAATCGGAAAGGAAGACGGGACGAGAGACCCGCACCCCAGCCAGAGGAAGACTGCTACTACGTCGAGAACGATGAACAGTTTAACCTGTTCTCTCGAGTCATGGCCAACGCCTTGGGACAACGAACGAGAGTCCCAGCGGAACCCTCTGCCATTTTTAGAAATGAGAAACACCAAGATATACGTATGTGGCTATGAACATGTACGGATTATTTTGGTCGAAACAGTTGGCAGTGGGAGAACGAGGCACAACGAATTCGATACGCCATAAGCCGAATGGACGGGAAACAAGTCGCACCTTTTCAGTTAATCTATCGATGACAAATGACCGGGGAAATAGGTTATACGAGACAAGAAGGATACGAGTTCTGGCACGTTTTTGCAGAACAAGCCATGCGAGGCTTCGGACCCACCCATGAAGCAGAAAAATCCCTAAGAGAAAGGTGATCGGTCAAATATCGCGGTGATGTCGCCAAATTCTTGATGGAGATGGAAAATCTGAATATCCATGCAAGGGTCACCGGGATAGCCTGGAGGAAAATGATTGAAGAACAACTTCCCGTAGAAGCATTGCGACGACTCTCACATAGAGAATATATCGACAATGGGGAATGGTTGGAAGCAGTCAGGACCGTAACTCGAGCGGAAGAAGATTTCAAGGAAAGAAAAGATCTTCGAGGGGGCGGTCCATCCGGCGCGACACGAGGCGAGAAGAAAACTTCGTGGATTCGAAGCCAACGCTCACCGCAAAGCGTGTAAAGAGGCAGTACACAGCTAAGGAAAAGGCGGACTACCAGAAGAAAAAGGCTGGGGAGAGAAAGGTGAAAAAGGAAGGGTCAGTGGCAGCGGCGGGGGAGGTAAAACACAAGGTGTGGGCAGAAGCCCACCAGGGTGTGGATCAAAAGGTTGTCGATAAACGGAAATCTGACAACGAATGCACAGGCTGCGGAATGAGAAACCACACCTGGAAATACTGTTGAAAGCCGATACAGGTGTCGGCTATATACCGAGGGCAATCAAAGCCCAAACGACAGTCCGCACTTGCCCCAAAACGACGTCCTCAGGTAGCCACTGTGGCCGATGATGGCTAGAGAGAAAGCTCACGATGAGCGGTTCAAAGGCCCCCAGCTAGGGCTTTTGAAGATGACGAGACTTTATGAAAAGTATCAAGGTACCGACAACCACGGTGATCGGGTAGTGAGGTTGCCGCCTCGAATCGAAAGACCTGCCGCGTAGTCGGTGACGATATCCCACCGGAAGGCAAAAGACCAAAGGATAGCGGTTGCCATTTTGTGTCTAAAAATGGGTAGTCCATGCTCACTACGGGAGCTGTAAAAAATTACAAGTGAAGAAAGCGGTCGACAAGACTAAAAGGGAAAGAGAAGAATACCATTCGTCGGAATGGAACTTGAGTTGCACGACAGGCGAAGGAGGGTCGAAATCCCGGGCAACCTGTCTTTCTCACCGGGTAAAGCAGCCGGACAAATAGAAGCTGAAGGCGCCTCTATTGGGCCCAAGGTTCATGCCCGACGAAGGGTGTCCGAGGAGGTCTCGAGCATGACCCCAAACTCGAAGGCGAAGGTACGGTGGATTCGTCTTCGGGGACAGTCTCATATGAGGGATAAGTCGACGATAAAGGACTGCCCATCCTAGTCGCGAACTCGAGAGGTACTCTAGTGAACCACCACTCCTGTGATATGGGAACCCCTCGGCAGGAGGTAAAGACCGCTAGTAGTGGGCTGCCCAATATCAAAATATTAGACAGTTATTGTCAAAGTTTGTCTGAGGAGGCTTTAAGAGCTGAAACTGCGCAGGCGCGGTAACAAACCCCCACGCTACTTGTAAATGCGACATTGAAAAGATTTCATCAAGAACCGAGCGAAAGCTCTAGATTTATTAAAAAGCCTAAGCATTACGCCTCCCCTGAGAGGAAGGCATTTAGTGAATTAAAAGGACGAAAACACGCGATAAGTGTACTCTTAGATTCTGGTTCAAACATCTTTCTCATGAACAAAAACACCGCACGACGGCTGGAAATCCCGACCGAAGCTAGGGATTCACAGTTAAAAATCACAACATTCGATGGCGAAACCGCACCTACCAGAGGAATATTCTATACCCATCCTATTCTCCTTGAAATCGGTGCCAACCGTCACCGAAGTATGATATCCTGCGAAATTGCAAATGCAGGAAGGTATGACTTAATCATACCCTTTGGGTGGTGGCATGGTGAGCACTCGCTTAAAAATATCGCCGACCCAAGTAAATGGGCCTTTCAAGAAGCAAAGTGCCACACTCATTTTGAAGATGAGACGGTGGCGGATATGTTTGAATGGGATGAAACTGTGGCTTACGATGTGGAAGCACAGTACGTAGGAAGGATAGAACGAGAAGAAGAAGGAGGAGTATAGTTGGAGGCACTGCCAAAACCATACTGGCAGTATAAGGAGCATTTTGAAGAGAAAAAAGCTAGGATGTTGGCACCTCGAAGAACCTTCGACCACGCCATTAAGCTTAAAGAAGGGGCCGAGCCGCCGTGGGGTCTGATTTACCCAATGTCGACACACCAGTTGAACGAACTGGATAAATACCTTAAGAAAATGATGGTAGAGGGCATGATCACGGATAGCGAATCCCCTTACACCTGTCCGATCCTCCTCGTTCCAAAACCAGATGGAAGTCTACGATTGTGCGTAGATTATAGGAACCTCAACAAATTGGCGATCCTGAATAAATACCCTCTACCGCGCATGGATAAACTACGAGACCGCGTTGCAGGAGCTAAAGTATTTACAAAGCTTGACCTAAAAGATGGATATCATCTTATTCGAATGAGAAAAGGCGATGAACACAAAACAGCTTTTCGTACACGATACTGACAGTACGAATACAAAGTCATGCCTTTCGGGCTCGTGAATCCTCCCGCAACGTTTCAGACAATGATGAACAAAATCCTAAGGGAATTCTTGGACCACGGAGTAGTCGTATACTTAGACGATATCCTAATATGCTCCGAGAATATGGACAGCCATATCAAATTAGTCCAAAAAGTCCTTGACCGGCTCGAACAGCACGACTAAGCTGTCTCATTGAAGAAGTTGGTATTCCACCAAGATGAGGTCAAGTTCCTAGGATATATTGTCAAGACAAGCGGAGTCACCATGAGTGATAGAAAAGTGAAAAGCGTTCAAAATTGGGCATACCCGAGATCGGTTAAAGAAATTCAGATATTCATTGGATTCGCAAACTTTTACCAATGATTCATCAAGCATTTCTCAAAGGTCTGCAAATCAATAACTGAAACGTTGAAGGGAGACCCAAAGGATTTTCACTGGGGAAGAGAGCAGGAAGAGGCGTTTGAGGAGTTAAAGAAGAGGTTTACGACGGCACCAATTTTATCGCATTTCTACCCAGGAAGAAGAACAGTGGTCGAGACAGATGCAAGCGACTTAGCGCTAGGATGCGTACTGTCACAGTACCAAGGGAGACGGCTTCACCCAGTGGCTTTGCATTTTCGAAAGTTGAACAGCACGGAAAGAAATTACGAGATACATGACAAGGAATTACTCGCAATAATGGAATCGTTCAAGGAATGGAAAAGATACCTTTGGGGGGAAGAAGAGCCCATAACGGTATACACGGACCACCAAAACCTACAGTCCTTCTTGACCAAAAAAGTCTGGAACCAACGGCAAATTCGATGGGCACAGGAGTTGACCAACTATAACTTCAAAATAGTATACCGTCCGGGAAGCCGTGGCGAGAAGCCCGACGCATTAAGTAGACGGCCGGAGTACCGTCCTGAGGAGGGTGCTTGTCACAGTAAACAGCCAATTTTGAAATCGGAACATTTTCAAATATCCGTAATTCATCAAAAACGAAGGGCGGAAACAGCTCTCATCCCAGAAACACTCGAATCTGGAAATCTCAGAATTATAAAGCTCTCGGACAAGGCTATGATCCCGACGAAAGGATCACGGTTTGCGGCCGGTCATGACATCTACACCCTGACAGAAGGCCTGGTACCAACAAAAGGACAAAAAATGGTGGAGACGGGTATTGCGATAGGATTGCCGGAAGGAACCTACAGAAGGCTAGCCGCAAGAAGTGGTATGGCTAGCAAGATGGGAATAGTAGTGGGCGGTGGTGTAATAGATGCAGATTACACCAGAGAAGTCAAGGGCATACTTCAAAATCATGGCGAGGCGGACTGCGTATTTAAGGCAGAAGATCGGATAGCGCAACTCATAGTTGAGAAAGTTGCCAACGCCGACGCCATGGAAGTAGACGATCTGGGAATAACCGAGCGAGGAAAAATGGGCTTCGGATCAAGTCACATGAACCCAAAGCGATCCATCACGGCTAAAGAAGAAGAAGTCAAAATATGTTTCCTTCACACAGACACAAGCAAAAATGAATTCTTTAACGCAGCTGATATCGGCTATCACCCTCGGTGAATGAAAGAAAGAGAAATGTTATCAAGCACTCATGTCAATGCAGCCCTGACGCGAACAATGAACGATTCATTTCTGGACAAAATTAGAGTGGCTGGCAAGGAGCATGAGAAGTGCCAGGACCGAGGCCGTGAACTGGTTAGGTTAAGAGAAAGTGGGAAAAAGATGCAGGGCGAATGGATAGAAAAGGACGGGTTACTATACTACAAAAATCGGTTATACATTCCAGAAAACGAAGGGTTTCAGACCGAGATAGCGCAAGGCTCTCACGACTCGCTAGTAGCAGGGCACTTCGGACAGGAAGAAAAGCGATTGAGATAGTAACAAGGGATTTCTACTGGAAAGGGCTCGCGGATTGGATCAGAGACTATGTACGATCCTGCGACGAATGTCAACACAGTAAATTCCCACGGCGTGCTAAGTATGGATTACGTCAACCCTTAGAAGTACCTTATGCCGCCTGGTCCTCCATATCGACTGACTTCATCACCCAACTACCTGAATCGCAGGGTAAGACCCAGATCATGGTAGTGGTAGACCGGTTCACCAAGATGGCTCATTTTATCGGCCTCCACGAAAATGCGACCGCAAAGGACGTTGCGGACACCTTCCTTCGCGAAGTTTGGAACCTTCACGGATTGCCGACCGAGATCATATCTGAAATGGACGCGAAGCTTTCTGGCCAATTTTGGGAGTTATTGTGCAAAATTCTAGGACTTAAACGACTCTTGTCAACAGCCTACCACCCTCAAACTAACGGACAAACCAAAAGAATCAACCAAGTGCTAGAAGGGTACTTACAGACATTTGTCAATTACGATCAGAACGATTGGTACCAATTATTGCTGTTAGCAGAACACGCCTATAACAACTCTGCAACCAATGCACACAAGATGACCCCATTCTTTGCCAACTACAGTTTTCACCCACAGACGGAGTGGATGAAAGAGTGAGAAGCTCATAACCCCGGGACGACAATGTATGCTCACTGGATGCAGGACATACATTGACAGGTGAAACAAACCCTGGAAAACACACGGGAATTGATGAAAAAATATTGTGACGGAAAAGCGACTGAACCACCCAGCATCGAGGTCAGCGACTTGGTAATGTTGAATGCAAAGAACATACGTACCAAACGACCATCGAAGAAGCTGAGTCCGAAACTATAGGGCCCGTTCAAAGTGTTAGAGAAGAAGAGAAACAGGGCATACAAGTTAGAAATATCGCCGCGGTGGAAATTTCATCCTGTGTTTCACGTTTCGCTGTTGGAACCCTACCCAGCCTTGAACCGACCAAATCGCGAACAACCATCACGAGACCCCGAAGAGATCGAGGGAGATTTAGAGTGGGAGGTAGAAAGGATCGTCAAGAGTGAGATTATTTCGTACACGCGAAAGGTTCGAGGAAGGAATAAACCGATGAAAGAGGATCGATATTTTGTAAAATGGAAAGGCTGCGCAGAGGACGCGAATACTTCGGAGCCACCGGAGGGTATGAGGAACGCGCAGGAAGAGGTGGAAAGGTTTCATAGAGAGAACCCGGAGATGCCAGGCCTGGGAGAGGTCGAGTGACATAAGAAAGGTTTTCCATTGGTGGTCAAGCAAACGCCGATGGTTTTTACCCCTACTATGTAGTGCTCGAAATGGATGGAAAAATATTGTATAATAGACATAGAGTATTCGAGACGAACACTTCGAAGAGGGGAGCTCGTGTTAGGCGCACGGACTCCCTGTAAGGATTTACAGGGCAAGGTTACACTACCTTGACACACACGAACTTCGAAGGAAAAAGATAACACCCCCCTCCAGCCCCGGCGTTGGGACAGCGCGTCATTACTGGCCGCCGGGGTAGTTGCGTCCCAACAACAAAGACCACCATCAACGGAACACATCTTATAACACCGTATACGTCGCGGCCGTCCGTCCGACCGGATCCTGTTCGCAGGATATATGAGGGGAGACCTCCAGGCACCTTATGCAGGTGGAAGTAGGGGAATCAGAAGACGGCGCATAAGGTTACAGACACTTGAAGACAGACCGTCGGTAGAGTGGGTCGAAGGTAACGGGACGCTTCGCACGAAGGTTAGTCCCCTTGTACCGACTAAGTCGTGTAGAGGATGAAGGAGGTAACTATGCCCAGTAAGTGGATCGGGTGCATCCACAGAGGACAAGTTGGTAAAAGATGGAGTCCGAGGGACGAAGCCTATAGGTACGATCCCGAGGACAAGTCGTGTAATGCCAGAAGACCAGAATACGACATGCAGTCGCATGTGGAATTCTCGACGGAACCAACCAACGAAGAATGGCCATCTTCGGTCCAGCGAGTTAAACTACCTTCGACGAGCACGAGGGCAAGATAATTCGGAACCATCGTTGTCAACGGATAAACGGATGAGCTGACACCTGACGTGGTTTCCACACCATCAGGAATAATGCAAGCGCAGACCGATAAGTTGGCCATGGGAGCAAAAGGTGTGGTAGAGAGTTTTCAGGGTCTACCAGTGCTCGCACTGAAGTGGAGTTCGCAGAGATGCGGGCATGGTACTTAGGTAGTATAGAGATAGCATGTATACCACGATTGCTCAGACGCGGAATATAAATATCGAACCATCTTCGCTGCTATTAGACACAACAAGCACGGAGAAGAGATCTTATCAAAATAATAATAAGTAATCTACCCTTTTATATCGTTACGAATACTTCGACTCTCTACACCGAAGTGAACATTATATCTAGCCTACATTGCTTACCTCTTCTTAACGAGTTCTCCGATATAATCACGATCAAGGTCCTAGCTGTCAGGATACCTCACCCCGAAGCTACCACCTAATAGACTCATATGAGTCATCAGAGGGATTTTACACTATGACTCACTTACGAGTCATAGAAGTTATGTAATGCGAGGTGATGAGTGACAAGGGTTAGGGTCATGAAGATGCCTGTATAAGACAGGTCGTAGGGCCTAGGAGATAGGCCACGCTTCTCGCAAACTTCTTCCCCCCCCCTATATTTTCATACAATCTCAACTCTACCCCGCTTTGCGTCCGGATCAAAACCCTCTCCCACTTTTCCTTACCTGCTCGTCGCCATGGCGAACCCCCATAACCTCCCCCCAGGGAACGCAGCCTTCGGAAGGCTCTCGGCCCTCAACTCACCCCTCCCGTCACGTTCAGGAACCCCCTCGACCGACCACCCCATTGAGTTCATGATGAGGCAGCTCGCTCAGGCGAGGAGTGCTCTCAGGCTCAGCAACCAAGACTTCCCGGACCTCAGCCCAGACGCGCAGGCCGGCACCCTCCCCATAGAATCCATCACGATCGTTCTCCTCTCCCAGCTCGTCCAGGGCCTGGTGACCGTCTCACATGAACTGAGCGGGGTAACCCAGGCGGTCGCAACCATCTCCGAGGAAAACGAGAACCTCAGGGAGGAGCTCCATGACATCTCCTCCCAACTCGCAAACCTCCCCGACACCCAAGACCAACAAACTGCTCCGGGAATCGCCGATCTCCAAGCATCCATACGTGACCTGTCACATCCTGTGTCAGCCCCGACCCCTGTCCCCCCTGCTCAGGCTCCCTCCCCGCAGAGGAGGCCCCTCCCTCCCCCAACTGCCAGCCCCCCCCCCTCGAGGAAGGGAAAAGAGAAGGCCCGAGCGCCACCCACACCTCCCTCAGCCGCGGCTGACGACCCTAAATACCTCATACCATTCTACGATACGAGACTTGGCAAGGCGTTCGGTGACCCCGAGAAGTACGCCAGGCTCTATCCCAACTCATACGAGGCCGGGGAGTTTCGGAAGGGAAGGTATGACCTTGACTCCTTCACCCCAGGCCACCTATACCCTGACGCCAACCCCTCCCCCTCCTATGCGCAAGCTGCCTCCGGCTCGGGCTCGGGCGGCAAGGGCAAAAGCAAAGCTGGGAAGCCTCCTTCCCCCCAACAAGTTGCGAGTACGACGGCCTCTCCCGTTAAAAAGGGGCCGCCCTCCCTTCCAGGTGCCCAACGACGCTTCTTTGCTCCTCGCCAGTCCCCCACCCCTCACCCGGACGCTCTCACCATTGCTGCCACCTTTCCTGACATCGCCGCTCGCGTCCTCCGTGAATCAAACTGCCTTCTCCCCCTTGGCTTCTCCGCCACTGTCAACCCTCGAGGCTCCGTCTCCCTGACCGTCACCGACAAAGCCACCCCCACATCATCCTTCGCCCCATATTTCGACGCCCTCACCAGGGCCCTCAACCAGTCCTTACCAGTAGGCGAAAACCCCTGGTGCACCCTCGTCCTAGCCCCGACTGCCATCCAACTAGCAATTCACGGCCTCCCCCTACGTTTCCTCCCCCAAGATGAAGAGGAACTCTTCCCATATATCCGGCAAGCAATCCTCAACGACAAAGCGACCCCGATTCTCTCAGCCAGGTACCTTAACCCTGACGGAGATTCTAGGGCAACCAGCAGGCCACTTCGGTGGTTGTCACCGTCGACCCCCATAACGTATCGGCCCTCACTTCAGGGGTCGTCATCCTCTCTCAGAAACGCAAGGTCAAACTTGCCTTCTCCTCCTCCAGAACCTCCCAGTGTAAGAACTGCTGGAGATACGGACACGCCCATCAACGATGCCCCGCCACCCACCCCACGTGCCCCATTTGTGCGCTTCATCATACTCGCGCGGCTCACAGATGCCAGAATCCCACCTGCCCCAGGAGCGGGAACAATAAGCCAGTCCCATCCTGTTGTCCGACCTCGCCCCCCCATTGCTGTAACTGCGGTGGTGACCACACTGCCACGTTCAGGGAATGTGCGGCTCGACCTCTCCCACCTGTCCCCACCAGAACCAACTCGCCAGCCCCCGCCCCAACCGGTCAAGACCCCATGGATCTGGCGGTCAATGGCGGCCCGGCACCCACTACTCCCCCGTCCGAGGCGGGTCCCCTTGAGGTGGACCTTGTAACCCCCAGGCAACCTCCCCCTGCTGGACCCTCTGGGCGTCCTGGCACTACTCACGGCTTTGGTGGTCCTCTCCCCCTGGAGGAGCCAAGCCCTTCCCCTGCCCCTTTGACTCGTCGGGTTCGTCCCGGAAATGAGTAATCCGCCCATACCCCCTCCCTCAGGTCAAGGGCCGGCCCCTGCACCTGCGTTTCTTTCCTTCTTTCCACATAACTGCCTTGGGAGCTGGAATGTTTTTCTTTCCGTGTTTGAGTCGTTCAAAGAAGCGACCACCTACCCCTCGATTGTGCTTTTACAGGATCCACCTGTCAACAAGGCTCACCTTCCTTCGTTTAATGGTTTCAAGTCCTTCTTTCCCCCGGTTAGGAAGCCACGAGTGGCAGCCTACGTTCATATATCTTTTCTTTCCAATTACACTGTGCTCCCCAGGTTTAAGGAGGTGGACGATGTGCTCGCCCTCGACATCTCCTCCGATGAACCTCTTTTTGGCACCCACTTCCACTCATTCAGAATTATTAATGCCTACTCCACCAACAGTGCCAACCACAGAGTTCACTCCGTTTCACCAGAAATTCTCTTCCCCGATCTTGGGTTTCCCCTCCTAGTTTTGGGGGACCTGAACATCCACAACCCCCTCTCGGATCCTCTGCGACATTTCTCATATCAGGAAATCTCGTCCTCGACTCCCTATTTTGAGAAAGCGGCAGAACTCGGATTCGCCCTCCTGAACCCCCCAGGCGAGTACACAAGGTTTCCCCTGGTGGGCAAAGCTCGCCCTTCAGTCATAGATCTCGTCTTTGCAAACCCCTTCCTCCTTCCCTTGGTTAAGAGTTGGGAAGCTTCCCTCCCCTCGACGGGTTCAGACCACGTACCAATAACGATCACCCTCTCCGCACCCTCCCTGAGCCACAAACCCCCACGCCCGCGCTGGGTGGACACCGACTGGGAGACCCTGGGCCCAATAGTTAAGGGTTATAAGGTCCCGGCCGCGCCATCGTGCCCCACCCCCCAACAACTGGACGAATGGATGTCAGAATCGCTGAACCCTCTGGTAGCCATCCTCAAGGAACATACGCCCGTGTCCAGGCCTTCCCATCACTCCAAACCTTGGTGGACCCCTCACCTGACCATCCTCCGTCGTGAGTATCCCAAGGCCGCCAGAGCGGCCAGGAAGAACGACACCCCACACATGCGGGAAGTTGCCGGCACCTCCAAAAGGGGGTATTTCAAGGCAATCAAGGCCGCTAAGAACAAACACTGGTCCTCCTTTCTGCTGGCCGCCACCCCCCAGTGCCTTTGGACGGCTAAGAGGTTCGCCTATGGGCGGGCCCAGCCGCGCTTCCCCTCCCTCCCAGGGGCCGAGACCCCTCAACAGATGAACAATGTCCTGCTGGAGCACTTCTTCCCCCCTAAGGAACCCTTCTCCCCGCCACATCAGCTTATCCCACACAGGTCGGCACCCCCCCTGACGACGGAAGAGATAGCTGCGGCTCTCTCCAAGTGCTCCCCGACCTCGGCCCCGGGCCCGGACGGGATACCATACTCTACCTGGAAACAGGTCAACAAGATCAACCCGTCAATCCTCCTCAACATATTGGCCCCACTTGTCCTCCTGGGGTACCACCCCGCATCGCTGAAAGGCTCGAATGGCGTGGTGCTCGACAAGCCGGGGAAACCCTCGTACGAATCGCCCTCCTCCTTCAGGATAATCATCCTGATCCGAACAGTCTCGAAGGTCCTTGAAAGGATCATAGCAGCCCGCCTACTGGCGGCAGCCCGGCTCAGAGGGCTGCTGCACCCCAACCAATGCAGTTCGCTCCCTGGGCTCAGCACCTATGACGTGTGCCTCACCCTCACCAACGATGTAAGAACCCTGCAGAGGCCCCGTCTCAAGGTCTCCTCCCTGTTTCTGGACATAAAAGCAGGATTCGACAACGTCGACAACAGAACCTTAGCCCGGATCCTAAGGGAAGGCGGGATACCCCCCTACCTAGTTTCCTGGGTCTCGTCCTTTCTGGGTGAACGAAGCTGCACTCTAGTTTTCCAAGGGGCCCCAGGGTCCCCAGCCCCCGTCAACCTCGGTGCCCCCCAGGGCTCTCCGATCTCCCCGCTCCTCTTTCTTCTCTACGTCGCGCCACTACACTTTGGGATCCCCCGGGGTCTGATGATCTCGTACGTGGACGATTTCGCACTCACAGTAGCCTCCCCCTCCTATCGTGGCAATATCCGCAGGCTCCAGAGTCTGTTCGACAGGCTGGAAAGAAAGGCGTCTCGCCTAGGCGTCTCCTTTTCAGTCGCAAAGACAGAACTGATACACTGGAGGACCCCCAGCCAGAGACGCTCGCCAAAGTGCGTCTCACCTATTCAAATCAAAGGGGAATTGTTTCGCCCCGGCAACTCTGTCCGCTGGCTCGGGTACTGGTTCACTCCGGCCCTTGACCCCGCTGCACACTTCTCGCGGCGCTTAGCCCTTGCACAGGGTGCGTTCGCACTCATTCGTCGCCTTAGTCCGCCCGGTGCAGGCCTCCCCCCCTACCTATGCCACAGATTGGTGACATCCTTGATTGCCCCCATCCTACTTTACGGCGCGGATTTGTTCACACCTAGTGTGGGAACAACGACCTGCCTCGATACGTTCTGGCGAAAGGTCCAAAGATGGACCACAAACTGTTTCTCAGCTACGCCCACCGGAATACTTTCGGTGGAATCCTGCCTCCCACCCGTCTCCCTCCTGGTAGCCCACCGGCAAAGGCTGGCGGCTCTCAGAGTTGGCTGCTCCACCCCTAGCCTGAACCCAGCGACGGCCCGCCTTCACCCCTCATTCCCTTCGCTATCGGCCCATAGAGCGCCGGATTCCTCAAGCGCCATAACCAGGGGCCTATCGTCCGTTTACCTACCCCTGCACTGGAAAACGCCCCGACCTGTCCCACCGATAAGGAACCACCTGCCAGTAGACGCGGTGGCTCACCGGACTATACCCTTCACCCTCGGGCTGTCTAGAATGCCTATGATCAACTCCCACCTGGTGTCTCCCGCCCCCGTCCTACCACCCCAGTCCCTCATGGACAGCACCTACTCCGCCCTGAAGAAAAGAGTAAGAGAGGCACTTCTCGAGGAGTGGGCCTCCCTTTTCCCGACCCCGGGGTACTACCTGCACCCTCCGGCACTGCACCCGAGGCCCTTCATGGGCTTGGGCAAGTTCGTGGCCGGGAGAATCCACCAGATGAGAGCCGGGAAAGGTTACCTGGCCGCCCACCCGACATGGAGGTCCCCCGATGCCGACACCTCCTGCCCCCGCTGCCGCTTGGAACCTGAAACCTTCGAGCATGCCGTCCTATCCTGCCCCTCGAGACAGCACAGCAGGTTGCGCCTCCTCCACGGCGTTACTGATGTAGGTCCCGAAGCCCCGCTCTGGTCCTCCCTCCCCCTGCTCAAAAGGCTCGCCACCTGTATAGGCGTCACCTCCACGGGATTTCCCCCCACGATGTTCCCACCCACCACTCCCCCCTCCTCCCCCCCGTTTTCTCTCTCACCCCCAAGAGTGCCCCCCCCCGGTTTTTCGTGTTTTCTCGTTGGGGGAGGTATAGGGTTTTTGGGTTTTCTTTCCTTTAGCTTATGCGAGCTTTCCTTTTTAGACGACTAAGTTGTTAGTTTGTACTTTCCTTACTACATGTGGCCGATGGCCCGGCGGAGGAGAAACCTGCGCGATAGTGGATATTTAACTCGTGCCGTGACTTTCTTATGTTTATGTTTTTGATTTATAGGTTTTGTTCTCTCCATAGCTAGCGCTGCATGAGGCTTTTTGTACCTAGAAACAATGAACGCATGATTACAAAAAAAAAAGAAAAAAAGGCCTAGGAGATAGGCACGAACCATCTCCTCTCCACCTCCGGCGATTGAAATCTCAACACAACGAGAAATCATCGCCACATTTCCCCCCCCACCTCTCGTCTCCCACGATGGCTACTGCCTAGGAGTTGACGTTAAGCCATCTTCCTTCCTCTTCTGAGGCCTGTCGGCCTCCCCTTCTTGGGGTTCTCCTTCTCGTTCATCGTTGACACGCTTATGAAGTTCGGTTCTCCCCCTGGGCCAGCACGCGTTTTGCACCTCACTTAGCGTTTGCACGGTCGGAAAGCTTCTCGCTTCGCCCACGGTCGGCGTTATGGGTCCGGACTCTCGGTCGAAGTAGGCCTCGGCTTCCTGGGCTTGTACCTCTGATGGGGAAAGCCACGGTTAGTAACATCTCGGTCCCGTCTCGGTATTGTCGTCCTCCCAAAAGTCCTTGCTATGGCCTGGTTGTCGGTTGTGGCTAGCCCGCTCGCGATCCTTCCTTCTTCCTCCTCCCTGTTCTGTCCGCTTGTACCATTACTGCTACAGCAGCTGGCACCTTACTGCCTCCTCATCCACCGCGATCGTTCGTCCCCTCCTCGGTTACGCCCAGTCGTAGTATTGCACTACCTCGATGCCTGGTGTCCACCGCCTGGGATCGATGTAATCACCGGCGCGACTGTACGTTTATGGTTACAAATGTTGGCCCACAAGTCCTGTGGTTTTCTCTCATAACGGCGATCACACATCCCCCCCCTGGAGCCCTATGGGGCCTTTCTCGAACCCATCTTTTCTTTTGTCTTTAGGGGAGCCTGCAGAAGAGTTTGGGTCTCTCTCCTGTACGTCTCTATGAATTGTTTCCTTACGTGTCTGAGGTATTATTGTCTTAGGTGCTAGGCGAGAGGGATTTTTCCTATGGATTCGGGGTGTTTGATTTTTCCCATGAAGAGGTAAAGCGAGCGGTTGGGATACTTGGATTTATAGGATTTTTTCTCTTCATAGCTCGCTCTGCATAAGGCTTTTTGTACCTAAAACAAACAACTCATGATATAAATAAAAAAGAAAAAAAAGAAAAAAAAAGAGGCCTAGGAGATAGGCCATGAACCATCTCTCCTCCACCTCCGGCGATTGAAATCTCAACATCACGGGAAATCATCATCACTTTTCCCCACCCACCTCTCTTCTCCCATGATGGCTACTGTCTAGGAGTCGACGTTAAGCCATCTTCGCTCCTGTCCTGATGCCCTTTGGCCTCCCCTCCCTGGGGTTCTTGTTCCGTTTGTCATTGACACGCTCATGATGTTCTTTTCGCCCCCTTACCCCGCACTTGCTTCGCATCTCGCTTAGCATTTTGCATTGTCAGAAAGCTTCTCGCTTCGTTCACGGTCGGGGTCACGGTGTCGGACTCACGGTTGCAGTGGGCCTCGGCTTGCTCGACTTGTAACTCTGATGGGAAAAGCCTTGGTTAGTAATATCACTGTCTCATCCCGGTCTCATCGTCATCTCAAATGCCGTTGCTATAGCCCGTTTGTCGGTTGTCGCTAGCCTGCTTGCGATCCCTCCTCTTCCTCTCTTCCGGGTCCGTCCGCTGGCACCGTACTGCCCCTTTAGCTGGCACCTTACTGCTAACCTCCTCCCGGGCTTGCACCCTACTGCTCCCCACCGGCTGGCACCCTACTGCTCATCTTCGTTGGCTGGCACCCCCTCTGCCTGGTGGCTCCACTCACCCTTCTTAACCCTCTCATCGTTCGACCCTTCCTCGGTTACCCCTAGTCGTGGTATAGCACTGCCTCCGTGGCTATTGTCCAATGCCTTGGATCGATGTAATGACCTACAAGATCATGCAAGCGGTTATAGTGGGCCCACGGTACCCGTGTTTTCTCTTGTCGGCAGTCATCCATCTACCCCCCTCAGGCCCCCCTTTCGGGTCTTAGCGAAGCCATCGTTTCTTTTGTTGTGAGGAGCCTTCTGAATGGTTTGGGTCTTTCTACTTGTACGTTTCTATAAATTATTTCCTTACATGTCTGGGGTATATTATCTAAGCTGCTAGGCCGGGGAGACTTTTTCTATGGGCTCAGGGTGTTTGATTTTTCCCATGAAGAGGTGAAGCGGGCAGTGGGTTTGCATTTATAGGTTTTTTTCTCTTCATAGCTCGCGCTGCATAAGGCTTTTTGTACCTAGAAACAAATAACGCATTATTACAAAAAAAAGAAAAAAGAAAAAAAAGGCCTAGAAGATAGGCATGGACCATCTCCTCTCTACCTCCAGCGATTGAAATCTCAACACCACGAGAAATCATCATCACTTTTCCCCACTCACCTCTCTTCTCCCACAATGGCAACTGCCTTGGAGTTGACTTTAAGCCATCTTCCCTCCGCTTCTGAGGCCTGTCGGCCTTCCCTCCTTGGGGCTCTTATTCCCATTCATCGTTGACACGCTCATGAAGTTCGGTTCGCACCCTTACCCCGCACTTGCTTTGCACCTCGCTTAGTATTTTGCACGGTCGGAAAGCTTCTCGCTTCATTCACACTCGGCGTTACGGTGTTGAACTCTTGGTTGAAGTAGGCCTCGGCCTGCTGGGCTTGTACCTCTGATGGGGAAAGCCTCAGTTAGTAACATTTCAGTCCAACCTCGGTTTTGTCATCATCCCAAAAGCCCTTGCTTTGGCATGTTTGTCGGTGGTGGCTAGCCTGTTCGCGATCCTTCCTTCCTGCTCCTCCCAGCTCTGTCCGCTTGCACCCTTACTGCTACAGGAGCTGGCACCTTACTCTCTTATAATCCTCCCCGATCGTCAGTGCCTTCCTTGGTTATACCCAGTCGCGGTATTGCACTACCTCCATCCCAGGTGTTCAACACCTTGGATCGATGTAATTACCGGCGCCACCGTATGTTTATGGTTACAAATGTCGGCCAACCAGTCTAGTGGTTTTCCCTCATCTTGACCATCACCTATCCTCAATGCCACTGGGGTGGTTTTCATTTTTGTATCTTTTGTTTTAGAGGAGCCTGCTGAAGGGTTTGGGTCTCTCTCCTATACCTGTCTATGAATTGTTTCCTTATGTGTCTCAGGTATTATTGTCTTAGGTGCTAGGGGAGGAGGACTTTTCTTATGGATTCACAGTGTTTGATTTTTCCTATGAACAGATGAAGCGGGCAGTTGTTTCCGATTAAGGTTTTGTTCACGCCATAGCTAGCGCTGCATGCCAGTTCTTGCACCTAACAACAAATATATGATATAAAAATAAAAATAAAAAGGGCCTAGGAGATAGGCCTCCTATATGGGGCCGACATCATGGTCCCCAGCAGAGGCATGCTCACTAAGATCGACGTCTACTGGCATCATGTCCAGCGCTGGGTGTCGACCTGCTTCAGGTCAACCCCTATACCCATACTATTGGCAGAAGCCTGTATTCCCCCTCTCCAAGCCATCATGCCCCATAAGCCTCGTATGGCCGCCCTAAGGCTAGTGTGCGCTGCACCCATGATCAACCCTGCGGCAGGTCTTCTCTGCCCATCCTTCACCTCCCTTCTCAAGTACCGTGCCCCAAACTCTCACACAGCCCGCTGCACCCGCCTTTCCCCCAATGTAATGCTACTCTCCTGGAAGACAAATCGCCCACTCTCGAACGTCAGGTCCCATCTCCCTCTAGATGAGTTCGCCAACCTGGCACCCCTCATCCTCAGATCCCTATCTTTTGCCCCCCTCGCCAACCCTACCCTTCTCCCAGAGCAAGCATCCCTCTCTCCTCATGACACCATGACAAACGTCTACAGAGCCCTCAAGCGCAGAACAAGACTCCTACTCCTTGAAGAATGGAGATGCATGGCTCCGCCCCCTCCATACTATACCTTTCCCTTGTTATTGACCCCCCACCCCTTTATGTGCCTGGGTAAATTCTTGCCGGCCGCATCTATCGGATAAGAGCACAGAAGAGCGACCTCGCCGCCCACCTCTCATAGTCAAGTTTAGACAACCCCAAGCACCGCCCTAGATCCGGTGAAGAGGAAGAAACCTTCAGCCATGCTAGACTCCGCTGCCAGTGGACATCCTTTCATAGGGAACGCCTCCTCCAAGGCCTCACCAGCGTTGGACATGACTCCCCTCTCTGGACCAGTAAAGACCTACTCCTGGCCCTGGCTGCATTCATCAGAGCGACCGCGACCAACTTCCCACCTGATATGTTTCCTTCCCTTCCCTGTCGCCGGCCTCTATGGCCTTCCCGACCTCCCCAATCTCGCGCCCCATGGGTCTCTTTTCTTACTCTCCAATACGCGCTATCTAGGTATCCCCCTGTGGTGGCTGTTTGTAATTTCCGTTCAATAACAGGAGGTTGTTATGGGTTCCTATGGTTATCCTGTCATTTGTTATCCATGAGATGGTGATGTGTCGAGTATTTGACACGACTTGGAAATGACTTTTATATTTTTCGTTTGTTTTTTGGTTTTTGAGATTGAGGTTTTGTTTACGCCATAGCTAGCGCTGCTTGCGAGTTCTTGTACCATAACAATGAATACATGATATAAAAAAAAAAGAAAAAAAGAGAAGAAAAACAAAAGGGCCTAGGAGATAGGCCACGAACCATCTCTCCTACACCTCTGGTGATTGAAATCTCAATACCACGGGAAATCATAGTCACTTTCTCCCACCCACCTCTCTTCTTCCACGATGGCTACTGCCTAGGAGTTGACGTTAAGCCATCTTCCCTCCTCTTCTGGGGCCTGTCAGCCCCCCCTCCTCGGGGTTCTCATTCTCGTTCACCATTGACACCCGCTCATGGAGTTCAGTTCTCCCCCTTACCCCGTACATGTTTTGCACCTTGCTTAGTATGCGCTCAGTCGGAAAGCTTCTCACTTGGTTCATGGTCGGCGTTACGGTGTCGGACTCACGGTCAAAGTAGGCCTCAGCCTGCCGGGCTTGTACCTCCGATAGGGAAAGCCTCAGTTAGTAACATCACGGTCCCACCTCGGTCTCGTCGTCATCCCAAAAGCCCTTGCTATGGCCCGTTTGTCAGTGGTGGCTAGCCCGCTCGCGATCCTTCCTCTCCCCATGTCCCGGTCTTGTCCGCTTGCACCGTTACTGCTCCCTTGCTGGCACCTTACTGCCTCTCTACCCTCCCCGATCGTCAGACTCCTCAGTTACGCCCAGCCATGGTATTGCACTCCCTCCGTGACTGCCGCCAACGCCTTGGATTGATCTAATTATCTGGTGCAACCGTACGTTAATGGTTCGCTGTCAGCCCATGGTCTCTGTGGTTTTCTCATGTCCCGGTCTTACAATCCTCCCCCCGCGCTCCACTGGGGCCTTTGGGAAACCTCTCTTTGTTTTGGGAAGCCTGCTGAAGGGTTTTGGGTCTCTCATCTGTACATCTCTATGAATTATTTTCTTACCGGTCTGGGGTATTAGTATCTTAGGTGCTAGGTGAGTGGGCCTTTTCCTATGGTTTCGGGGGATTTGGCATTTTCCCCTGAAGAGGTAAAGCGGGCGGTTGGATTTTTGGATTTATAGGTTTTGTTCTCTCCATAGCTCGTGCTACATGAGGCTTTTTGTACCTAAAACAATGAACGCAGGATGACAAAAAGAAAAAGAAAAAAAAGAAAAAGAGAAGCAAAGGCCTAGGAGATAGGCACAAACCATCTCCTCTCCACCTCTGGTAATTGAAATCTCAATACTATGAGAAATGATCGTCACTTTCCCCCACACACCTCTCTTCTCCCACGATGGCTACTGCCTAGGAGTTGACATTAAGCCATACTCCGTCCTCTTCTGAGTGCTGTCGGCCTGCTCTCCTTGGGGTTCTTGTTCTCATTCGTCATTGACACCCGTTCATGAAGTTCGCTGGTCCCCCTTACCCCATACCCATTTTCCACCTCGCTTAGCATTCGCATCGTAGGAAAGCTTCTCGCTTCATTCACGGTCGGCGTTACGGTGTCTGGACTCTCAGTCGAAGTTGGCCTCAGGTTGCTGGGTTTGTACCTCTGATGGGGAAAGCCACAGTTAGTAACATCTCAGTCACACCTTGGCCTCATCATCATCCCAAAAGCCCTTGCTATGGCCTGTTTGTCGGTTGTGGCTCACCTGGTTGCGATCCTTCATTCTCCCGCCTTGCGGTTCTGTCCGCTTACACCGTTACTGCTACACAAGCGGGCACCTTACTGCTCCAGCATCCTCTCTGCTCGTCAGACCCCTCGTTGCTTATGCTCAGTCGTGGTATTGCACTACCTCCGTGCCTGCTATCCAACGCCTTCGATCAATTTAATTACCAGCGCGACCGTATGTTTATGGTTACAAATGTTGGCCCCCAAGTCCAGTGGTTTTCTCCTTTCTCGATAATCACACAATCGTCCCCTTCGGGCCCCGTCAGGCCCTTCCAAATCAAACCTTACTTTTGTTTTAAGGTAGCCTGCAGAAGGGTTTGGGTCTCTCTCCTGTACGTCTCTATGAATTGTCTCCGTACAGGTCCAAGATATATGATCTTAGGTGCTAGTCGAGGGGGACTTTTCCTATGGATGCAGGGTGTTTGACTTTTCCCATGAAGAGGTGAAGCAGGTGGTTGTTTGGGATTAATGTTTTCTTTACGCTATAGCTAGCGCTACATGTGAGTCCTTGTACCTTAACAAGTAATACATGATATATATAAAAATATAAAAAAGGGCCTAGGAGATAGGCACAAACCATCTCCGCTACACCTCCGGCGATTGAAATCTCAATACCACAAGAAATCAACGTCACATCTCCCTACCCACCTCTCTTCTCCCACGATGGCTACTACCTAGGAGTTGATATTAGGCCTACCTTGTCCCTCTCTATGGCCCATCTGCCTCCCCTTCTTGGAGTACTCATTCTCGTTCGTCGTTGACACCAGCTCATGAAGTGCGGTTCTTCCCCTTACCCTGCACTTGCTTTATATCTCACATAGCATTTTGCACAGTCGGCAAGCTTCACGCTTTGTTTATGGTCGGCGTTACGGTGTCTGGCCTCTCTGTTGAAGTAGGCATCGGGTTGTTGGGCTTGTACCTCCGATGGGCAGAGTCTCGGTTAGTAACATCTCCGTCGCGCCTCAGTTTGGTGGTTGTCCCAAAGGCCCTTGGTATGGCCTGTTTGTCGGTTGTGACTAACCCGTGCAAGATCCTTCCCTCTCCCTCCTCCCAGTTTCGTCGGCTTGCACCGTCCTGGTACAGGAGCTGGCACCCTACTACCTCATAATCCTCCTTGATTGTCGCATCCCTCCTCGGTTATACCTAGTCATGGTATTACACTACCTTCTTGTCTGTTGTCCAACGCCTTGGATCGATATAATGACCAGCGTGACCGTATTTCTCTGGTTACAAATGCTGACCTACAAGTCCAGTGGTTTTCTCCCGTCGCGATAATCTCCCACCCTCTGTCATGGGCCCTAATGGGCCTTCACCAATCTTTCTTTTCTCTTAGGGGAGCCTGCAGAAGGGTTTGGGTCTCTCTCCTGTACCTTTCTATGAATTGTTTCCTTACGTATCTGAAGTATTATTGTCTTAGATGCTAGGCAAGGGGGATTTTTCCTATGGATTTGTGGTGTTTGATTTTTCCCATGAAGAGGTGAAGCAGGCGGTTGTTTGGGATTAAGGTTTTCTTTATGCTATAGCTAGCGCTGCATGTGAGTTCTTGTACCTTAACAATGAATACATGATATAAAAATAAAAGAAATAAAAAAGATGAGCCTAGGAGATAGGATCTTCCTGCAACCCTCTATGTACTTTTCTATACTTAAGTTGCAATACGATCATTTTTTTCTCTCTCTTTACATACAGTCCTCCTCTACGTGAGACTACGCTCAAAGAACCCCGAGAGTATAGTGATAGTCTCAGTGAAGGGTTGGCCGAATATAGAGCTATTGTGATAGTTCTATCATGTACAACAATCCACCCTTCTTACTATGTGACAAGATACTACCCTACTAAACAAGCAAGCCAGTTCCGTACTATATGAAGAGATAGTACCTTTCTCCCCCTTGCTGTAGAGACACGAGACTTGCTTACCCAGGAGACGACTGTCGCTGCCTGTTGCATACCTGCTTAATAATAGGCTTGTTACAATAACTCAAGGAGCTTGTGTTCAAATATCATGATAGCCTATGAAGCTATATATCTCGCTCTATAATTGGTAACCTATTCCCACTAGGGGAGTAGTTTTATGTAGCAGTTTTCTTACAAAATAATAGTACACTTAAACTCAACCCAGAAGTACTCAAGGGGATTGAGATTTGACAGTAAACAGAGATACTTTTCATTAGCAATCTCATTATTGGCAAAGTGCTAGCGTATGCTCTAGGATGTATAAACACAAGCATTGTCCTACAGGAAAAGAAAATGGACAATCTTCTTGGTGCAATCTTCTCAATAACTAGTACAGGGCAGGTACCCCGAAGAGCAATATAAACATAATGGTCCACCATGCATTCTAAGGTAGAGGCTAACAGACCTCCTGGTAGCCAAACAAACAAAAATGTCCTCAATGAAGCTGACCTCATTAGTTTTAGCTTCTAGCTTAATGCAATTGATAAGCCACTTTTCTACCAAGATGTGAAATATCTATTTGTGTATATGGTTGACAGATATTCTTACTATACACTAATTACTATTGAGTTGACCCTTAAAGTCCTCAGTCCTCTAGATATTTCATATAACTGGCTAATCTAATCTCTTTCTGGTATTAGGAGCTGTCAAATCAGCATTTGTTTCATCAGCAAAAAAAGAATTTGCCTTATTGATATTATAGTTTAATTCCTATAACAAGTGGTATTACCAGCAAGCCCTAGGTTTGTTTAGAGTTGGTTACAGCGCAAACGAGGCCCTGAAAAGCCCAGGTGCCTCGCCCTTGTCCCCACCCCGCCATACTCAACGGCTTGGTGCAGGGTGTCTTTTTCAGCATTCCCTGCCCCTATCCCTGCTCAGGCCCCACCGCACCCATATCCCAGATGTGTCCCTGTTAAAAATCGATAGTAACAAACAAAGCCCCATCCAGGAAATGAATGCGGGTGGGCCCCGGAAGAGAGCAGGGTGGGGATTACCAAAAATACCCCCCAAGCCCCATATAAGGACTGGGCCCGGCAAGTGAACACCCGTCCCACTCCGTCCTGTAACAAGCACTAGGTTTCTTATAATGATAAGACTTTAGGTATTAATTGGGACTTCAGGTTATCCTATTGGACAACTACAATTTAGTCATAATTCCGGGTATTACCACTTGGGTCAAGATATACATAAATCCATACAGCATTAGCTTAATTACATGATTCAGGAGTCACTGATGGGTGCTCTGGTACTGTCAGGAGTCTCACACTACCTCTCTTTCTGATCCATCTTTCTATTATAGACCTGCTACTACTAAGTTCTTCTGTTGTAGACACTAGTTCTCTGCAGTTCCCAAGAGACTTTCTTCATTCTAAAGTACTTCTCTATAGGTGCGCAATAGTACTGAAACTTTCAGTTGTTACTTAAATCTCATTTTTCTTTTGATCTTAGTGCTTTTCACAAGTTAGCTGTAATTCACTGGCAAGTTCAAGAAACAGTGTGAAAATACCCAATACGACTCTAAGAGGCTTAATAGATTTATTAATACTGTGATTTTCAAATACACTACCTCTTCCTCAGTCTCTTTGTGACAGTAAAAGACTCCTTTCAGTTCTTTTTTCAATTTAAGTTTCTTCTTCAAGGTAGATACTTGTATCTCATGCAATATCTCAGGCTAAAAATATTCAATCAGAATGGGAATACCACTATTAGATTCTCCTGATTGAGAGCATTCATTTAAGGCATTAAATGTTCTATTTGCACAATTTTCAAGGTCTCTTCTATACATAGTTACAATTGAGCAGATCTTTGAATTACTAGCTATTCAACATGATATCTCTAACCACAGGGATGCTATTTTCTAGCTAATACCAAAGCTAAATTCCAATTATCTGGAGCATCCTTTTCCATTCTTAAATGTTCTATTAGCAGAATTTTCAAGGTCTCTTTTTTACCCCTTTACATTTAGACATATTTTTAAACCTCTGACTATCTGACCTGATTACTCAGACTACAGGTATGGTATTACTAAGTGGATACCCAGGTTAGATTTTCCTCTTTGAGAGGAATCTTTAGAGACTTTAAAAGTTCACATTGTACTATTCTGAAGGAGTCTTCTTTACACTTTTACACATAAGTAAATTTTTGAACCTCTGGCTGTCTCATATGTCGACTTAGACTACATGCATGTGATCGCCAAGTATATATATGTGTTGGATTCCCCTGATTGAGAGCATTCCTTTAAGTCTTTGACCTATTTTTACCATTTTTTGACATTTTAGCTTCTATCTTTTATCTACTCGTAGTAGTTATAGCTTACATTAGCAAAAAGATATATTGTATCAGGTGTGCTAGTATTGCATCTTAACCCCTGGTTTCGACTCTGCGTTCTGTTCGTCTAGTGCATCCTGTACCTAGGTGCCACATCTGGTTGCGTCTGGTACGTTTGGACACTCGCTACTGCTCTGAGTTCTGTCCGAAAACATGCAAGTAAGCAACTCTGCATCACATGTATCCAGACTCAGCCCTCAACACTATCGCATATAAGAATTGCCCAATATCCCTGACTATCTTCCCAGCCTTCTTTGTTTGTGAGCAATGGGTATTTCTTGATGGAGAAAATATAGTTAATGCTGGTGCAAGGTGAGAAAGCCATCGTACCCTTAATCTTAATTTTGCGCAAAAAATATAGAGTTCTATTTTCAGAACTGTATCTTTGAGGAAGCGAAAATGCTAGCACACTCTAGTGTGAAAGCAAGTAATACCCATAACTGCCTCTAGTCTAGCCCAGTTCATGGTGGTTTCTCAGCAATAAGCCTCAAACGCTACCCAACACACTCCTTTCTCACAACGCTCTACATTCACATTCCCTAGCCCTTGCTGCAACACTCTACCACAACCACTGATCTGATCCTGAATCCGACACCTGGAGGTTTCTGTACTTACTGCAAGCTATACACCGGTATAAGGTTCATCCTTAGAGTGCTATTATTCAAAAGGTTACAGAGATGAATTAGGTGATGACGATCGCAGAACTCAATGGCTGATTCCTCTGCAACCAGTTAACTGATGATAAATCTGATTCCCTGGGGTTGTTGGGCTCAGTCCCAGCTATACAGCTGTATAAGGTACATCTTTGTGGCATCAATTGTGACTCTTGTGAGACTGGCCTTTACAGTAAAAAAACTCAAATAGAAGAGAAATGTGCTAGAACGTTGGAATTTCCCTTCTCAGCTACGCGAGGGGAAAACACCGCAAACTCAGCCCCCCGTTGAGACATAACAAAAGGAATATACCAGGCGCCTTACTAGGAGAGGCAACTCCAACGTCCTAGCACATTTCTCTTCTATTTGGGTTTTTACAGTACTTTACATACCTAGGCACTCCCAGAACTCGATGGCAGAGTGCTCTACAACCATGAAACCCATTTTGGATTTCTAAACTGGACATTGTTCAGCTCGACACCAGCTAGGCAATGGTATAAGGTACATCTCTGTCGCATCAAAACGCATGGATCAGCAAACCCTTCTGCAACTAGTCTTTTGACTAAAGTAATAGAAATCTCAATTGCAGATAACTCTACGACCAATGGACTGAATCCTGTTCTGATTGCGGGAGATTGTTGGCCATGACACTAGCCTCGCAATGATAGATGATTCTTCACCTCACGACCTTTGCTTATCAAGTTACAGTGCTGAATATTGTGCTAGTAATTGCAGAACTCGATAGCAGATTCCTCCATAACTGCAAGACCAATTGTCAATCTGTAAATGGAACATTGTGGGGCTCGGCACCTGCTATGCAATTGTATAAGGTATGTCTCTGTTGCATCAAGACCATGAATCCACCAACCATTCTGAATGTAAGCTTTATACTAAAGCAATAGAAACCTTAATAGCCGGTAGCTCTACAACCACTAAACCAATTCTGGATCTGATTACGGGAGGTTGTTGGGCTCGATGCCAGCTACGCAGCAGTATAAAGAACGTCTCTGTGGCATCAAGGTTGATAAAATGGCTGACCCTTGTAGGAGATGTCTTTGTAGGTACCCTTGCAATCCCAGAGCTTGATGGCAGATTCCTCCACAATCACTTGTCTAATCCTGAATCTGACTGCCGCAGATTGTTGGGCCCGATGCCAGCTGTACACTTATACAAGCTATGTTCTGAGGCAACAATCCTCCATGTGGCTATAGTGTCCCAGGTTGGCTGGGAAGAGGATGCTTATGAGTATCACGAGAGCTATTCCTATGTGAATTCGCTTGTATATTAGAACAATAGAAGAACAGTCGTATGAGTAGTACTAAATTTAAAAGTTTAACAGGATGAAATCAATTGTGACCTGGGTGACCAAGGTCAGAAAGTAGTAACTTGAAAGGGGGGACCCTTCCCTTATCTCTGGAAGATGAGCAAAGTATAATCTGGATCCAGAAGTGGTAGTGTGGCCTTGTTAGGTGGTACAAGCTCTCTAAGAACAATCGAGATGGATAAGACAGATGAACTTTATTATAGATGGGAATGTGTCTAGGAAGGCTCAATATAACCTTGTGTAAAATAGTGATAAATATTTTTCTAGTAATAACTTATTATAAGGTCACTTCTCCATCGTATCGTTTCAGTAAAGTTCAGAAGGTACTTTGATATTTATATCCTGTATCATAGTGTGCACAGCCTACAAGTATCTACTATAGTAACTAAGTATCTGCTAACTATTCCAAATATTTTCTCATAGTGCCAACACCGTTCAAGTGTGAATATAATCGCCCCAGCATTAACATCCAAATTGGAGAGCTCTTGATTTCTCTGGTATAGCACTACGTTCCAGTCAGACATCAGCAAAAATTAATCCTGCGTCTGAGGCGCGGGCGCCGCGTCCGGACGCATCCGACGTCGTTTTTCCGTCCTCTGCGTCCCCAGCGTCCGGACGCCATTCCCAACGCCGATTGCGTCCTGACG
>Ga0307513_10001753_pt1 | contig 30907 bp, 41 predicted proteins | sample 15_EM_MG_FD_202174 | JGI IMG/M metagenome (GOLD analysis project Ga0307513, IMG submission 202174) | Populus trichocarpa ectomycorrhiza microbial communities from riparian zone in the Pacific Northwest, United States - 15_EM | ecosystem: Host-associated > Plants > Roots > Unclassified | place... | reverse complement strand
GTAGATGTGATGCTCAGTTTACAGAACTCCGATGGAGGGTTTGCGAGCTACGAAATTATCCGGGGACCACAGTGGCTCGAGTTTCTCAACCCTGCAGAAGTTTTCGGTACGTGGATCAAGTCAAGTCTCATTTCGACCTTGCGCCGAATGTGTTACAGGTCGGATTATGATCGAACACAACTATCCGGAATGCACGACTTCAGTCCTCACAGCCCTTGCCATCTTCAGGAAACACCACCCCGAGTATCGGGCAGCTGACATTGAGTAAGTTCCATGCTTATACTCGCTCCTTCGGCTTATCTGATATCCGCGCCCAGGAACTGCCTCCAGAAGGCGATCGGTTACCTCCACCGAGCACAACAACCCAGTGGGGGCTGGATAGGAAGTTGGGGGATCTGTTTCACCTACGCCGCGCAGTTCGCGCTCGAGAGCTTGTCTCTTGTTGGAGAGACATACGAAACGAGTGAATACTCCAGGAAGGGGTGCGAATTCCTGCTCAACCATCAACGAGAGGACGGAGGTTGGGGCGAGAGCTGGGAGGTACGAAGGTTCTTCGTCATATCCCGCGCGCGATAGACCGCTGATCTCGATCGTTCCAGTCTTGTGCTATCTTTGAGTGGGTTGAGAAGGGGGAAGCGCAAGTCGTCCAGACCGCCTGGGCAGTTATGGGTCTCATGTACGCCAAATATCCCCACCCTGAGCCGATCGAGCGGGCCGTCAGGCTTGTGATGTCAAGACAGCTACCTGTACGTTCTCTATAACCCTCGAGCGAGTTCTGTTGCTTCGTGGCTCATATTCACATTTTCGCGCAGGACGGTTCGTGGGCACAAGAAGCGATCGAGGGGATGTTCAACAGGACGGTCGCGATCTCATATCCGAACTTCAAGTTCTCGTTCACGATTTGGATGCTGGGCAAGGCTGACGGTTATTTGAAGCAACTGAAGGCGAAGAAAGCGGCTAGCGGATTCTCAAATGGACATTAGACACCTCTAGGACCGAGTAGATTCCTCCTAGAGTTGGTTGCACGACACATCGGTCATAGTACTTATAATATACACCGAGAAGGAGCGCAAGATCAAACGGCGATGTCTATTAGCAACAACATTGAAGAACACAGCGGGAAGGCGGGCGAGGGGATGGGGCCGAGGCCTCCCCGGTGAAAATTCGGGCGAGCGGGAGTGAGCTGGGGTGAGACGGGTCAGTCCCACGCGGTGCAGGTCCAGGCTGGTCCACTCGGATCGACCCGATCCGCGTGACCTTAATTAGTACGCGCTGTTTGCGCCGAGTTCAACTCCAGTAAAATAGACCTGAGAACGCATCCCCGTGCCGTTGGAATATTTTGTGTGAATTAAGACGGATTTTAACTACGCCCCAACTTTCCCTAAGTCTCCTGCTACCCTAGAGGCGGCGATACGTGTTTGACCCGACTCCCCAAATGCCTCCCCCCTCAATCGACCCCGATAACCCTCCCAAGTGGTTCTGTACGTGCAGAACGTGCGGAACGAACGGAAAAGTCCTCACTAGAACGACGTGGTATCGCCATAACCGCGGCGGGGCCAAGGCCAAGAACGTGCTCACGGACGTGGAGATGCAAGCGATTGATAGAATATGTGCTGTCCCTCGTCAAAACAGGGCACAAAAAGAAGGCGACGACGTCGCGTAAAAGTCAAGGAAGTCGAAAATTCCTTGCAGATATCTAAGCGAGTGGCAGGGTCGAGCTCAGTATGTATAGTGATGTACCCCCGCATACATCTACCTCAACTAAAGGATATCTACGGAAATATGTATCTAGAGTGTTCAGTTTCATGTGGGTGACACTCACGGGGGCGAGACGTCCCCAGAGAAGTCCCCCTCGCCTCCTCAAATCGCCCCACCCGAGCCCGAGCAAAAAATACACCCCTCAACCCCCCTCCCTGCAATCCCAAGCCCCCCCACCAACAATCCCGATCGGGAACTCCCTTCTCCTCCTCCCCAACTCGAATATTTCGACGAAGAGGCTTCTCCTGAGCATCCCCAGGACTCTACCATGAGCGATCTTGATGAGGTTGATCCTGGAGGATATGATCTCGAGGAAGAAAATCCTCCGAACAACGAGTTCAACAACCACGCGAACTGGTACAGGAACCAGTTGATGAAGACAGCGAATCAGGCGGCAGAGGCTGGGAAGGAGGTGAGGGAGAGGGCAGTGAGGGAGAAGGCATCCACAGAAGGTAGGGTCATCAATATTAATACTGATGAGAGCGGCATCCAGGGCAACCAGAAAAAGCCCTCCAAGCGGCCCCGGGTGGATGGCGAGGCACGCGAGCCCAAACGTCGTCGAGTGGAGGAAGACGTCGCCATTCCTCCTCCTCCTCCCGCACCTGCAAAAACCACCACCAAGCGATTGAGGGTACGTTTATTTATATTACCTGACTATGTGCTTCACTAAAAACATCTAGACGAACATCCTGTACGAAAATCCTGCCAGGGTATATGCGCACTGTGTATACCATATTAACCTTTATCGCCCACAGAACAGGCGTTCGTGTGGCCACAGTCATCCCAGTGAGTTCCACAACTCGAGCGCGTATTTCTGGGGTCGTCTCAACGTATATTATGATGAATGGAAGGAGGAGAACCCGAACGCCACAGAAGAGGAGTTTGAGGAACATTGGAAAGGTGTCTCCCCTTCCAAAAAGAGGGTATGCGACGTTCTCCCTTCTCATCTTATCTTATCTTATCTTATCTTACCTTACGCTTTTCCAGAAATATACCGGGAAGGCAAAGAAACTCGTATGTCATTATTGTCACCGCCCTATGATGGCCCCGATATGACACCACGCTTCCAGGACACATCTTCCTAAGGCTTCCGTTCTGTTTATGCGTGTCTTGGAGTTATGGGCCGGATGCCCACCAGGAGAGGCCCCAAGGTATGCAAATGGGTGTGGCACGGCGGTACTGGGGGATGTGGCCCGGGTGTACAATAGATCCGCGAATAGATGTCTCTCGACCTGTATTGATAAAAATATATTATTGTCGCTCACCCTCGCTCCCGGTAGAGCCGCAAAGCGTACGGAAATCTATTGGGATCTACTACGATCTAGCGTTGGACGTCGGAGTACCTAAAGTAGATTCCAGTCGACAAGGATACACCTTAAGGGTCATTCGTCCCAAATGCGCGATCCCCACTGACTATGATCTAGCCCGGTCGATACCGTAAATGTACAGTTTTTCAACGACCATCTTTCTTGTCCTACTGAAGGAGAGGGACTAACTTGATCGATTATAGATGTACAGGTCTTATACATACCAGCAAAGCGGGGTACTAAAGTAAGCCAGGTGAGGGAGAACACAGTCAAACAAAAAGCAAAGACAGTCAAAACACGCCAAAAGGCAGATAAGTAATAAATATCCCAACAGAGCACAATAAAAGTCCTTATATAACTTGATCCTTGAGGCGGCTAGCCAGCTCCCGCAACTCGTTGAGATCCTTATTCTTAGAAGCAAGGTCCTCGTTGACAATGTCCAACTCGCGTTGGATTTGCAGCATCCGTTCCTGGTATCTTGAGCGTGGTTCGACCGACTTACTGCGGGGAGGGAGAGAGGCGGATGGCTGGAAAGGGCTGAGGAGCACTGACGGACGAGTATCGTCGATGTCCGGAGGAGCAGAAGAAGGGCGGTTTGTTGAACAGTTATTTCCACCTTCTTGAGAGTTGGGGTGTATTGGATCACTCCCCGAAGGTTCAGCATTCATCGAAGAATTGTTTGCGACGGGAGGCTGGCTCTGACCAAGGAAAAAATCGAAGTCGGACAAGTGGTTGCGATCATTGTCCTCCTCGTCAGGGAGTGTAGAGGGGAGATGAAGCGGTGTGGACGAAATCTCCATGTCCCGCTCTCCGGAGCTTCTGACGCTGAACCCGCTCGGGGAGACAGCGGGGAGCGCGGGAGAGGGAAGCGCAGGGGAACGGGAAAACAAAATTGAGGATGTATCTGAGGCAGGGGATGCGTTAATAATAGCGCGAAGCTCCGAAAGTTCGCGTTCAAGACGTTCGTTCATGTGCGTTAACCTTGAATAATGAATGAGAGTGCGGGGGGAAATAGGAGGGGTGTCCTCACCTGATGCACTCGTCTTCAACGCGAAGAATGTGTTGAAATTCAGGCTGGGATTTGTTGGGCGATCGTTTTCGGGAAGATGGTTGTGGGAGTGGCCGGCGTTGGGGAGGAGAGTGTGGAATTTGCGGTGCTTCAACGTCAATAGATACAGAAGGAGGACTGGCGGAGGGTGGGTCAGACATTCTTGATTCAATGGTGTTTTGGATGGATCGTCTCTCTTTTTTGAACCCATTGATCGCATCTGAAAATAGATCAACGCAAGCTTGGAGGTCTTCAATGGTATTTATGACCCCTCCCCCTGAGGAAAATATTGGTTGCGTGGGGGTCGTCGGCGATGAACGGTGCATAGAATAACCAGCTTCAATTCCTTGGAGAGGTGAAGTCTGGACGGCAATCGATGTAGATCGCATGGAATGTTCACCCTCTAGCACCTGCGATACCAGTGATGCTATTAGAGAGAGAACTTTGGTGGTGGGGAGGGCTTACGCTGTTGTTCAGTTCATGGACTTCTCGTTCTAAGGCGTGATTACGTTCCTCTGCTATACTCAAGGAGTGAACCACTTCTGAAAGGGGTACCTCCGGTATGTTCGGACGTAGTGCTTCAACTAGACTGCGTTTCTGAGGGATCGGTTTGACTCCCATAATATGTTGCTGGTCACGGCTCTCTAGTTCAGCTTCCCTGCGAGCGACCTGAGCCTCCAGTGTCAATATGATTTCGTGTGCATTGTGGAGCGCCTCTGCGGCATGTTTATACCGGCCACGTTCGTAAGTGAGCGCGTTGAGCAATGCTTCCATCCTCGGGGGTGTGACCGGTACAGGAGTAAAATCAATGAGCGCGGGCGAGCGTCCTGGAGAGGATATTTAGACAAATCACGCAGAGTTTGCGACCCAACTCACCTGCAGGCGTAGGTAGGTACATCTTAGCAGATGGCCACCTGTCAAAATTGCCTTTGGATCTCTCAACTAGGACCGAGTTGAACGTTAAACGGGCTTGGGGACCTGAATGACGGGGCCAGTTAAGATGAAGAGCTCACCTCTTCTTATCAAAAGCTCCACCGCCTCCTTCATCTCCTCCTTCTCTTTCTGGAGTTCTTGGATGAGATTCGTCCACAGGTGCTTGTCATTCTTTCTCCGTTCGGCATCCAGCTCAGCTTGGAGAATATCGAGTGTGTCGAGAGCGGACGAAAGCCTTGTGTTCAGTTTCGCGTTGTGTATGAGAGATGCCTCGAGTTGCGAAGTTAAGATGGTAATCTGGGCGGTGGGATCAATGTGGGTCTGGAAGTGGGTGCGACACGGTGGATCGACGGACTTGATCGGTTTGTCGGGTCACCAGAGTTCTTAAGTCCGGCGGTTTCATCGGGATACAAGCAAAACACAGCAGATATTCGACAAAACAGCAAATAGACGGAAGAAAGATAGCAGATGTACAGCAGCAGCGAGAGCAAAGAAATAGAAATGGACACAACCGCTCAACCCGCAATCCCACACTCCGCCGTCAGCCAGAAACATTCGGCAGTTCCCGTTAATTTAAGCTCCGACAAGAGCGTGATGTTACTGGTGTCCCGTGATATCCCGTGCTCATCTGGTAACGCGCCACCCGCGACGCGCTCGCCGGCTGTAGATGTCTCTCAACGACGAAGTGTGCACGTCGGATCCTGATGAGCTCGAAAGTCTCTTTGCAACGAAGCCAAACTACTGGCGTACAAAGCCGCCTCTTTCGTCATCCTCCCAGATCGCAGACAATACAAGTATACTGTTGACCCAGAAACCGATTCCAAGTTCTCAGCCCTTAGATGATTCTCCTCGCCCGCGGAAGCGACTGAAGGTGAGTCCCACGGGAGTGGATGCTTGGCAGGTAGGAAAAGTTAATTCGGTTCTAGCTCCACGAGATGCCGTCAACTTCCACTCTGCCTCGACGGGACAACTTGTTTGCTTCCCTCCTGCCCTCACCATCGCCAATGTCTAGCTCCAGGGATGACTTCCTGGTCTCGGATATCCCTCGCATGTCAAGCACTCACCTGGATCGATTGAAAGGACCGGAACCGTTTGACGATGTCGAAATGGATGACGAACGCCCCCTGTCCATGAGACCGTATCGACCACTCGATGTCCCCTCCACGCCAGGTTCAAATTCTCCTTCATCACCGTCCCCACACTATCCATCACAGGATCCTCTTGGTCTCTCTGAATATCCCCCCCTTTGCACACCACCGGATGCCACATCATCTCCTTCTGAGCCCTCCAGGAGTATTGGTGACTCTTCATCATTCATTTCCATTAAGAGCCCGCCGCCTGCTACAAGTATCTGTCGGTCGTCGACAACGCAATCAGAGTTCGTTGATTCTGAACCTCGGCCTGGGCCCGAAGATGCGGAAGGATCTACACGTCGATGGTCCTTTCGATCAAGAAAAGCAAATCAACTCCAGCCGTATAGGTTCGACCGTTTACAGTACAAGCGACAGCTGCGAGGAAATCCCGATGCAGTGGTGGTTGCGTTGAGCCCACGCCGGCGGAGGGCGTCTCCGGGGTCAACAATGGACCGAGATTTTATCGCGGATGAAGAAGATACCCAAGAGACTGGTGAACAATCTGGACTCACCGTCACTGGGGAAGGGGAAAGCCAGCCCCAGTCGGGAGAGAACCATCATCCTCGTCGGGAAGTCTCTCCAAGAGTCAGCCCTCCCGTGCAGCCACCTCCACAATGGTATCTTGACGGAATGAACGAGATTTCTGATGCCGATGGCGACGACGACGACGTGATCGGATACCTTGTTGACCGTTCTCGTAAGAAACAGCCAGCCACTGAACACAAAAACAGTGGTGAAGTACCTGCAGTGAGTCGCAAGTGATTGCTTGGAATTCCGCGGAACCTGATACACCTTCCAGGATACAGAGGAATCAGATGACCGGCCGAAGAGGAGGCGAAAAAGACATCCTAAACCCCCACCATGGTTTCACCACATCGAAAGGCAAGGATCTCTATCACCTGACCCTCCATTACCGAACGGTCGTGAATCGCGTGGCCGGAGTACAGAAAGTGTGGCTCCACCCCCAGACTTTGAATCCCAATCCCCAGGTTCCCTGCCTGATGACCATTCGGAATCAGTTCCCCCTCAGCCATCCCTCCGCCGAAACCGGAGGCCGTCTACCCCTGTCGAATCCTCAGACGATTCAGAGACAGACGAAGAAGCCGGGCTTAGCAAGAAACAACTTCGAGCGCTCCGTCGTATGCTGCCTGCCGGAATGATCCAGAAACAATTACACCAGCCACCACCGACGAGGCGTTCACGTTCCGTAACAGTGCCGCCCCAACCCGAGCCCGAGCGCAGCTCATCTCCGTCTCGAGTCATACCGGGGAGGGCTAGGAAGCGTCGCGTAGATCCTGGGGCGGATCTTGTTCGTGTAATCGAAGGGGACCCGGAGAGTTCTGATGGAAGGCGATCAGTGATCAGCGTTAGTTCCACTGGTCACTCGATTTCAGACATCGAGGAGTTACGCTCTCGCACGTTTCCTGGCGTTTTGGACTTGTTCCTCGACTCTTCCGACGAATCAAACATCTCAGACGTGGAGGATGCCAACGTCGACGATGCTGACATCGGTGCCTGGATTCACCATAAACCAGTAAACCTTCGGCCTGATTATGGAGACTTCGGAGAAGCCGAAGAAGGGGATCTCATCGACCGAATGCTTTCGAGGACCACCGTGTCCAGACGACGTACGAAGAAGCCGGCGAAGAACGCGACGCTTAATTTGCCTGTGGTGAAGCGTAGTCACCGGAAACGTAAGAAACCAACACACATTTACGTCGGCGGTTCCAGACCACACGGGCATTCACGGCAGCTGCGCATTCCCGACCTTTTTGGGACGGGAGGGGCGAAAAAACGAGTTCGTGATGCGGCCGACCAGAGGTCCGTGCCCCGCGAAGGCGAGAGAACGCACGGTTAGTTCTCCCCTTTTGTTCCGGATGCTCTCGGATGGTGACAATATCACTTTCCAAAGACACGACAGGACGTGCTGGGAACACAGGCAAAAATCATTCCACGGGAAAATCGACGTTACAGAGGAAGAAGAAACAATCAACCGTGCAAATAGATCAGAATCATAACTTCCCCACGACGACAACTCGCATCATCACCGGCAGACAACATGTAAGCGCCATGAACCTTGAGCTCGAGGAAGAACCTGGATACGCACCGCACCAGCGATCTTACTCCCCTGGCAATTCCCAACAAGATACCCCCGCTTACTCTGTTCTCGAGGCCACAAACTACCGCGCGATACACCCTTCGGAGTTCAGAGTCCTTCCACGAGCCATATCGTTTGGTCCGAATACATATCTCGGCCGAGGATGGCTCCGGGACCTCCTCGCAGAACTCTCTGGCCAAGATGTGACTCCCCCGCCACCATTTCTTGTGCAGGAGGTGGAGCTTGATTCAATGATGGACGTTGAGGATTTCGCGAAGGTGTTCGTGTCAACGGTTGATCGATTGTTGGTGACACTTCAAATTGGAACGGCAAAACTCATGGTCGATTGGAATGAGTGGCAGAACACTCTGCATCCATTATTTCGATTGTTTACATGGATGGCTTCAGGAGGTTATTTGATCACCAAATCTCTCCGCGACGACGCCCTCGAACGGGCCTCTCGGTTCGCGGCTCGTTTGGATGCGGAGCTGGAACGTACATCTACCACGGAGACCAAGGCGTTCCTGCTTACGGCCCGCTGGGTTTCCTTCGAGCTGCTTTTACGCGTACACGGCGCATCAGGTTCTATTCCCCTATATACCCTCAGCACAACGCTAGTCAAGCATCTTTTCCAACCGACTTTCCTCAAACCCGCGGCGTTGGCGTTCCCGGATCCTGCTGTCATCGACAAGCCAAATTCATCGCAACAGCTCTTCCAAGTATGGATCTGCCTCATTCACACCCTCGAGCATTTGGCCAAATGGTTTCACCAGCCAACAGGAGATGTGACAATGCCCCCGGACACACATCCCATCTGGAAGTTGGTTCTGTCTACTTGGGTATCAGAAAAGCTCTCCGACTTGGACGCGAGCGAGAAGCTCTGGAATTCAATCTTCAACCTTTGTGCCGTCTCCCAATTCTCTCCCTTTGGTATCAGCTCTGAAGTCCCCCGCCTTTCCGCACGCTGGGATGTGGTTCTCCTCGCTCTACGTCGCATCCGGTTGGTGACAGGACAAGCGGACGATTCCCAAATCCCCCGGCGCCGGGCGATCAAACGGGACCAGTACATCCGACTCCTGTTCTCGAGGTGTTTTTTTCTGAGGAAGCAGTGGTCGTGGAATCTCAAGGACGCCTCTGCTTTGTTCGGGCTACTCTCTGATGTCTTCAAGAACAGGAAATTTTCCAACCTTAACGGAGAGGCGTCTGACTTCCCAAGTTTTGTACGGCAGGACATGTCACTCCTATCGGAGTACAGGAACAGCGACACCGCGTTTGGACTATTCCTGAAGCTTGCCGTGCTGGCTGTGAAGGATATGAGGGAGGTTGAAGATGACCCGGGGCTACCACTAAAGCTGAGGAAGTTGATGTCGGTATTGATACCAGTTGGATCTGTCCCGTTTACCAAGGATACCCCACCGACATCTCAAGAGCTCTCGATGCTGTACAACCGCCTCAGCTCGATCGCCATTGCAATCTACCTCGATCCAAACACTACAAATGCCAACTCGCGCATCGCTCAAGCTCGTCGTTATGTCACATTTAAGGATGCAGACTTATCAACCCGTCGAGCTTGTATTCGTGGCATGATGCATTTCGCCATGATCACTTGCAGGCTTCAACTGCCACTTACTCTCACGCTGGAATGGATAACTGAGGCGACTGACGTCTTGCTGGACGAATACAAAGCCTTTCCGCCAAACGACACGCGCCCCGAACTCAAAAATCGGATCGTTCTGACGTTGCAACTTTTGATTGGCTCGCTGAGGCGCATTCTCGATTGCATTGGCGAAAAGGACCCTAAGGTTTACCCTGACCCTACGTTCATGGAGGGCCGTAAGTCCGAAAAACAACGTTTCCCGTAAGATTTCATTGATAGGATGTCTTTAGCTTGGGTGGCCCGGGTCTTCTCGACGGTGACCGATATCGTGAACCTACCGACAACAGGGATCGAGATCCAACGACTCGTACAAACTTTCCTGAACGTTCGCGCTGCTTACATGCCAAAACCACGTCGGCCCACGATCCACGCAGCCACTGAGGACAGCCAAGAGAGCCAGGATTACTTTGGGATATTTGACATTGATTTGGACGATCCAGACCTACAAGCAGCACTTGGAGATGAACCGGAGTCCCCCGAGGCTAAGGAGGTTGCCCGCAAGGACAAATCGCTCGCAGAAGTGGTTCATAAAACCGTGATTAACGGGATCTTCAAATTGGTGATGAAACGCGTCACCGACGTTCCGGAGGAATCCTCTCGAGAACTCGCACACTTCGATCTCGACAAATGGATCGACTGTTGGGTTGGCTGTGCACAGATAGTGGTTCATAATGGGCTGCGGGTATGTTTCTTCGGTTTCCACGCTTGTAGATCATTGCTTAGGTGAATCACGTAGGCCTGGTCGTTTTACCTGGCTCTTGGTGATAAATCGTGGGAAAGGATTGGGGATGGCCCTTGGAGGCGTAGGATCGGCCTACGGTTTATGTTTATGCTACTGGTCCTTGATCCCGCCTCTTACACAGTGAGTGCCGTGTAATTCTGCTTATCTGTTGTTGGGTCTTACAAGCTCCGTCTAGTCGCATAAGGACAACTTCTTTGATGTGTTGTTCGAATCGTTGGTCGCCTCCGAACTGACCATGGAACATCAATATGTTTCCCTATTGTTTAGCGTCGATGGCCTTCAGCACCCGCTCGTGGACGGCTTGGCATTGCAGAGAGGTCTCGACGGCGATTACCTTGTGGCAAAACCAGAGTTTGAACCCCTTCGCCTGACCGTCATAATACGTGCGTGACATTCCCTCTCCGCAACAGAAACGTGACCTCATACGATTTTTCAAGGGGCAACCCAGAGCCTTTCTGCTCGTATCCGGCAGGAGGGTGAACGACCGGAGCTGAGAGGTCACAACCAAGCTTATATTGGACATTTACTCAGGATGCTCTCCGTCATGGAAGACACCCTACAGGTAAGTATCAGGTTGTCGCTGTGGCAAACGAAACCTCATCGATTCCTGTCCCAGTCTCTGATATTATCTAAATCGAGCAAGGCAGAAGGGTACAAGACCTTCCAAGGTGAGATCATGAACGCTTTGAGGGCCCATCCCGAACTTGTTGGAGATGAGCGGTTAGGGCGGGCGATTGCTCGAGTATCAAGGGTGGGGGGTTCATGATAGACGGAAACCACGGGCAGGATCACCGTTCTCCTTGCGCCGTTGCGAAATCCCACAGCTTAATGGAGGTATCGACTGGCCTGATATTTGGGCGCCTTTTTACGGTCACGACTTTGGTTCCCTCGTCCTCGGAATCGTCATCTGAGTCGTCGGATTCTGATGTATCGTCGTCGAAGTTTCGGGACCCCGCGACGCTCAAGAGCCAGGGTTTCGATGGATTCAAGCTCACAGACCCGGTGGCGTCTAAACCCCGTGTCAGCATGCACGCTCGTATATGAGTTTGAATCGAACATACCATTGTGCGCGGTGTACTTTAGCGTCGGTGGCACCGGTTCCGTGTGTGAATCTGTGTGTTCTGTTTTCCACAAATCGAAGAGGCGCACACCTCCCTTCTAGATTGGTGTATCAGTCTCGAGATGTGCATGCTTTCAAGTGGTTTTATACAGACGTGGTCTCCTACTCCAAGCCATTTTCCCGCATAATCGATGTCGAACATGAGCTTTTGGTTCGATATCTCTCCGGGACTGAGGTCCGAAGCTTGGAAGACTTGGAGAGGGACCGAAGTATCTCCTCGGAGATCCCAGCTGTAAATCAGTGCGCTCCGGCGGAACGACGCGTAGAGGATCGATGGGTTTGTTGGGTTGAATTTAAGCTGAGAAAGGTCAACGAGTTTCCTCACTTGGGAATGGAGCGGAGGGTCGAACTCACCTGAGATACGCTGCTCCTTAGTTCTTCGCAACCCACCCACGCTATGGTCTTCTCGCCCGTGGACTCGCTGAACAGGGCGATGTTGGAGTTGGAAGGAGTCAGCGTCCCAGCGGCGAAGTATTCGCTTGTTTGGTCCGGGTAGAACGCGATGGAAGATATGATCCCTGTATCCGAATAAGTTAGCGATAAAGCACCTCGTGAGTCGAGGAAGGGGGTTTCCACCTTTCAAGCCTTCCTTCGTCTTCTTCGAAGGAGTTGTGTGAAGCCTAGTCCCTTCATCATTACCCGGCCTGTGGACATCGAAAACCTCAATCGCGTCTTCGAACCCGCAATATATCCTATCAATCCCCAGAGTCAGCAAATGAACCCACTCGGGGGGGAATCCTGATGTCAGGGAGAGAGTACTTTGTGGCGTTGACGTTGAACGATAGACAGTGAGGGGCGATCTGCCGTTCCCTGTGGTCTACGATCGAATACGACGCTCTGAGCTACGAAAAATTTGAGTGTGCAGTGTTCCCAGCGGTGTCCAACGAGGGAGCATCGGGAGGGAGGTATAGAAGAAAGTGACTCACGCGTCCATCGGAGGCATCAAGCAGCTTGACCGGACATTCCCGTACGGACGCCAAGAAACAAAAGGTGGCAGGGTTGTTCACCGCAGCAGATGGATACCATGCATAATCGACGATAGGAGCGGGCTGGTAAAGACACCGAGGTTCATCCTCGCTCGTCCTACAAGTCACCCTCGGTATGCGTCAACCTCGACCAGATATTAAGATTGGACATACGGAGTCATGATCTGAAAAGACCGGTTCTCGCAATGCAATAACGCGACAGAACCATCTGGAGACCTGGAAAGATACGGGGGTTCCGTTAACCCCAGCGCGATCCCTTTCTACGAAATTTCTACAAACCATTTCGCACTTCTCGCAAAGTTTCCAGGAAAATTCACATCTTCAACAAGCTCTCTGGAGTTGAGCAACGTGGGAGGTTGTTCAGTGTTATAGGTCGGAGGCGTCCAAGCCGCGATCGCGTCTCCCGGAGGCTCAGATTGATCATTGGCGTGACCGGACATGAACGAGCAACCGTGGGAACCAAATGTTGATGCAGATGGATAATTTACCAACTGTTGGGATTGCCAGCCTAGAGACTAAGATATAACACCGGTACCAATTATGAGATATAAAGATACACAGCAGAGGTGGCATTATTACAACTGGCGATCAAAAGAGTGTCGGAAAACGCTGTACGACACCCCTCAGTGGCCGAATCATTATGAAGAAACCAGATCCTTGATTTCGTACAGTGGTGGCAACGGTTTGAGGTTCTTCTGAAACAATACGTAGCGGCGGAAATGCCAAATCGCGTTCTTGAGCTGGTATTTTGCGTGTCGAACGGTCGGGACGGAAAACACGAAGTCTAATTCTTCCAAGGTAAGTGCCTTGGTTTCAGGTAGCGTAAAGAGGACCGCCGTCCATCCAACTGTGAAAAGGAATGTTAGATTCGTAGAAGAGGAATAGGGTGAAAACATACTCATGCACCAAGCAGCATACCAACCAAAGGCCCCTTGAGACCCAAAGGCCCTGAGCAGTGACGGGAAAGAGATCGCAAGGGCGAAGCTGTAGCACCTGCGGTCAGAGGCACGTTCTCGGTCCATGGTACAGGCAGCTCACTTGAACAACCAGCAGACTGCAGTAGCCAACGACATTCCTAAATCACGGATATACAAAGGGAATGCCTCTGCAGAATATGTGAAGGGCACGGGGCCTTGACCCGGTGAGTAGAATACCATAAACAACTATAGGGTGGTGAGTATACTTTATCGGTCACGAAGTAAGCGCAGCTCACGTAAATACCGGTGGCCACAATTCCCGTTCTCGTCGGACCCTCCGGAGCCCAAAAGCCAAAGCCGGTCATGAGAAGAGATGCGGACAATAGAGGGAGGGTGGCCAGCAAAAGATTTCGCCTTCCGAATGTATCAACTAATACAAGCAGCGGTTCAGGAAGATTCAATAATTCCTGCACAGACTCCACGTACTGGTATAGAGGGCGGGGGCAGCAAAGACCCAGTTCACCAGTCCGGTACCCATGGTGACGAGCAAGGCAGTAGTACGACTGAACCCAGCTTGGAGGAAGATGGTTGTCGAGTAATAGGCGATCACATTGACACCACAAAATTGTTGCAAGAACATGACGAGGGTAGAGGCCTGTGAAGCGCGCCTATTCCGTGGGACTCGGAAGAGGTCCAAGAAGAGGTTACGACCTTTTTGGATGCCCGTCTCGGCTTCTAGGAGAGCGTTCGTATAGAACATATCACGAGCAGCCTGGAGAGGTGTGGTCCTCAGGCGTAGCATGGCAATGTGGGCATCCACGTAACGACCCTTACTTATGTACTGGAGGGCAAATGATGAGAGGGACGACAACCATTGATGGATGGACTTACCCAACGAGGGGACTCTGGGGCAAAGTAGATCATAACGCAAACAATGATAGGAGCGACGACGGTGCTCCCCAGCATCAACCGCCAAGCTAAATTGTCTTCAATTCCACCAAACGCAACAGAAACAATATCACCGAGTGCAATGCCAAACGCAGTCCACACCTGCCATTGCATAACCAAGGCACCACGAATAGGAGCAGGAGCACATTCTGCGGTGTAAACAGGGGCAGTTGCGGATTTGGGGCCAATTCCAAGACCAAGGAAGAAGCGGGCGACAAAAAGTTGAGGCCAGGAGTAGGTAAACGCTTCCCATATCGAGGCGAGACCGGCAATAACGCAAGACCAGAAAATACACCCACGACGACCAACCAGTCGGTTAATTGGGTCCGTAAGCCAACAAGATAAACTGAACGACGCGTGAACGGCGATCTCCAGGAAGCGGATAGGGGAACTCACACGGCACAACAAAGGTACGGAGCAGAGTTGACAAGGCCTTGGATAAGGACATGGGTATTGTTGTTTTCATCGGCGATCCCAAACCGACTGTAGTAAAACACTTGGGCACCGTTGACAACGGATTCACTGGTAATGATGTTTGAGCTGAGCAGAACTAGTACGAGGAGAAAACGACATACTCCATTCCTTGTACAACCGCAGCCATGGAGGAGATGATTGCAATATAGTAAACTTGCCACGGTTGTCTCCACTTGTGCGTTTTCTCCTCGCGGAGCGCCGTTAGCTCCTCCGGGGTGAGATTCTCGACCTTTTCCGCCTCGTGAGGGAAACCGGCCAGGACGGCGCCCCTCTTGTAATCCTCGACTACATCACAAAAAATCAGCTAGGGGTGACACGGAGGTTTAGAAATCACCATGCACCATATTCCATCAGACCGTGTGTCTCGCAAAAGTGTACAGCATCCGCCTCGAGCGTTTCCTTATCCCTCCCTGCTAACGGGTTCTGGAGCTTGGTGGAAAGGTCCAGGACGTCGAGGGACCGTTGCGATTCGGGCTTAGAAGTGTTATCCCGCTGTACGGCGACATCCTTCTCGACGTCCCTTGTCTACGAGAGATTGAGCGATCGATGAGCCAAGAACCGGCGGACTACAAACGGACGGGGACAGAGCCGGGGGAAGACATGCTTGGGGAGGGGCAGAGGGGCAATAGAGGGAAAGAATGCCATGTTGGAGATTTAAGTATCGGAACGTGGAGGCGAATCACACCCGGGCTTCCCCTCAGACCCACACCAAGCCGCGGTTCTGCACCGGCCGGGGAATGAAGACAGCCATCACCAGACAAGGTGACGTAGTTGGCTGCGAGGAACCTTGATCGCCGTGTTTCTCAGACACCGGTGTTTATATTTAGACGACCCCTCCCGTGGAGCGCGGAATCTGTAGGGCCGCCGTCGACGTAGGAGAGAGAAAAAGGCGTGGTAAAAAAACAACAACAACATTTGGACAAGCACGCGTATATCGTACTACAAACGAGGGCTGGCAGAACACAACGAGCAAAACGAGGAGAGCAGGAAACAGCTCGCAAAGACATTTCCCGTGCTACGCGCACGAGCGTCCTATCGCAATACAGTGGATACAATGGTTGTGTTACAGAACGATACCGATCAGATATTGGAGTATCCAATCGGGAGAAGTAGATGTGGGGTGTCGCGATGATAAGAGAGGGCGAAGAATACAAACACAGCACAAGAGGTCAGCATGCAGATCATGAGGAAGAGCTACAAACGGTCAGGCAAAACACTTCGGATACACAACAGATGCGACGGAATAAAAAAGGAATAATGATATGCAGTCGTGAACTTCTTGCTATGGTCGTAACCTTCGTCGTTAGCCACATCGGCCCGCTCAGCACTGGTTGTAGTAGGAAGTCATACAATGTCACCGGACTACACAGCACTGACGAGAGTTTCGCTCACCAAATTGGGCGACGCCTGAATCCGTCTTCCGTACTTGGTCACTACCATCCTACTGTACTTGTTCTTCCGTGAGGGGCCGACCGGGCTCGAGTCCTCGCCGAGTTTCTTGTCGGGCACCTGGGCAGTCTGTAGCTGCTCAGGCTCCATGGACACGATTATGATGTCCCGAGTGTCTTCCGAGACCGTGTGCCTCCCACCGAACGTGTAATCGTACAGAGGTGCATATTTGACTCGAAGGTGGCGGCCAGAATACCCGAGACATCGGCCCTGAAGTTGCTGAAATGCGGCTCTGCTCTGAGTGATATCCGGAAAGTCCACAATGGCGTACGGATAATCCTGCATGTCAGCAGGACAGTAGATCGTCATCTTTGTGGCACCAAGCTCTCGAAGGATGGGCTTCAAGCGTTCGCCATCGTAGATAACCGTCACCTGCTTGCCAACAATACTGCAAGTTTCATCCAAAACAACGGAGTAGTTGAGGTTGAGAATCAGAATGCGTGTAGTCTCCGATTCGCGGTCTCCGTCCGTGACATGCGGTTTCTCACATCGGTACCAGTGAGGGCAGCACCGGACATCCGACGGATGCAGGCCGGGCCGGTCCAGGCACTTGTGCTTCGTGCTGATAAAATGGTCGTACGCTAGACACAAACATCACAGGCCTCGTAGAGTGGGACTAGCAGGAGAGACTCACGAATGGAATCACGTTGAAGGAAGGATTCGTTGACACCAGGAAACAGCCCAACCATGTACCGCTTACGCCGGGACAGGCGGTCGATGACTGCAAGAGCCTCGTCAACGTCTTCGTAAGTCTTGTAGTCAAAGTCCAGGTCTTCGAAAGGATCGTAGGACGGGTACATATAGTCTGTAAAAAGGTTAGTATCACCTAACTGTGACATGGACGTTGAATCACACCTTCCGGGTCACTGTAATCAAACTCGATGCGAGGAGGGGATGGGCTGCTGAACGAAAACGCATGATTAGGGGAGTAAAAGGCTGGCGATAAAGCTTGGGACAACCATCAGTTTACGATTCCACGTAAGTACAACCAGATAACTTACCGCTTTCGTCACTAGAAGAGTAGCCGGAGGTCAAAGACGGACAATCGCTAAAGATAGGCGAAAGCGGAGCTAATAAAAACGATCAGCCATGGTACATACCCGGAAAGTGTTAATCCACTCACAGAGTATAGGAGAGGTACAGACAGAAAGCGTATTCTCGTCTCTATAAAAATCCGCAGGAGTGATCGTCCTGTCCGGGTCTTCTTCCAGTTCATCCTCATCAAAAATCGTTACGGTAATATTGCTTGTCGACGGGATCGACGGCAGCTGGATCTGGGGGGCCTCGTCAAAAACTATCGACGAGTAATCCCGCGAGTTGAACAAGGACTCGACAGGCCCAACGATCACGAAGCACGTCGCGTCCCCCACAAGCAACGCAACGGGAGCGAGTTCATTCTGGGGGTTTCGCTGTCAGATTGAGCCAAGAACTGCGCGAAGGAAAAATACCTGATGCGTAAGGGTATTGGACCCGAAGCTCAAATCGAGGTCTGGAATGGAGAAACTTGTCTGAAGTCCCCGTCAGAGTTGCGTTTACAGCAATGACACCAGGGGCTTACATAGGTCAGATACAGAGTCAAGATGGCGCAAGGAGGGGCGAGTAAGAGGAATATGTTGAAATAAGCGGCGAGAGTCGACATCGGCTTCTCCTCGTCCCTGTTCAAAGATGGGAAACACTTCTCTTGACCAACCGCCTGGACGACTACCTCTGCTGACAGATTCGGGTTCGCTGCAGAACCCAAATTCGAATACTGGAAGGAGGGATAGTAGACGACCAAGTCAATGACTGCAGCACTTGGAGAGAAAACGACGTCGGAGTAGAACGAGGGTGAATCGATGAGAGCGGTTGAAAAGGAAAAGGCATCTTCGATTTGTCTAACGAGAGAAACCGGTGCCACAGACTTGAAAGCTGTAAAGAGGAGGGAGAGTGTGGAGGATGCCTGAGGCATCCTGAGTAAGAAGGACGCAAAAAGTATTACGCCCCCGATCAGATGGGCGATCAGCATTCGTTGAAGAGCAGATTTATGCACACGAAGAAGAGGGCCTGTGTGATGTGATATTACTGTGACGCTGACGGGCAAAGAGGGTAGGGCACGAGGCGCACGCGAGGTGTGATGTGTGATGGGTGGTTGATGGAGGTGAAAAGGGGATGAGGTGAAGGGGAGGTGGAAGGCAAAGGGGAAAAACGGACATTATATGTCATACGCGGGAGACAAAGGAAAACTAACCATCCCGTCCGGTCCCTGGCGGACTCAAAAACACCAAGAAAACCCTCTTTCCACGGTGCAGTACGTCCGAGTTACTCATTGTTCTCCACATCGAGCGGGGGCCGACCGTGCGAACTGGGTGGATCGGGGACTGCACAAAAACCACGTCCCACGGCGGCCACCCTCACTCATTCTACTCCCCCTCTACTGCCTCACCTTTCAACATACGCCCCATGCCCCACTCAAAAGAACGGCAACCCTCAGGACAGTTAACACTCACCCTCAACCAGCGGGAGATCTGCGTTGTTGATCGGACCGGATTCCAACTCCGACGCGGGTGGACTCCAGCTCGGTCGCGACCCCAGTTACATGTGATTTCTGCCCCTAGGCACCATCGAGTTGAGATTCGCCAGTGGGCAAGTGTGTCCCCGAAATAAGAGACGTCTATAGGTGTCCGTATGTATGTTATATCTCATTAGCTGGGAAAACATATCGTCAGTTCGACCTATTTGAGGGGAAGACCATGTGGCGGGATGGCCGTGGAAGATTTTCTCACCAGGTTGGTACGGTAAGCGGTATCTTGACTGTTGTCTATTTCAAAAATCAAATAACACAGCTTCAGCGGGACCAGCCGGCGAAGCAAAGTGTAGGACTTACCGCCAAACCCTAGAAGAGAACAAAATAGACTGTCAGTTAGCATAGGCGCATTAACCAGAATTGGGGGAACGTTCGGAAGCTGGGTTGCGCAGAAAAACGGGTACAACCAGGAAGGGTACAACCGAATGACGAGATGGACGTACCGATAAACTAGTCTCCTTGTACTTTACGCTCATATCCGCCGCGGTGAGTCTCATGGCTTCAATGGCTTGGTCTAAACTGACCCTGTAAATAGTATCGCTAGCCATGGCCAATTGAGCGGCAGTGACTGCCTTCACGGCTCCCAAACTATTTCGCTCCTTCCCGGTGACAAAGACAGTTAGGGTATGCCGCACGAACAAAGAGAGAATGAACCACGGCGTGGATACATGACTCACAATGCATGGGACTTGAACCAGTCCATCGATCGGATCGCACGTCAGTCCGAGGTTGTGTTCGATCCCGATCTCAGCTGCCTGACAGCGTAGGACGGGGATGAGGTTAATATCTCAAACTCTGTAGTTTACTCACCTGGAGTACCGTTTCCGGAGGAGCTCCCATACACGCAGCGAAACCAGCAGCAGCCATCGAACAGGCGACTATGAGGTTCTTATGTCAGATAGGCCCAGGTATGTAGAAGGTGTTTGCCTAACCTCCGACCTCAGCCTGGCATCCGCCTTCCGCAGCCGATATCGTACTGCCACGTTTGAATAGCATGCCGACCGCCTGATAACCGTTTCATTTCCCATACACAAAACACGCTCAAAGCTACAACTTACAGCAGCGGTTAACAAGAAAGTTGTGATAGACTTCTGAGGGTCGTCACTGACAAACTAAATCAGTTGCCGTCAGCACGAACCTACCAAGTTTCTCAGGGATCACTAATACCTCGATGATATACTTCAACACGCTGGGTATCACGCCTAACAGACGTAATGAAGGTCTTCAACGATGAACGATAAGCGAACTCCTTTTCGTATCACTGACCGGAAGCACCGTTGGTAGGACTTGTCACAATTCGACCACCGGCAGCATTCACCTCATTCACGGCACTGCGTTGAAATATGAGAGGGAGGATGCAGGATTCCACATCGATGGGAGCTCAACCTACATCGCATAACACGACAAGAAATCCACAGCGGGTATCATTGTCTTCCTCTAGAGTTGCACGGTGTCAACCAGCACGGAAGTAGAGAAACGATATCTCTCACCGGTGGGACAGGCAATAGAGGGTGGTCAAACTGTCCTACAACTCTTGCTGCAGGTCTCCTCACAGGAGATCCTCTCCTGATCGGATCTTGTTTCATTCCAACACCGTTTCCTCCCGAGGGATCACTATCGAATCCATCAGGGGAGTCGATTTCCCCACTGGGCTGCTCTCCTTCACCGATTCGCTGGTATCCTAGGAGAGAAGGCGCAAGGGCGGGATAAAATCCTCTCATTAGCCTCTTGTATAGCACCGGAGCCCGGCGGTGTAACCGAAGCCTCCCAGGGAGCGTCTTCTCGGATGTCGACACACCAGTTCGGATGCAGTCGTCCATGACCGCCCAAATTTTGAGGAGCTGAAGCTGTGGTCAGTCACATGGCGGAAAACCCGTGACAAATGCCTATACCTTTTCGTGGATCTCTTCATCGGTATACCCGAAGGAAAGCTCGTTGTCGTATACAATTTGCGCGATCGTCATCTGCGGAACGATGCGGAAAGATGAGCGTTGCCTTTCACATTATAAGTATACGGATATACCGACGTTGTGTCTGTGGGATAGGGCTAACAAAGTGTCTCCAGACTTGAATGGGTAGGGTGGATGAGCCGGATCAGTGCCTTTCTCGACTTGAGACGCATCCGTCCCGCCAGTGGTTTTGGAGAGACGGGCCACGTGTACAGCTCGTTTATCAACACCTTTGTAGAACAGGTTTTCACCAGCAGTTTTTGTCTTTTCGTTCACAACAAAACCTCCCCCAACGCTGGTTACATCAAAGATCCGCTTCAGAACATTTCACGTGTTATCTCTATGATGCCGTACCTGAAATATTCATTTGTCGCCAGCATATCACCTGCTTCATCGAACACGGAGAACCGCATGCCGTTAGGGTGCGAAGGTAGCACCTGGTCGTACCTCCAGATCATGTCCCGGTCGTGGTCGTAATGAATGGTGTGATGTCCGCCGAGCATGATGGATTTCGTGTCGAGCATGGCCTGGTACCGAGCAGGAATTGTACCTGCATCTATTGTTTCGGGATCAGAACCTGGGTAACGTTGTTCAATAAGTGGACCACAGGGATTTAAAAAGCGCGCATACCTTCTAGACCGAGAAGAATGGCTTGGGGAGTATGGTGTCTACCAGGTTTCTTTGAATAAACCATAAACGGGGACTTCGGCTAGAGCTCACCCCTTTCCTGTTGCAGCCAACGAGCCATACCTACATTGGATGTCACTATCTTGTTGACGTTGTAGCTATGATATGCGGGACACGAACAAGGTTATTTTCACCATATTCACCTGGGACGCGGTCCGTCAGTTGAATTATAGACTCCCGTCGTGAAATGGCACGCACTCGTTCCAGGATCCCAAAATCTCGAAGGTCGTTGATAAATATGTTGCCGGCCCTCATAGGGCCAACAGTATGCGAACTGCTCGGACCAACTGAAATAACATAACATGTGTCTGGAAACTTAAATAAGCATGACAGGAATACGGACCTCCAATGCTAAACAGGTCGAAAGTGGATATTACGGCATGTTCTGGTCGACCGAGCGGATCCTCGTTCTTGGCTTCAGCTTTGAGGATGTCCCCCTCCTTCGGTTTGAGCGCGAAATCCAGTGCGGACCGACTCGGAGCAGTTTGAGAGAAACCACGAGTCTGCGGGTGTCTTCCGCCAAGCTGAGCAACGGTGACGTTGTTGACACCGGAGCCAGTGCGAGCCCCACATGCGTTACGCGAAACTTGGCGGCCCTGACCGTTGCGGACAACGGTTAGGGAGCTGGAAGTCACACGACGAGCAGCAGGAATCATCCCGTTGTCGGCGTGGTGGGAAATAGGAGGCGGGGGCAAGGGTGAGCCGAGAGAACGAAAAACCTTTCATTATTTTTGCTCACGACAAGTTCCGATTCGACGAAGCCGCTTCCAGAAGCTCCGATCGAGCTTGATCGGCCCCGGTGGAAGGAGATAGGCTCAAGTATGCGCGCATGCTCTACGGCCGCAATACTATTAAACAGAGAGGCCAATGCGACCGCGGTGGGGTATGGTACATTGCGAGGGAAATCAAATACTGCACAGAATCCGCCAACAAAACACGAGCAAAGCAAATTGCACCTCAGGTGGGAAACGAAAGGAATTGGATAACAGGATGAGAAAAAGAAGGACGCGGGACGCTCGATTCAAGTATGTAAGGAGAGACAATGGCTGCGAGTGAAACCTATAGAATCTCTTAGATCAGCAGCATTCATCCCAAGGTTGGCACACAGACTTACGTCTAAGGTTAGCTCATGATTTTGTCACCCCAAATGAACCGGTGACGGTGCGCATTGTACGCTCCCATCGCCGAGATATAGACGATGTAGCTGCATGCGACGAAACAGAGCATAAAGAGGGAGCGGACGAGAAACTTTGTTCGGGCAGAGACCGGCGCCGAGGAGGTGAAGATGATTATCCGCCAACGGTCATAGAAAGAGGTAGTAAGCCACGTCATGTCCCTGACCATGTCTTGAGCCTAGAGGCGAAGATAAGTCCGCGGGATACGGATACTCTCGGGGGGGGGGGGAGACGGTAGACACACCTTCACGCGGCCGAAATCGTAGACGGACCGTATCTCAGTTATCTGAGACCGGGTAACCGGGAGGGTGGTTTCGAGTTGTGACAGGGACTTTAAAGCGTCGTCAAACGCACGGTTAATATGAGGAACGTGGGCTTCGATGGCCCGGTCCATCCGTCGGGCATTTCGCTAATACCTCGGTGAACAAGGTCAACGAATGCAAGCGGGACTGATCCGATCTCACCTGAATGCCGGCGTAGACCTGTCTGAGCGAGGTGTCGATTGTCCTCGAGTTGCTCAGGTGTTCCGAGAGCTTCGACTGCGGACGACGCAGGGGTGAGGTAAAATCGGCATCAAGGGTGGGGTGCTGACCTCGAGCTCCTTGAGCTGCCTCTCGTACTGGAGCGTCCTTGCGGAGGTGGAGTGAAGGAGGTTGTCCAAAGGACTGCCGTGGTCAGCCATAAGGCAGCAAGTGCAGAGAAGCAGAGGAATTACTGGGAGTTTATATCAGGATCCATTATACACAGAGGAAGAAGGGTCAAAGGCGGCAAGAGCAAAAGAGAGTAATAGCGGAACAGCCGAGCGGACGGCTGATCACTTGACTTCACACCTCCATCATGTCTGACAAACGAAGGGCGGAAATCCTCGCCAAACGGGCGAAGCTCGAGGAGATGCGCAAGGCCAAGGCACAACGCCAGGCCGAGGCTGACCGTCGCACATCCCTCGTACGTTCTGTTGTTCTCTGATCCACCGCGGGTTGGATCACTAATCTCGCTTTTCAAGGGAAGAACACCACCACCAAAGGCAGACGACAAAGATTTTGACGATTATATCACAAAGATTATCGGCCCGTCCCGCGGGGTTGACACCGGCGAACTTACGCCGTCTATTCCTGGCACACCGTCGCTCTCGAGCATACCCATCACCACTGGCACCTCCCTCTCTGGACGCGTCAGCAGACAAAGCAACGAAGGCTCAGACAGGATTCCCCTGGACTTTGGAAGGTATACGAGTTCTGGGACAGATCATGCCGTGGAACAGTGCGTTCAACTATCACCCTCAGGTTACTCTCGTCTAACCGATGTTATTCTAGCACTATCATCCCGCGGGCTACAGTTGACCTCATCGATATCGAGCAAGAATTGTTCGATCTTCCTCAGAAAGTGTGCCCGCAATATCCTCCATATCGAATGTCACGCCACTAACCCCGTTCGACAGGAACGCGTCCTGTACAACAAAGAAGTTCAAACACGCGACTTGGGTGAAGAGAAAGATGCAGACGCTGCCCAGGCGGAAGCTGAGCTTCGCGAACGAATATTACGTGAAAGACTTGCGGAAGTAGAGAGCGCAGCCGCCCGTGAGAAAGAACTGGACGAAGAAAGCGTACGATTGGAGAAGGAGATCGAAGCAGACATCCGAGGTGATCCTGACCATATCCCCGAGCGTCATCACACTTACCGGACTCACGGAAACCAGATTTGACAGAAGAAGAACGAGGAATCATCCTCACCGCCCCAGAATTTGCCGACTTCGTCGAATCTTCCACCAAGATCATCCAGCGTGCACTAAATGACAACTATGACTACATTCGCGACTACACTCTTGGCGCAGAATCAGGCGTAGATGACTCAGAAGGCAAGCGAGTGAAGAGAGTCTGTGCCTTCTTCGACGAGCGTTATGGCAAGAATCGATCCATCACAGATGTGGATTGGTCTCCCAAGGTATGCACTCCCTGTTTTCCTTGTGGGATCTCGGACAAAACAGAAGCGAAGCCCATCGCTATTTTAGTACCCTGAGATCAGCTGCGCGGCATACAACAAGAACCCGGCAGCATTGAACGAACCAGATGGGTTAGTTGCGGTCTGGAATCTGCACATGCTAGAACGACCAGAATTCGTTCTCCATTCACAGGTAACCCCTTTCTATATCTGTTTGCGCTGCTGCTGATATAGCCTTTAGTCTGATGTTCTTTCCGTTACTTTCTCACCCTTCCACTCAAATCTGGTATTCGGCGGGACATACTCTGGTCAAATTCTACTCTGGGATATGAGATCAAAACACTTGCCTGTCTTGAAGACGCCTTTGTCTGCGGCTGGCCATACCCATCCCGTCTACGCGATGCAGATGGTTGGAACCCAGAATGCTCACAACTTGATCACGAGCAGTACCGACGGGCTCGTGTGCAGTTGGTTAGTGGATATGCTGGCTCAGCCCCAGGTACTTTTCGATTCCTTCATTTGTACCGATTTTTTGACGTTGTTGCAGGAATCCCTAGAGCTCATCCATGCTGGTCATAATAAAACTGGCGAAGTAGCCATCACTACACTTGATTTCCCAAACAACGAAACGACGACTTTCCTGGTCGGTACAGAAGAAGGCAACGTTTATCAAGCCCACCGATACGATCGTGCTGGGGCGAAGGCTGGTCTTAACCAATACGACGTTTACAAGGGCCACAGTGGACCCGTCATGGGTCTGCATTTCCATCCTCTCGTTGGGCCGGTCGACTTTTCGGACTTATTCCTTACGTGCTCGGTGGATTGGACTGTGAAACTGTGGAGAGCCAAATCGTTAACCAATGCGTCCGGGCCACCACCTCCCTCGTTATCAACGAACCTGTCGAGTTCTACAAGCGGGAAGTCTGCAGGCGCTGCGGGATCTCACGCTTCTGCTATCGCGCCGATTTACTCGTTCGAAGAGGCGGACGATTATGTTTATGATGTCAAGTGGCACCCCCTCCATCCTGCGACGTTCGGTACCGTTGACGGGTCAGGTAAGTTCGACTTGTGGAATCTGAATACAGATACAGAGGTACGTCGGCATCCAACCTGGCCTATTTTATAGCATTGACGAGGCGTTTAGGTTCCCATTGTATCTACCACCGTCAGCTCCGGTCGGGCCATTAACAAAATGCAATGGGATAAGAAAGACGGTCGACGTGTCGCTCTCGGAGGAAGCGATGGGAAATTGTACATTTACGATATCGGAGATATGGGTGTCGCGCGAGAGTCGGAGTGGACAGATATGCAGAGGACTGTCGCTGGGCTTGCTGGGGCTGGCCAGGGCGGACACGGTGATGGGGACGGTGGTGCTAGGGTCGTGGCCGGTCGGTAATTGATGTTCCTTTCGTGTTTTCACTAGATCAACGAAAGGTGGACGATGCGCCTCCTCGATGGCAATCGACATCGAGCTCACCGGCGATAAAGTGGACTTCACTAGTACTGAGTCATGTGGGCGCAGGTGCTGGTCAGTCAAAAACCGTGTACAAATGTAGAAATCTGACACGAAAAATCGATACGGGGGAGAACTTGGGCGAAAAGTGCGGATGCTGCTTACAGAAAACTGTTCATTGCGGGTATTTATGAGGGGATGGACACCATGTCGGATAAGGTACTGCACCCGCACTGGGCGGTGATGGAGTCAAAGCCACGAGGCCAATCGTCCACACTATCGCACCACCATCTACGAGCATCTACGCTGAACCAACACTGCTATGGACATACGAGGCTCACTCTCCAAAATGAAGAAGAAACTCGGGTACCGATTGGCGGGGAGAAAACGTAAACCGGACGGAATGCGGGTTGACTCCAGTGGGGAGGGGGCTGACTCGACGAGTTCGCCTCCGCAACCAGAGCCTCACATCGCAGCGGGAAAAGGTTACGACCGAGAAGGGGATGAATCCAACGTAGCTGGAGAGCGAGTTTTTTCGATGGGTGGACCTCAGCCAGATGGGTCAGGATCTGCCCCAACGCGCGGAAGCGATAATAGTCAGGAAGGGGGAGTCGTTCAGAGGCATGCGAACCTACACCCAGGCACCGGGACTGTGGTAGAAGGTGGACGGGAACCTGGAAGAGTCTATCCATCTCCACCCACTCCTTCGATCTCGTATGGTGGGAAGTCCGACAGTACGTGGGCGTGGCAGTTTTGGTTGCTGTCTCTGATTGTTCCTTCTGGAATGTAGAGACCTCTGCCCTCCCTGATTATGGACCGGAAGTTGTTCTTCCCGACGAGACCACCCTCGAACCAAGCGCCGCTGCGGATGAGAAGAAATCGGACTACAAGCGTACTGCGTCTGCCACGGCCGAATTGCTTTGTGGGGTGAGAGACTCCCGAGGTGCCTTCGGTCCGCTTAAATCTGTCGCGGGATATCTCTGCATTATTCTCGACAATTGCGAGGTATGGCCTCCTTCCCGTACATTCGTAATGCTTACGGTTGTTCCAGCGGACTGAGGTGAATGAGCATGCCATAGAATCATTGGCGCCCAGGGTCAAAATGCTTTCTGAATCGCTCTCCGCACCTATCCCCCCGGGTGACGTCAATGAGGAGGAGAGGACAAACAAGCTGGAATGGTAAACCCACACTCTCCAAGATCGAGAGCCGAGTCTAATACACAGGACCATTAGGAAATTGAGAGAGATTGGCCAAGCTATGGACTCGATTACAACCCAGGAGGATCCCGTGCGTTTCCTCGGAATCCCCAAGAATGCACAGAAGCTTAACAGTCTGGTGGAAGATATTCGCTATGTCCTGATGGATTACCAGGTTCACACTCCAAAAACACTCATTGAATCGTGTCTAACATCTACTGCAGACGTCGTTACAACTGGACATCTACCACGAAGGCCGTCGGCCTATTGTGAGTTTTATCCCCTTATGGTCCCGCCTTTTGTAGTGACTTGCAAATAGGAAGTGGCGGATCTCCGTCTTCTGGAAAGTATGCGTCCCGCAAATGGGGCTGGGTACCTCTCCGGGGACAGGCAGGGGTGCCTAAAGGGGACAAGGGCGGACGTCCTCCTGCGACTTGAACGTTGGCTGAAGGACGAACGGGACCACCGCGTGTTCTGGCTGACTGGTCTTGCGGGGACCGGGAAGTCAACCATCGCCCAGACATTTGCCGAGATTGGCTTCGCGGATGGAAAGCTTGGTGCAAGCTTCTTTTGCTCGCGAAATTTCGAGGGTAGAAGTAATCTCCGAGCGATCTTCCCAACCCTCGCCTTTCAGCTTGCCCTTCGGTACCTCCCGTTTCGAGATAGGTTGCTCCAAGTCCTAAGGACCAACCCTGGTGTTGGACAGGAGTCCCTCTGTTCCCAAATGGAGAGGATTATCGTTGGCCCATTAAAAGCCGCTCGCATTCGGACGCTTATAATTGTTGACGCCCTCGACGAGTGTAAGGATGAAGAGCCCGCCTCTGCCATTCTTTCCGTGCTCTCCCGCTATGTGGACGAGATTCCCAATGTCAAGTTCCTTATCACTGGTCGTCCAGAACCTCGGATCCGCTCCGGGTTTCGTCTCAAGTCACTCCGACCCATCACGGAAGTGCTCAGGCTATACAATGTTGAACATTCCTCGGCGGATAACGATATTAAGCTGTTCTTTAGGGTTCGATTCAGCGATATTTCCAAACACCGAAGCGACTGCAGCTTCACAGAAGATTGGCCAAACTCATCAGATATCGACATCCTCTGTGAAAGGGCGGCAGGGTTCTTTATCTACGCCTCGACTGTTGTCAAATTCGTTGCATCCAAGAGCCGCACACCCACTGAACAACTGAACCGCATCATCTCTCTCCCACGAAGCACTAATGAAGGAAGGTCCGGGATTGACCTCCTTTATACCCGGGTTCTGGAGCAAGCAGTTGATGACATGATGTATGCAGATTCTGAGGAAATCTACTCCCATTTCAAGACTGTGGTTGGGGCAGTGTTGCTTGTGTTTAACCCCCTTTCAAGAGCAGCACTTTCAGACCTACTCAGGATGTCCAGTGTCTCTGCCACCCTCTGTTCTCTCTACTCTCTCCTCTTCATCCCAGATAGCACAGAAGATCATGTTCACCCCTTTCACAAGTCACTTCCTGACTTCCTCATGGATCCAACCCAGTGCAAAGATGAACAGCTTTTTGTGGAGCCTGCAGCACATCATGCAGAGATTCTACTTTCATGCCTCCAGCTCATGGGGGAAAGGTTGAAGAGGAATATTTGTAGCCTGGATGACTATGCCATTCTCAGTGAAGTCAAGGATCTTTCTGCTCGCCGGAAAAACTACATTGGGGATGCCCTGGAATATGCATGTCAGTTCTGGACAAAGCACCTCCTGGGGATCCCTGGAGACAGTCTACATGTGCAGGAAGTGCAGGAAATGATCAATAAATTCTTTACAACACATTTGCTATATTGGATAGAGGCCCTTGCTATCATAGGGGACCTTGGTATTGGGCTCTATGCCATGGATGATATTAAGAAATGGTGTGTTTTGGTGAGTGGTATGCAGACTATCCACCAAGACCTGTGTTCACTATCCTTGTTTAGGCAGGTGTATCATTCACATGGACAAATGACAGCCAGAGAATCCTTTTGGAACATTTTGATGTAATTCACGACTCCCCCTCCTATCTATACCATTGTGCCCTTCCACTCTCCCCTTCCTCATCTTGGTTCCATGAGTGCTACAGCTCAGAGCTCTCACAGGAGGTTAAGGTGGTCAAGGGTCTCCCAACAGAGTGGGGGATGTGTTTCCACACAATTCTGTTGGACAATATCCCATGGGCCCTCTCACTATGGAATAACACCATTGCAGTTGGGTCTCAGCATAGGGATATCATCATCCTTGATGTAGTCATAGGCAGTCAGAAAGTTGTTCTTTCTGGGCATATTGGGGGAGTGAGATCTCTTGCCTTCTCATCAGATGGGGCATCCCTTGTATCTGGAAGCTATGACAAGACTGTTAAACTTTGGGAGGTCCAGACTGGTGGTATTGTCAAGGCATTCCATGGCCATGCTAGCAGGGTCTGCTCTGTTTCAATCTCAGCAAACCACACTACAATTGCTTCAGGGTCTGAGGACAACACAATTCATTTGTGGGACATTCAGACAGGAGAATGCCATCAAATAATAGAGCAACAGAATAAGGTGTACTGTATCAGCTTCTCTCCCTCAAACCCCCAAGTCCTTGTATCTGTGTCTGGTAACACAGTTCAGCAGTGGGACATTGATGGTCACAAAGTTGGACCCATATACAATGGCAATCAAACTGCTTTTTCCCCAGATGGCAGTCAGCTTATCTTATGCTCAATGAATGGTGCCACAGTTCAAGACATTGATTCTGGAGTGGTTGTGGCCAAATTCCACATGGCCAACAGCTATTTCAGTGTCTGTTGTTTCTCCCCTTGTGGCAGACTTGTAGCTATTGCAGCTGGCTATAGCATTTGTGTTTGGGACATCACTAGCTCAGACCCTCACCTTGTTGAAACCTTTACTGGCCATACCAACAATATTACCTCCCTTGCATTTTCTTCCCCCTCTGCCCTCATTTCAGCATCTGAAGACAGATCACTCAAGTTCTGGCAGATTAATGCCCCATCAACAAACCCAGTTGTGACTAATCCAACATCCACACCCCTCACCTTAACCCCAACCAAGACCACTGCTCTGAAAGCAGAGAATGGTACCATTATTCCAAGCAATCTAGATGGGGTGATGAACACCTGGGGTATCTCAGCTGGCCCCTGCAAGGAATCCTCCCAAATCCCAGTTGAAGACTCCCACCAGAGCAACATCCAGCCAATTGACAGAAAATTGATCTTTGTTTGTGTCAGGGCCTCTCTCGCCCTAAGCTCCTAGTACTCCGACTTCTCTAGGTAGAAGTCCTTCAGGCGATCCAACTCGAGCCTGGGACAGACCAGTAGGTATCCTATAACACAAAGGACAATAGCGAGCACGCTCTGGGTGATGCTTGCCTCGAACCTG
>Ga0307513_10001752_pt1 | contig 30911 bp, 31 predicted proteins | sample 15_EM_MG_FD_202174 | JGI IMG/M metagenome (GOLD analysis project Ga0307513, IMG submission 202174) | Populus trichocarpa ectomycorrhiza microbial communities from riparian zone in the Pacific Northwest, United States - 15_EM | ecosystem: Host-associated > Plants > Roots > Unclassified | place... | reverse complement strand
ACTCCTTACTCATTATTCGACGTTACAGTCCACTACAACCTTCCCCCTTACTCTACCTTATAGTCAAGACAATTCCCCGTGCCCCCTATCAGTAACTCGCGATGGTTCATCCCGCGTTTTATCACAGGAGCGGTGAGAGGCAGGGGGGCCAGACTCGTTGCAGTGAGTCTCCTGCAAGGCGAGGACATCAAGCCTCTCAAGAGCCATCAGGTCGTCAGCGAACGGGAAAGTGGGCTGAAGGCCGGAGTCAGTGCAGGTCGATCGACCGAGCATATTCCAGGTACCAAAGTTGAAGGTACGTCGTTTAAGTTGGGGGGAGGGGTCCGCTACTCCCGCAGGCCGGTCCGAGGGGTGACCCCAAGCCCTCTTTGGACCTGCGGACTGAGCGGACGGGAGAACGGGAGAACGGGAGAAAACAGTCTGCGTCTTCGGCGCGCTGTTGGGGCACCAGGTGCGCCGGGAGACACCTGGTGGAGGGAGGTTTCGCGTGGATGGCTGCCAGAAGCACTGACAGCTCCCATGCCTGCCGGGGGAGTACCTGCTGCCCTCCCGCCGTCGCCGTCATGCCCCGTACGATTATCCGGGGTCACAACAGCCCTTGCGGGACGTGAGGTAGCAAGTTTAAAATTCATGGAGGTGCGTAACACCGAAAGGAGGAGCGAGGCTCAACTCCGGGGGAGGATTGCTCCCAGGCCAAGAAGGGTCAGATCTTGCGGGGGCCAACACCAGGGGTCAGAAGCAGGTTCGCCCATAACAAGGAGGCACCTAACGCCAGGAAGGGTTAGCAAGGAGGGTTAGCAGGGCGGAGGCAGCGGACGTTCAACGGACGTTCAAGCAGGGCGGGGCATGCCCAAACGCAAGAAGGCCAGGAAGCAAAGTATATTAAGCGCAGGAGGACAGGGGTAGAGCGACAGGGGCGAGGAGGGCATAGGCACCGAGGCAGAATACAAGAAAGAAGAGGGCACAAGTGGGAGAACAAGCAAGACAGAAGGCGCGCGGGAAGCGTCACCTCAAGGGTGAACAGGGGCGTACGGAGACACCCAGGTGACTTCCTCATGAAGAGGGGTCGGCGCGGCTGGTGCAGGAGGCAGAGCAGCGGGGGCATAGACGACAGTGTCGTCGAGGGCCACGGAGGGCAGGGTGCGAGGCATGGAGTGAGAGGGGACGGGGGGCAAGGCAGTGGACAGCAGCGGGAAGTTAGCGCGGCAATAAGCGGCAAGCAGCGGGAAGGTTAGTGTGGCAATAAGCGGCGAGCAGGGGGCGACAGCCGGAAAGAACTGTCAGTAGAAGTGTCAGCAAGGAAGCAAGGGCGCAAGGGCCGTCAGCGGACATGCAAGGCCTGCAAACAGCAGCGGGAAGGTTAGTGCGGCAATAAGCAGCAAGCAGGGGGCAACAGCCGGAAAGAACTGTCAGTAGAAGTGTCAGCGAGGAAGCAAGGGCGCAAGGGCCGTCAGTGGACATGCAAGGCCTGCAACAGGGGCAGGGGCGGGGGGGGCTAGGTGCCAAGCCGGGGCGGCCGGGCTGGGGGACTGGAGAACCGCACCCCGAAGGGAGCCGCGCGTTCGACCTCCGAGCGGGGCTCAGGAGGGAGGGGCTAACGGGCCAGGGGAGGGCAGCAACCCTCGGGCGACCGAGACGAACGGCTTAGAGCCGTGTCGCTCCTACTCCTCCCACCGCGCGAGTGGACACGGGCACTCTAGCAACGCGGGGGTTGTCACAGTTGTTCTACACCGACGTGCCCAATCTGATTCCCAGCCAGGCCCGAAGGCCTAGACACTGGTGCACAAGGTACAACTACGGCCAAACTGGCTACCGCTAGTTTGGGAGCACACAGCCGGCAGTGCTGTAAGCCAACATGGGGCGGGGTGGGGGCCTGTGGTCACCGCGCAGCAGTCCACAGGACTGGCCGCTGCAGCACGATGGCCAGGGGACCCAGCACCCCATGAAGGGAAAGGTGAGCATAGGGACGGGGGGCACTCACAGGAGGGGGCACGCAGCCAGGCAGCACGGGCGAGGAGGCCATGCGGCAGAGGAAAATCCGAGGAAAAACACCAGAGAAACCGGGGGGAGGGTGAGCCAGCAGCACGGAGGGGGACAGGGAGGTGAGCGCAAGCGCGAGGGCCAGAGGCCAGAAGGTGCGGGCGGAGCCAGGAGGATGGCGGCGGTGACGGTTAGCGGGGCCCAGGAGGAAGGGCTCAGGCGCGAAGGCTCCCGAGACCCCCAGGCAGGTATGCATGACCACTCTTAGCGACGGAAGAACCGACTTACCACTTGGAACCAACGTGGAGGTGGTGGTCGGGTCCAAGCTTCAAGATTTTGGTCTCTTCGGAGACGATTTCATTTGCGACTTGCTCCATCAAAGGCAGAATGCGCTGCACCCGATCATAAAGGGCCAATGGCATATGGTCATACTTGTTTTGTTCCTTCAAGAGCTATACTGCCAAGCGTTACTTCTGCCTCCGAGATCTTTGTGGCGAGCACAAACCTCAAACGTGACACTTGCAACACCGAAGACGGCCTTTGCAATTGGATTCAACTAAAACCGTCAATATCTTGTTCGTTTCCGTGTGGATGTGGAGAACTACCTCTGCGAAGACAGTGCCATATTTAATTGCCTTGTCCACGGACCTCTCTATCGATCCGCTCATCAGTGGGGAGTATTCCTCTAGCAGTCCTTCGAGTTGATGGAGCGACGAGCGTAGAGCTTCTGCCTACACGAATATTATTAGTTGGTGAGGATGGGCAATGGTAAGGGTACAAACAGTAGCATTTGCAGAGAATCGAAATTCTAGAGAGCCACTATGCTTTCCAAGGACAACAGCCTCTGGGATGCTCGATCAGCTCTGTGCGGACTGGTTGGTGGCAACGACTGACTCAGTACGGTGAACTCGTGGTTGTTGGAGCTCCAGTAGTCGCTGAAAAGTCCATCAAGGTCAACAACTTCGCTCGCCTCTTGGTACGTTGCCCAAAAAGAATGACCACGCTTCATTCGGACCTCAGCGCAGAGCTGGGATGTTGGAGAAAGACCCTTACACATGCAGACCCACTTGTTAGTGTACGCATTGGGTTAATAAGGGACGCACAGGCGCCGTGTTGGTGTCCATGTGTGGTTGTCGTTTCCCTGTAATTCTCTTGCGACATTTCCTACAAACAACCCCAGCGTATACTCCCGATCTGGGATGTCTTGCAGCGTAATTTCTGTATGTTGGCCGAAATGAGTGGTATGGACATAAATTGAGGTGAAGCGCCGCACGATCTAGATACAGACTTGAATCCGTCGTGAGTGAGAATGCATGCGGCACCATCTAGCCGTCGAGGGTGCTCACAGGTTCTCTTTCTTGGGATCTTGATGAGCTAGAGTTGCCATGTTTGCTTGATGATGCAACGTGGGGTCAAGGCCAACTTGGGTAGACAGCTGTCAGTCAGTGGACGTCAGAGCCAGACATCACTACAAGTTGAAAAATAATTCCTATATTCACTGTGTGCAAACGTGTTTCAATGACAACTGAAATAAATGAGAACAAAAGCAATAGTAATTTCGTTACTGAACAGACGTTGTGCACATTAAAACACAAGCAGAAGGTCAACTGCAGACGGTGGGTGGTGAGTGCGCACTGACTGACTGGTCGTGGCTGATATCAACTTTGGTCATGAAAGGTTGCTGGAGCAAAGCAAGGCGGCCGCTTCGTGGACAGCGACCTGGAACTGGAATCAATATCTCCTCTCGTCCCTCGCAGCGAGCCGTCCACACTCAAGCCCCCATGAGCACTGCACACGCCGCCTCGACATCATTGCTCCTGGTGACGACAAACGATCAAAATCCGGGACCCCCTTTCGAAAAGCTGTATTAGTGACCATAGCCTCTGGTTCCAAGGGCACACCCACTCGAGCGCGTGCTGCGTCGTGCTGTACCGGGTGGCGTGCGGGGTGGCGTTCGGATTCGACGGTGACGTTGTTGTCCTCAAACTCGGCCAGGAAGAGCTGTCATACTCGATGGTGTTGAAACTAAATAAAGTACTGAATAGTGAACTCAGTTATATTCAACAGTACCTAGGTAAAGCGCTAAGAGCATGAATCAGACATTAGACACCATAGTCATAACAGCGGGCCTTGAACTCACAGACTCAACACAGAATAGCGGACTGAGTCTGAGATGTCCTACAATAGAGCGTTTATATATGGTATACTATCGTGCTGTGCGCGAACGAGAAAGGAGCCATACCTGCCCATTATCGAAGCGAGGCGAGGCGAGGCGAGACTTTACCTTGGCTCTGCTTGGTCATATTCTGGCTCACAACAAAATCTATCTCGTCGACCACGACATCAACGTATACGCATACAGTCTCTCACTAGCTGTAGTAGAATACCAGACCGCTATTCCATGTGGGGATATAGACGCTGCAACCGATTGTCATCCCGCAACGCCCGCATTGCCCCCTTCCTCTCTTGCTGATACCGTGTACGCAAATTCTGAGCAGCATGTCCTTCCGAGTATGGGTCCTTCAGGCGGAGGTACGAGGACGATGACCGTGATTCGAATTTGGGGATAGACGTCGCAATAGGAATGGGCTTGTGCGCCTGGAGAAGGAGAGACCGACGACCGTCGAGTGAGAACCGCAGAAGGCGAGTGAGGATATCGATTTGGCCGGTCAGTTTGCCCTATATCGAGCTTCAGACCATACGCACACTCATCACTTCAATCACTGACCTGAAAACCTCGTGATAGCTTGTGAGCTTGTACTTGCTCAAGCACGTCCAAAACGGGTGCATATATCTCGATGAGGACATCCAAGGGTTTATACATTTCCGCGAATCGGGCGAGGAGATTCACAAACAGGATAAGGAGATCCACTTTGCCTGCTCGTCCGCGTCTCCGCTGAGGATCGTGAATAAAGGCCGGTCTCCTAGGTTACAAATCTGCGTATACCCGACGCCAAAATCTGAAGTGGGGATAGTACTAGGTATTGACGCTTCGCCCTTGAAAGAAGTTGGAACAAGTAAGAGCGTGGTGTTCACGAGAAGGTTGATAACCTCTGGAACGAATCACCTTGAATCTTGCTCATACTAAATATGGACGAGCTACCACCACGGAGGGAAGGGACCTGACTCACCTCGTAGAATAAACTACATAAAAACAGCCCACTGGCGGTATATGCTAATGATCGTATTCGCGGGAGACTAAGATAGGCGTCCAATATGTACCGCGCCGGGCAGACCACTGCGTGCTTCATATCACTCGTTGACCAGATCCCGCCGAGTACCCGGAGAAGGATCAGTTCAAGGACCCCAGGGAAAATCTTGCTAGAGGGACTGAATGGACCCTGTAGTCCACGATTGAGGCTCTTCTGCATAAACTTGAGGTTGTTGACAAATTCCTCCGCACTCCGATCGAGGCAGGATCGCATTTACTACTGTAATGGCAGGTGGTGGCTCACCCGAGATGTAAAGTATGTGATCCAGGAGGACGGAAGTGAGAACCTATATGCAGTGTGAGCCGTGGTCTGGGATATCGGCTGATTACAAGACATACCTGGATTTGTTTATCTCGTCAAGACTCGGGTGGTGAGATTTTCTCATACGTTCAGTGACTATTCCGATATCAGCTCGATCAACGCCTTCCAAAATCTCAAGGAATTCTTCATGTGATGAGGGACACCGGAACGTGAAGGGGAGTTCTTTTATATTCTTTAGTAATAAAGTTATGGTCTTCGGTCTTTAGGCTTCGTGGTAGATTCGAGGGACTCTTGTATGTGTTCTTCCGGTCTATCGCTTTCATCCGAGCAGTTGGACCGGTTCCAATCCTCGTTTCCAGACCCCGGATCCTCTTCGTCTGGCTCAGGGTCCTTCCATCCTCGTGATCATCGGAAGCTTGAGGTGTGCCGGCAATCCTTAACCAGTTTCAATACCATCCCACCCTTCCTCCTCGTCTTCCTCCATAAAATTGTCGTCGAGGTCATCACCACCACGTGGTCGTTGCCGCCTTTCCCCTCATTAGGCTCCTCATCTTCCTCGCCCGTAGCCTCGCTCGTTCAGCCTTCTCGGGCGCTTCCTTTTCTTCCTTGGCAATCTCCTCTTCCGTCTTGAGTCGGCCCTTTGGCTGCGAACGCGTGTCGTATACCAGTTGTCGAACCAGTTGGTCGTAGTCATCACCGACGGTAGGTGGGAGATTTCGGCGTGTCAGGTCCAAGAGCCGTCGTTGAATCCTCTGTTGTAGGTTCACCGTCCATATTCTCCCTAGTAAAGAGCAGGCCGCGGACAGCATCAGAGTCTTGGTCAAGCTGATGTCGCGTATCTTCGTCTTGCTCCTTTTGCTACTATCGAGTGTACTGTAATCACTCACAGTTAGTTGATACGGGCGAATAGACTGACAGAGTCGCTTACTTTATGCTCCTTGCTTTTGGCGATTACTTCCGCTAGGACTTTAGCCTTCGTTTTCTTCAAGAGCGGCTGGGAGAGAGGGTCAGAAACCGTTGACGGACAAGCAAGGTCTCGTACACCATTATCGCCTTCGTCATTGAAACCTCTGAAATGACCTTCTTTAGCATTGCGGCATCGACTTGGCCTACACAAAGAGAGCAATACGGTTAAGTATTACTCGATTGTTCATTATCTTAGGCACCTTTCTCTTGCTCGTCCCCGTCATCCAATATCCCAATAACAAATTTTGCTCAAACTCTGCCCATAACGGGTTGATTGTTCCTCATTTTCAGGTTGAACACGGCAGCCTTTTAGGTGTGTCTTTCACGGGTAAATCGTGCCAGTGTCCTCTCTTCCAACGACATTGTAGGGTCGTTCTCGTCACCGCTCTTGCCTTGAGATTGTATTCGGCAAGTATAGTTTTCTTGCTCTACTGTTGAATCAGTATAGTATGTCTTGTAAGCTATAAGTACTCAATACCTGCTCGATCCCGGCTGCTTGGAGGCTGTTGGTTTGCCCTGAGCCCAATGTATTTTTTAGCTTAGTGGTCTTGACGTCAAATTGGTTGAACTGTTCGTGTATCTCGCTAAAAATTTCCACTCGTTTTTCTCAGTGCTCGAGGGCTACTCCGTTGTGCTTTCGTTTCTTGAACTGCTGTTCGGCTGCGAGTGACGAGAAATACCTGCACTAGATATAGCTGCCTTGAGTTGTTTAAGCTGCGAGCCGCCCATGCTGACGAGCAAGGTCTTTCATGAGGTTGTGGTATTGAACAAGGGACGATCCACCAAACCTTGTCGCCCGTCACTTCCTGCCTTTGCCGAGGATGCTCAAATCTCTACCAAGTTTTCACCTAGTACAGCCACCTTCATTCTCAAACTGCATCCTGGTTCAGCATTCGGAGCTTCCGACTGAAATTTGATGTCGAGACCAGAAATCCGGCGCTCTCTAATCGACTAATCAGCAAAAAGACAATGCAAACGATATCATGATTTTCTGGAAAAGAAACGGTTCTTGATATAGGGGATTCCGTTTGCCATCTGGCCATGAAGATTAATGCTTCTCCTCCAACTTTTTGTTCTTGAAAGAGAATATTAAATTCTGGTCGATTATTGACGTGGCCCTACTCCTGCAACCTCACCTGGTCAGTTCTCCCGCTCGAAGAAGTCGAGCCAGATACCACAAGGGCCAGTTTGACCTCCGCCCACGGTACGACGCAAGCCGAGACCTCACAGCTCATCCAGAGCGTCATTATGTTGTCTGTGAAGTATGCAGAATAGCCCATTACCAGAAGCCTCAGAGCTGCTGGTGAGGAAGAGAAGAAACAAGCAAATGAATCCCCTCCAGCTCTTTCTCAGACGCCCACAGTTTGCGGTGAGCATTGACAAACGGTCAAACTAGTTTGTGTCGGTGTGCAACCGAAACAGGAAGAGCCAAGAAAGCTTGAGACGGCAGTCTCTACGGATCAGGGCCGTACCAGGTAGGTCCACATCGTTGAGGATCCATCTCACCTCTAGGCTGCGGCTGCAAATATGATCAATTCTTTGGGAGTTGTACTGCATATCATGTAGATATGTGAGTGGCTATATTGCTCCTTCCATTTTCTTACTGATGCCTTCACACGATAGCCCTACAATACTACCACTTACTATTGCCGATCAAGAATCACACGACAATCCTCAGTCAACATATCTCAACTATCAGAGATCGTACGGAGGGTCGACATTGAGGCTATCAATGTAAATTTTGTCTCATCGTCAATGCACCTTGTGCTGACGGGTTCCACAGATTTACTGGTCCGGTACTGGCAACTTTGTCTCTATTTCTCCATGGACTCGTTCTATGTCCTTCGGTTTGATCGTACCGAGCTCACCTCTGGTGTGGCGATTGGTGACGAAGGCGTCGACGGTTCATTCGAGGTCGTCGCAGAGGTGTCGCAGAGGTGCGCCTCTGGAAACTGATTGAAGTGAGTCATTGATCTCCTTCCTACAGTGTGAAGACTGCCAGATGGGCTGGCGCCTATTTCTCCTATACCACCTCTGTCAACTGACTGAACCAGCTCATCGGCACACAAACAAGTACCATTATCCATTTCGAGGTGTTAATTGCTCAACCTCATGTATGTCAGCCTTTCCTAATGCCCCACAGCGTCATGTGTCTGCTTGCTTTCACGCGCCAGCATAACAGCACCTGTCATGTCACCATCAAACACACTGATTAGGAAGAATCACACATCCTGAACGGTAATACAAGCCGCTTTGGGGCTCAGTCTGTGAATGCGACCCAGTCTCGGCTCCAGCAAGTTCAGGCTTCCAGGTTCTTCTCAGAATTTGATGTCTCAGACACCCCCAGTCGCCTCCATATAAAACGGTGTGTTGTCTGCAGTATTGAGTCGAACCGCCTTTCCGCTACCATGTGTACTCACGAATCCTTGAACGCCTCAGTCTTCGGCATTGGAGTCGCCCTGGGGGTTCTAGCCATTGCTTATTGATGGCTAACAAGAGTAGCGACCGCGTTCCATCAAGACCACGTTATCCGGTGATGGGTAATCTCCTCAGCTTTCCAATGCAAGGGTGGCCGGAGATTTTTCCTGTATGGAACAGGAAGTACGGCGCGCATATATCGGAGTACTTGTCATAAACTATGCCACTCACGAATCCCAGATCGTCCTAAGCTTCGTTCTCGTTCTGAAGAATGCAATCGAACGGCGACTGGCCTTCACACGATGCTTTAAACAGTGTTGCATGCACAGTCTGAACCCCTATAACTACAAACCTCACAAACCTCACAAACCCCTGGATCTCCTAAACTGCCGCCGCCGCTTGGATCGCTATCAACGATGGGTTACTTCTATCCTCCATGCCATGAGATCGTCCTAGCCATCGGCCTTGTCCTCCTCGCCCTCGTCTCCCCCTTGTATTTCTACGCCCGCAACACCAGTACTATCCTCTTCATCTGTCGTCGACAACTTGGTCATCTTCGTCAACAGGCTCATATGGCACGACCACGTCCGCAATCTTGCCCAACTTTGGTGTTATATTAGTCAGTCGTTGACCTTTGTTTTCTCTTGCTCGCTTACTCTTGTATAAGATTACCAGGATTTCCTGTGTCCGTCTCAATGCGAAATGCGGAATGGTGCTCTCAGACTGATCCACTCGCTCGTTTGACAGCAACGCAAGGATCTGATGATTGATCTGTTGATTGGCCTCGGCATTCCCATTCCCGGCACGTACTCGTGTTCGTCCACCCTGCTTGCGTTGTCGTGTCACCCAGTTCCAGCGAGCTCGAGTTGACTGACGCGACCCACTCTAGACTGGATCGTTCAAAGTCACCGCGCGAATCTCATCCAAGCCATAGGCTGTTGGGCCACCACCTACGGCGTCGTACCTGCATACCCGCTTGTCTTTATGTGACCTTGCGTGCTCTCCCTCGTCGCGATCATCTATGGTCTCCTTTCCTTTAGCCCCTTTCTCAGGCGCTGAACATGATAGAAGAGTCCCTCGACTCCAACACCACCTCTGGCCTCAACACTGATCGCTACTTCGGCCTCATGTGCTACTCTGCCGTCGAACTCACCATCACCTTCCCACTCGGTCTCTACTCGCTTTTGTCCAATGGCTTAAACGGTACTGTGTTCCCCTGGATATCTTGGGAAGACACCCAATACGACTTTGACCGCGTCGACCAGCTTCCTGCCTCCTACCTCACGGCAGAACCCGCTGCCAACTTCCAGTTTGGCGTCAACATCCTGCGTCCACTACGTCTTCTTCGTCTTCTTCGGTCTCAGACGCGAGCAGATCAACCAGTACCAGCGCTCGTTCTACTCCCTTCTCAAGCCCTTCGGCGTAAAGCCCACTGCCCCGAGCAGAAGCTCCTCCACCGCCCCGACGCCACCTCCAACGGTCCCAGCCCCGGCCTCACCCGATCCCACGGCCCCATCGGCGATGCCAAGTACCACCCCGACAACAACGTGCTGCCCGCCAGCCCCTACGTTGTCGTCAATTCGTTGATAGCCAACGACGACGACCGCATCATTGAGGTTGGTGTGGACCGTGACGGCTACGGTGCGAAGGGTGCGCCGCGGAGGAGTTCGCGGGTGAGTAGCTGCAGCGCGTTGCGTTGCTGGACCCTCGCAGAGGTTTGGTGAGGCCATCCGCGATGATGAGCTTTCGGAGACCGAGGTACGCGCGATTGAAGCCAGGCTACAACCACTTTCGATCGTGATGAGTGGCCCGATCTCCTCCCCATTGTCGATCGTGCTAATGTCGTTTCAATATTGTAGGGACTTTAAACTTAGGCGTGGATAACCCATTATCAACTGCCCTCCAACCTCGTCTTATTCTTTTATCTTCGTCCCTCGCTGTAGCCAAGACCCAAAGGCCTGTTCATGGTATTACACATAGTTCGATGTCTGTAATGAATGTATGATCGTGTCCCTTACACGGCCGAGGGGATCGAAGGTTGAAGATTGAAGATTGAATTCCCAAGTCAATGGACACCTTTGCTTACTCTCTCCTCTCACGCTCACCATACAACTGAAGAATTTCTGATTTTAAAAGAATGGATAAGGCGCGATCCGGAGTTGAACCGCGGGGGCGAGGGTTTGCCATGCGGCCATGTGCGTGGACGAGGACGAGGACGAGGGCGTTCTTCTTCTTTTCTGCGAGGCTTATCACTTCTGACTTTCTCTCCCTCTTGATTTTATTATGACGGAACGTTGTATTGAACAGTGCGACAAAGGTCGAAATATCAAGGATCACCGCACTATCCGCATCGTTGAGGGATTACTATTACTCTTCACCCTGAGTGTGTGCTATACTCTATCACATCTTGTTTCTACATCGATGCTCTCGTGGCTAGCCATGGGGGAGTTCAACATGCTCGACATGGTCCTATGGGTGACCCATCGTGGTCTGGTACTTGTTCAATGCTCTTGAGTAGTCCGAGTTGTATTCCTGAGCGGCGTTCATATCAGTGTTGTTTTCACGGAGCGCGCCGATCTGGTCAAACGGGAACAGGGGTTGGTGGTCTAGTTCCAGCATATATGTATGTATGTATAAATAGGACCACAAGAGCGCCGAAGGTACGTTCCCATCATCGCTTTACCCAAACCAAACCGCTTCTCCTAGCCATTTAGAGTGCCAACCTAACCTATCTCTTCGTCCCTCTTCGACCGGGTTCGCAGCCACTTCTCTTCGCTCTTATCGTCGCGCGAATAAAGGTCGCCTCCAGCCTCTCGTGATGTCATCACACCTTGCACCTCATCCATGGAACCGATAGCCGAAAAAGGAGCAATGTCCGCATCAACGAAGACGGATGGGGGATCCACACGCCAGACCGACGTCGTTAAGCTCTCCTTGAAGGGGGATGCACTCTTGACAAACCCTAGGTGGAATAAAGTCAGTTGATCTTCCAATTCTCCATATTCTCATTATCAATCTGGTACTCTCGGGCGTCGTCCTAGGGTTCAGCCTTCACATCAGAAGAACGCGATGCCTTCGCTCTCCGTGCTCGCCTCCCCTATCAAGTCGACCCGCTAGAACTTCAACTCGAGCGCGCGTATAATCAATACTTAGACCACGAGAGTCCAATCAGCAAGAATGCTTTCCTGCAAAGTTTAAAGGCCCAGAACTGGGTTCTATACTTCGCCTTGCTTCAGAGGCACCTGAAGGAAATGACGCCCATCATCTACACACCCACTGAGGTACGCAGAGCAATGTAAACAGCTCTTGAATTGACGGATTGCCCATTTCGCGTCCACAGGCTGAAGCTATCGCCAAATACTCGAGTCTATTTAGACGGAGCGAGGGTTTATACCTTAGCTACCCTTATGAGGACACAATGGAGGAAGATTTTCTGGATATGATCAAGGGGAGGGAGTTTGATTTGGTTGTCTGTTCGGATGCACAGGCGATCCTAGGGATTGGAGATCAAGGCGTCGGAGTACGTAATACTCCAATTGTGCGATTCATCCACCATTATAACATAGCACCTCTAGGGTATTGGTGTACGTGCCGTTGAATCTCCCTCGCGATGTGGCATCGACACTCTCTTCTAGATATCCACCGCCAAGGCAGTCATCTACAGGTAACGGTGGAATAGCCCAATTTGCTGCGGTGATGGTGACAACAAGTGCAGCCTCGTTGGAGGAATCGATCCGGCCAAGACTCTTGCCGTCACCCTTGATGTTGGAACAGATAATCAAGGTCTCCTCAAGGACGAACTATATGTCGTGCGTATGACTAACATTTTCGATTCACTCGGTTTGATTACATTCTCTAGGGATGGGCTCATGAACGAGTACGGGGCGACGACTACGACCGATTTGTGGACAAATTCATACAATTGGTTAGGCGGCATCTCCCAAACTCTTTAGTCCATTTTGAGGACTTTGGTGAGCTCTGTCAACCATGATCAATCGTTAATTCGTTAGGACTCATGAGTCAAATGTAGGGGTGACCAATGCCCAGCGACTGCTCGACAGGTATCGCGATAAGCATGCCGTTTTCAACGATGACGTGTAAGATTGAGTTTGTCTGTAGATGTAGGAGGACTCACTGTTCGTGGAAGGCAAGGAACCGGTGCGATTACTTTGGCGACACTCATGTCAGCTGTAGGCGTTGCACGCACAAAACTCTCCGAGCAAACCATCGTGCTATACGGCGCTGGCTCAGCAGGTCTCGGTATCGTTCGTCAAGTCCGGGATGCGATGGTATCACTCGACGGTATCGATAAAGCACAGGCGACCAAACGATTCTGGCTCGTCGACAAGCATGGCCTCGTGACGCGTGAGGTAGCCACACAGGAGGAGCGTCCTGGGTGGGAAGAATTCGCTCACGACCGCGACGAAGGGAGTGATGGAGGACTCCTGGCTGTGGTCACGCGCGCTAAGGCCACTGTCCTGATTGGGACCTCGACACACGGGGGAGGGTTTACGGAAGACGTCATCAGGGCCCTTAGCGCGAATACAGAGTACCCGATCATCCTACCGCTCTCTAATCCAAGCAGGCTGGTCGAGGTCGAGCCTCAGCGTGCAATGGAGTGGTCTGAAGGCAGGGCGTTGATAGCCACCGGAAGTCCTTTCCCTGAAGTGGACCTGCCCAATGGGAAGAAAGCGATGTGAGTAGACGCCTGAAATCCCCCTCGCCGAACGGGTTCTTACGTGACGCCTAGAATCGCAGAATGCAACAACGCGCTTATCTACCCCGGACTTGGCTTCGGAGCTATTCTCTCCCGGTCGCGTACGATGACTAATGCGATGCTCATCGCCGGTACCCGGCGGCTCGCTGAGCTTTCGCCGGCGTTCAAGTCTAGTAAAGGTGAATCAGGAGAGAAAGGATCCGTGGAGGATAAGCATGGGAATGTTCCACCGCTACTTCCGGACTTTGAGGAGGTTCCTCATGTCAACTTCGAAGTCGCCATCTCTGTGGCTGAGGCTGCGATTGATGAGGGCGTTGCGCGGATTGACTGGGGAAAGGAAGAGGTCAGAAGGAAGGCTGAGGAGATGAGATGGACTCCCCAGTATGCCCGGTATGAGTACAGCCCTGAAGGGCAGAGATGAACGCGGTAATCAAGGATATTTTAAGAGTGAATAGATATTCATTTGTATTCATTTGTATCACCGGTCGTTGTATTCACTAGACGATGATTTATTTCCGGACGAGAGTTGAAGCCGACCTGATCTTTACGGGTCTCTTTACGGGCCAGCGCGCTCGGGGCTTGGCCGCGACGTCAATGCCAGGCAATCCAATCGTTCTTGTTGCCAGTTCGCGCTTATTTGTTACCACGCAAGCTCTTAACTCTCTCAGTCTTCCACAGGCTATCCGCTCTGGTTTGTCTTTGCCTGACTAATGTCGTACGAGCCAAGGCAGCGCGTTTCGAGGTATGTCGAACAAAACATGAATTTAGCTGGACCATTGATCGTCTATCTTGTCTAGCAGTTTTTCTGTCTCGTTCAAGAACATTTTTCGACCCTCTTCGGGCAACTGTGAGCATCTCACCTTTAATCACAGATAGGTTTTATGTTAACCACCAGTGCGGTAGTATATGATCATCGTCGTCGAACGTCAGATTTCCGCCCTCTCAGTGTCTTCATGAACACGGGGCCGGATAGGCTGTCTGAGAAACGTCGCCAGTACTACGAGATGCTGCATCGCGTCCCAGAAATACCATGGTTGGCCATCCTCAACTGGATTCTCCGCCCTCCGTTAGGAAACCAGGACGTCAACACCATTATCCAACAGGCCAAGGCCGCGGAAAGGACCCGCTTGGCTTTACGTCGGGTGTGTAAATCATGGAATGCACATGCAGACGCGATGAGATGCTTCGTGGACATTTCTGAGCTCGTTGTTCGTGGTCGACCCATCGAGCTGGCGAGGAAGGCGAGGGTGGTCAGCTGTCGGCAGAAACCAGATGGTCAAGGCCCAGATGCAAGAACTCTGCTCGAAACGATGGAAGCAATTCTTTCCGACTACACACAAATCGAAGTCATTCGTCTGTTCACGTGAGTATGAGTGACAAGCATTGGCCGCAAAGACTAATTAGCCCTCCCTAGTGAAGTACAGACTCAACACGACCCACGGCAATACGTGGTACTTAACAACTTCAACCCAGAATGGACCTGTCTCACGCACCTGAAGGTTGGAACATTCTTCACGTCGAAAGACATTCCGCCAATAGGTGCTGGTCTTGGTCTACCGACCGTACAATACTTGGAATACCTGCACGATGGACCTGGTTTTCTCCAAGGTCAAGGTTGGTGGATGCCAGCACTTCGGATCCTCAAAATCGGACTCGTCAACAACGCGGAAGACTTTGCAGTCCTCGTAACCGTCCTCCAATCCGTCGGAGAAAACATCACATTCCTGGAAATCATCAGGACGTATCCTCCCCCCTCTCTCTCCGTGCTCGCGACTCTCTGGCACGCCTGCCCGCGGCTCGAATCCTTCGCGGCCAACTTTTGGAATTTGAGATTGGAAGAGTCGCCCCCACTGAATTCACCTCTATGCCATCTCATCGATACCGGACAGTCGATGGAGATTTGCGCAAAGGCGGTTCTTTCCTTTGCGGAGCTGTATTGGCCATCGCTCCACCGGATCACGGTCCCGGCGCTTTCCTGGGCTGGAGAACTCCCTCTCCAAATGCTACAGCACGCACCAGGTGGGAAAGCAATGATGGAGCTCTCTGTGGATTTGAGCGGGCGGGGCGTAAGGTTAGAAGATAGGATGGGTAGGACCCTTTATGAATCTGACGTTCAGGGTGAGTTCTGGAGGTATGCGAGTCTCAGAGGTAAGCTTGAGCATTTTCATGAATTCATTTATTCACCCCTTTCACTTTGCAGGTGGAGTTACGTCCCGACTGTATTAGTACAAGCTTCTACCTAAATTTCATACCAACCAAACTTCACTGATATTTAAAGCTTATGAGTACAATCAGCCGAACGGCGACGTTTACAAGACGCGGGACCCCCTTATCTGTCTCAGCAGGCATTAACACGTTTACATAATCAAAATCGCCGAGCATAAACACAATTCGTTCTACCCACCTCGTGGAATGTCCAATATGATCGCACGGTCACCTCCAGGGTATCTTATGTTGTTATAGGGAGCGCTTTTTACGTAAAGCATGCTGTCATTGGACCCTGCAAACCTTCCAGCTCGAAACGCCGTCTGTCGTCAGACCAATAGAAAGCGGGGGCTCAAGTTTTTCATCGCAGGAATACCTGGCTACCCCGAGTTCATGCCAGCACCAGTGATCTTCAATGTGTGAAATCAAATGAGGTAATCGACAGTCGAATTTTGAAACCCTCGGTGGTTTGGATGACTGGCGAGGGCAAATGTGAGTAACTTTCGCGATGAATACAGAAATAAATCTAATTCTAAGGTGGTAACACGAATAGGTGTCTGCAACTAAATAAGAGTATCCATTCCCGCTTAGATGCCCCTTGGTAGCACGCGTCCCTCAACCAACTAGCTCCTCCCACCTTTCCAGTTCCTCCACGTTGAACCCGGCAAACCCATGGCCAGCTTTGAGCTGCAAGATCTGCTCCTCCCGTAGCTCCTTGAGCAACGCACGGACGGAGGCCATGAGGATACACCTAGGCGGGTGGGAACCGTCTATGTGACCACACATATTTGAAGATGGAAGGCCGGCCGGTGTCAATCTCGGTTCCGGTTCCGTCGTGGTAGGTCGCACGTATATTCTCGTCGGGTCCTCATAATCTGCTCCGTCGTCCTCATACATTGGGCGGATATCGAGCACGTCGCATGGGTCGAACGGCAGGTGGAGGTTATACTGCTCCTTCGGCGATGTCGATGAGGCACTACTTGTGGATGGACGACGGGAATGGGTTGGCGCGCAACCCCCAACGGAATCGGGGTCAGCAAAGTCGGTCGGGGTGACATGCTGCACGGACCCTGACGCGAATGAAGTGGTTTGTTGGGCGAAGGAGCGTACTAAGGAGTGGGTAGAGTTGTCCATGTGGGAACGCTTGTGCTTCCGGGGCCTAAGGGTATGCTGTGGATCGGGAGATCAGTGATCACACGAAACCTTGAAGTTGATGTGATGCAAATGTACAAGTAGTTTCAGAGCCATGAATAGTATATAAGTACGTGAAAGGGGGAGGGATTGTCTCCAGGACACGAGGTGTGACCAGCACTTGAAAGGTGGGCAACGAGTGCAAAGAGCAAGAGTCGGGCACACCAAGAGGACCCAATCAATTATATACGCGATCGATGCCGACTGTTTGGTGGAACAGCTGTCTCGTGGAGTGGGCGCGGACGTGCGAATCCGTACGGCCTCATACACACTCACAGGCGCTCGACTGTGCATTAATACCCATACTGCGGGAATACGCTGCGACTTGAAGGGGCTCGGGAAGGAAACACAGCCCCTAGCCGCCGGTGGAGCTCAATCGACGGTACGCCGGACGAACTCGTCGATAACCTGTCAACTGTCTTGGCAACGCTTCATTTGTATGAATCACATTCAAGGCCATCTGAAGGTTTGCTGCGAGCAGTCAAGCGAAATTGTTGACTGTCCAAGGAATCGGGGCGGGATTGGAGCACCTTTGGAAATCCTCCGAGCACACGCCATAGCCCTCCGTGCCCCATGGGGATGTGTCGGGATTTTAGAGTATACGCTACCTTCCACCGCGTGCTGGAACGCCGAGTTTTGACAAGAGAATGAAACTGAGCCACTGATCCTCTCCCTTGATTTATATTGCCCACCCATACCTAGCGCTAGCATTAACCAATAAGGGACTTGTGTGCATATGGAAGTTGAAAGACATGGGGCAAGGGTAGAGGACGGTAATGTACCCACGTTTCCCAGAAAGGACGCCTTGGGTTCATCAGAAGCAGCCAACGCGATAGTAGAAGGTGCGGTATTGATGTGCTCGCTTCTCGATCATGCTCGGCAGGCGGTAACGGGCAGGAAAGGTGGACCTAGTAAGGTGCTAACCAGCCTATAAGGCGAGCCGAAGTTAATAAGTACACAGTTCGTGAAGGTGTGAAGGTGGTAATCAAAATTTCAGGCGGACGAGGCCATCAGGTGCTCCCCCTTTGTTCACTGCTCGCGATCACTCTGGCATCGAGCACTTATTGGCATCTAAGTGCTCACTTCCAGACTCCCAGACACTCATTAGTCACCTTTCTCTCTTTTGTTTGAGTGGCAACGACGCAGTCGATGTCCTTTTATGGGCCATACAGCAATAAATCAAAGCAGGCTTTGTAAATAATTGGATCCATCATGGAGTCTCGTACCTTGTACAACGCGCGTAACATGCCCAGATTACTGTGGTCATAAGTAACAAGCGGATGTAATAGATACTGCCCTTGCACCTCAGCATCGACCAAGATATAGAAGAGTTACCTGGAGATATTCAAATAATCCAAAAGTCGACCAAATACGGGTTTGAATCTTTCCGACCAAAAGTAGCGACATGCAAAGAGGGAAAAAAGAACTCTCTGGCGGGGAGTCGAACCCCGCTTTCGCGCGTGACAGGCGCGTGTACTAACCGATATACTACCAGAGACTTGGTTGGAAAATGTGTTTTAGAGGTAATTATATAGCACTGATTTCATGCTCAGGCCTCTGCTCAGCCTCCTCGCCCAAGCCCATATCGCCTGTCCTCCACCACAACACCGGTTGCACAATTTTCACACTCATACACGCCTCTATCCTCTTCGGACCACTTCTGTCTTGTTGATTTGATTGGACTTCCAATCACCACCAGACCCATTATCGCTCGCAACATTCATGGCAACTAACTCGCTCAACCCGCGGCCTTTACGTCCAAGCCTACTTGGCAGCTCGACGAGTGCAAGCAAAGGTGGTGGGTCTGGGCGGCGAAGACCGCCTGTAGTGCGATTCCAGCCGTACGACCCTTCGATGCGCATGCGGGGGCAGGGAGGTGCGTTCCGTATTCTCCACAGAGCCCGCACTTGCCCGTGTGGCTCACGCTGACACGTGTTGGAATACTAAATATTCATTAGAAGACTTGACCTGCTCGTTGGCGGCTAAACGCAAGACGGCACTGTCCCGCAGGCGAAAGTCACCTTGCCCCGAGGTGCACCTGGCACACCAGCTGGAGATGAGTCTCACGCTGTCAGCGCCCGTGATGGCCGCAAGTTCCGAAGATGAGGTGGAGGAACTGGACGTTGAGGAGACCCTTTTGCTTGCTGCTGCCGTGCGGAGAGCTGGAACTGAGGACACGGACACTAGTACGAGTACAGTTGCTGATCCTTCCGAGAGCGGACCATAACACACCTCTATGCCTGAGCCATACGGGCACATGTGCAGGACACCTCACGAGGAACGAGGGGACGATTTAAGAGTAGCCATGTAACTGAGTTCCATGTATTACTATATACAATACTATATCCCGTTTTGTAGCAATTTACTAGCCCGCCGGCTTCAGCTCCATTGAGGCTGGCCAACAAAGACTTCATTGGTTGACAACCCAACCCACCTACTAGTTACCGGTGACTGGCCACTCGAGTCGTTACTCCTTCCAACGTAGTACTACACGTGTTGCCACACACAAAAGCTATCATTCCCAGACTCATTACTAATTTTTCGTACGTTTCCTATCGCAGAACCCGTGTGTGGGGTTCCGACCAAGTAACGCTGACTGGTCCCTTGCAGGCCGTATATTAACAATGTCTCTCTCCGCCTGCGTTACGCGCATTCTCTCTCTCTCTGGTTTTCCACCCGAGCTCAAGACTCGGGACATCCAAGCCGCCTTCGCCGAATTCGAAAACGAGCGCGGCGGCTTCAAGATCAAGTGGATCGATGATACCTCCCTCCTCATCGTCTTCAGCGATCCAGTCGTCGGTGCGTCTGGTTTCTCGCCCATCGTTCCCTACCTCCATAATGCTGAGGGTAGTTTTGCTGATTTCGTCATTTCTACGGTACTTGGTACAAATTTCACAATACCAAAATGGCTCTGATCGTTGCTACTCTCCTGGTCACGCGTTTTCAGCCAAACGCGCCTATCTCCAGACGCTCATCACCCCCCCACCTCAATTCACCTCTCCAACCTCCGACACACCCTTTGTCCTGAGGCCATACGACGGACCCGACGCACAATCCATCATCGCCTCGGTCAACCAGCGCGCCGCGGCGCAGGGAGGCGGGCACCGTACCCGGCCCTCGCTCTCCACCAACACCAGCGGTGGGAACGGAAATGGGCACACGAAGCGCCAGAGTGCCGCGTGGAAGAACAAGTCCCAGGCCGTGGAGACGATCGGTATCCCTGCAGATCCCCTCCCTCGCGAGCCTAGTCCAACGCTTCCCAGCTTGCCGAGTCACCCAACCCTTGGTAGTTTGATCTCCTCTGCTCATCCTGACTTGAGCGGGAACGCCGAGGGTCTGGTGTCGTCGTAAACCTCCCCATTTATACACCCCACATCTCCACCCGTGCACTGACCTCTGCTCAGCAGCACATTACGCAAATACCTAGGTCCTCCTCTTAAGCCCTTCTGCCCGTCCGGATCCAACGTATCTCCACTCACTCAGCTCCTGTTCTGGCTACTGTCTACAACTCCTTTATGCATCATTTCATCCATCCTACCGCTCCACGAAAAGTCGCTCCTTAGATCTCTACCATCTCTCCCACTGCCTCTCGCTCCACCTCGCCCCGTCGAGACCCACTGTCGCGAATGCTTCACCTGTCCCTAGTCCCGCCCTTGTCTATAGCCATATAACCCGATTTGATTTCTCGTGTGTGTTACACTTCCCCTCATTTGCTCTACTCTTTCGACCTCCTTCGGTTGCTGCCTGACTGTTTTTTCATTTGGTGTTTTCCTTTGTGGGTCGGAATTAATTTGTTATTGTCGTCAGCAGAGAGTCCGTAGAGCGTATCACGGCTGATCGATGAATACGAGATCACTTTTGCGGACCAGATCAACTGTTAAACTCAAATGCATATTTTATGGGCATTTCGCATAGACGTCATTCCAGAGGAATGAGACACAGGCCCGATGAGATGAGATTTGCAGATTCGATGATCAGGCACGCCCTATGTCGCTCGATTCACTACTTTTGTAGACCTCTGGAGCTTTTCAAGCGCATTTATGCCAAGGGTCAATCCGCGCTGTAAGACGATAGAGTAGCTCCTATTGTCAGATTTAGCTTTCCAGTGCGAACCAGCTGGTCCCACATCCAGCCCAACTACCAACGATCTTTGGCAGATCGGTCTCAATGGTGGCAAAAGGAATCGAGAGGGAAGGTATAGGTATAGCGGTAGGAGTCATCACGTTTTCCGTATGTCCGAGTCCCATGTTTCCATGTTCATTCCATCCCCAACCGAATAACTTTTGTTCGAGGGCAGAATTTCTGTGATATAAAATCGTGTTAGTAACCCTCACAGGATCAGAGATCAAACGAGGTGGATTCATAAATTTCTGCGGACTGACCTTGCAAGAACTAAGACATGCTCGCTGCCACAGACCCACGAGTCTACCACAAAGCCATCCGGGAGTGATACGGTAGCCATGGACTGAGGGCCCAAGACTCCTCCAAGCTGACCGTGATTATTACTCCCACATGCGAAGAACGACCGCCGGGATTCATCGAGGATGAATGAGCTATTCCAGGTCGCGCCGATAATGGAGGGGTTGCCCGCTTCAGGGATGACGGAGGTAGTTACACCAAGTTGCCCTTTGTTGTTCGATCCGAGTCCTAGGAGTCGGCCGGAGGTGGTGAGAATGAGGCCATGCTGAAAACCTCCAGCGATCGACTCAATTTCGATATCTTGGGGGAGTTCTATTACCTGAGGAGTCATGGTGGACGCAGGGTGTTTAGCTTGTGTTCTATCCGGGCCTCCAGAGGTGATGGTCAGTTGACTGTGTCTCGATGCTCCCCAACCAACAAGGACTCTTCTCGCTTGTGGGACGCGAACATCCTTCAAGGCAGCATATGCGGTACGGGCACCTGTGGTAAATAAGGCCACGTCTGTCCTCTCGTATCCGATGGATGTAAAATCAACGCTATTCACATCGAGCGTGGTGACACCAGGCGCGACGCCAAGTATACCATGATCATTGGACCCAAAGGAGAGTATGGAATCACTATGAGTGGTTCCATCGCGGACGCGAATGAAACTCGTCTCCCAAGCTGCCTGTACATCTCCGACTGAGCAGTTTTCGTTTGGAAGAGGAATATCAATGGGATGATATACGTGGTGCGGCCCAGTCAGATGCCGAATCCGGGGCCCCAGTTGGCCGTTTGACCCATCGCCCGCACCCCACAGGCTCCGTTGCAAGGTTGCTGGATTTTCGAGCAGCACGATGGAATGGTTAGCTCCGGCGACCACTTTTACGATATTCCCTGGAACCTCCACCACCTCATTTCCTGCGACTAGAAATATGCAGGGCTTGAACGTGTGGGCGTCTTCGTCGTCGCCAGTCGCGAGCTGGCCCTTGGCGTTTGAGCCAGCCGCGAATAGGCGCATTAAGCGTGCACGATTCGCGTAACGGTGATCACGGGATGGACCGGATCGAGGTGGGGTTCAAAGGACAACTTGGGTGGGTACGTAATGCAATTTGGTTGGGTTGCGGAATTTCCCAACCTGGAATCGAACCACTCCAACGTTTCCGACGACTGCGACGACTATTCCAGCAAGCGGTATTCAGTAAACTAGATACACACACACACACGCATCGATCATGGGCTTCGATAATGTCGTCCGCCTCAGTCACAAAAGTACGTCCGTCGCCGCAGCGAGGCGGGCACCCTCTAACAATTCTTAAATAGTCCTATTCGGTGCACTTGTTTTCTTCGGGATCATTGAGGGTTCAATCACTACCTGGCTAACAGTGCGATTCAACGAGAACGATAACTACTTCGACGTCTCCGTCCGTGACCGCATCCGATTCCTCGTATTCGCCTCGTGGTGGACCGTCTTTTTCTGCTCCATATATGGCATCCTATTCATCTATTTCACCGGTAACCTCTTCACCAGTGTCATGAGCCATGGTGTCTTGTGAGTCTAGAATCTCGCGGAACATCTAGGGGAGATGAGCTGACACATAGGGGACAGCTTGTTCTTGACATGGATATTCTGGACCGCTGGTGTTGCTTCCATTACCACTTCTCTAGGCGGTGGGATCAACTGCTCAACGACGCCTCGACGCATCGTATACTGCAATCAACTCAATGCCGCGGAAGGATTTGCTTGGGTTGAATGGTACGCTGCCATCCCCCTTATCCTATCTTCTAACACTCTGCCAGGCTTTTGACGACTGTCGCATTTTCTATGGTCATCATCTGTGGAATTCGCGCTCTTCGCAGGGGTGACGGAGCTCGAGGCTCGCTCGTCGTCTAATTTAATCCGATTCAAGGGGGTGGCGAGTTTTGTGATAGTGCTCCTGGGTCACTGCTCTTTGATTCCTGAAACGATGTTTCCTGATTAGTCCCCTGCAAAAATGGTATCCACGCCTTCAGTTCGACCATGTATTCCACCTCAACTGTTGCACCTGTATGCTGTTATCTACAACTGTCTTATCGTCAAATTAGTGCTTAGTCTTTAATATGAACGTTCTCACTCTAGAAGTCCGCCGCTCCAATTGATCCACAGCGAGAAAAACCATAACCTCCGTGTATCTAGCCTTCGATATCAATATCATACCCAACCTCCGTGTATCCAGCCTTCGATCTCAATATCATACCCCTCAAATGCACCCAGCCACCCCGATGCGCTAAAGTTCTGAGAGAGCTCCCTTCCAGCCTTTCTTCGTATGAACCTAATGAACCTCATGCCCCCATGAGACGAAACCTTCACTTCCACCCAACCAGGAAACGCATTAAGACACTCAGCCATACCGTGCAGCGTGTGAATTGCCTCTTCGTCCATTGAGTTAGCTTGCCAGTTGGCGTCCCAATTGAAGCCGATCAAGTTTTCTATATGGAGATGCGTGAGGTGAGTCGTTCTATTAGCCATTGCCCTGAGGAATTCGTGTAGGCCCTGATAAGAGTCAATAGAGTCGTTAAAACTTGTCGAGACGGCGGTGTTACTTACATCCAAATTATCAGTCCACAGTCCCATGGTGTTTACTCGGATTGTCACCTTTCGCCATGCCATATCTCCATTAGAACTCAAGATCGTAAGGAGCGCATTTTGCGCTGCTATGTCCACAAGTGCAATATCGATGACACTCAACCCCTCCCAGGATATATTTCGGATCTCTTCCCCGCTCAAGAGTGCGCCGGCCAGGCTCAAAGTGTCTAACATCCGCCTGTTAAACACAAGAGGGAGGAATGGGCTATTGCTCCTTGTCTCAGCAATAAAATACTTGAGGCGTGGGAGTGTGGGTAGTCGCCCTACGTGCATTTTCGTGCACGGATTCGTGGCCAATGCACGGAGCGTGATGTGCTCGAGGGTCGGGTTGCAGTCTAAGAACCTGAACAGGAAGGGGAGGTACAATGACCCAAATGATAGACGAAGATTTAGATGGACGAGCGATGGGAAGGCAATCTCGGCATCTAGAGCCTGGAGAAGGTATGCGTCGAGAATCACAAGATGGGTAATGGTCCTGTGCGATGCAGAGCCACGTCGGAAGAGATCCCTCATGATATCATAATTATCAATAGACGCCATTGTAAGCGCACACTGCGGCGGTGGAAGATTCAAATTCCCCAGTAGGTGTTCAGACAACACGTCAAATTCATTCTCGATTTTCAAGACGCGTAACGAACAATGGGATCGAAGGAAGAGGTAGATCTCCTTTGGGATGTGGTGACGTTGCGCCCAATGGAATTCCACGAGACTCGAGAAGTCTGCAAGATTCGACAAATGCAACTTGATCGCATAATCGAGTTCTCCCTTCTGGAGTGGATTGTTCATTAGCACTGTCAAACTTGTGACCATACGTCGGTGGTCGATTGGGATAGAGGCCTCGGTGTAGGACCATGGTCGACTAAGGTCGATCACCGCTGTGCGCCGGAAAAAGGGAAATAGAACGAAACGAAAGGGCTTGCTGATTGACGCGAGAGATTTGATCTCCCGTCTAGTAAGATATTCGAGGATGGCGAGCCATATCTCGGTAGGGAGGATAAGAGACTGGACTGACAACCATGGAGAAGGAGCCCTCTATGAGCCGTTAGCATAGGAAGAGAGCGGTGAGAGTTTCATACCTTTGACCCAGACCCTCGCCACAGCCTAAGGCCACTAAACGGTCGAGCGAGTGCCGCCTTGAAAGAACTATCCTTCATATAGAGCCCCAATCACAGTATATGAGACTTCCCCTATTGCTAAAATGGGAGTAATGCCTCCAAGATGAGTTAATAAGAGTATGTTGCGATCGAGTTTATGGTGCGTAGGGGGCGGTACCTAGTGGTCAGTAACTCGGTCAAACCACCTTGTATTTGTACCAATCTAGCCTTTCGAAAAAGGTGCCCAGCCTACGCAATCCTAGGTGAGGTCGGCGCCAAGCCTGTAAAAGCCACTCAACTAGAATTCGAGGGAAAAGTCGCAATCCTCCGAGTTCCCTACTGCAATATCTGTAGCTAGAAACTGTGCTCATATAGGATGGGAACAGAATAATATCACCAGAGCTGCGCGCTGTGCAAGCGGCAAGTTGCCCTGGCCGATCTTGACCGAAATTAAACCACGTATCGGCGAGCACGGAAGGTGATCATAACTGGCTCATAGCCAGAACTGTGCAGAAATTTACTAATCAACGACCTTTTCTCTCGATGAGTCCGTATTCGGATACAAACGCTCTGAACGGACAGATGCAATCGCGGCAACCTCGTTCATTGAAGTCGGAGCGGAGAGGGGTATACACGGCAATGCAGTCGACACAAGCTGCCAATAGCTCACTTGGCGCCTGCCCGCAGTCCAACAACCCGGTAACAACCCGGTACAAGCGAGACGCACATGTTCAGACCACCAGGCTGGTGGCGGCTGTACCAAGTCGGTCATGACCAGCACTGCTGGTTTACGTTTGCTGGCATAATATCGTCGGTGGTATGTCGTACTTTCCGGTTCCCTCCCAAGTATCAGTCGTGGCACTGAGAAGCCGTAATCGTCTCGCACTGAGCAGTCGCTAGTCGATTTACGAGGTAATTTTTACGAGGTAATTTATAACCCAGCGCCCAGACGCGACCCTGCACCCCGGCGTCATTACCTCCGACTAATGCACCAGCAAACTGTACCCTGGTCGCAGGACTCTATCTCTGAATCATGCAGCCAGCCTGGGAGAAATTGAAAGATCGGATAGTAATATCGCTGATTGGTGTATGCGTTGCAAGCTGTTGGAAAGCCGTTAGAATGGGGAATAGAGAGGTCATGTGCGCATCAAACCGCTGGGCCACCGAACAACGCCTCATGCTCGGTTGTGCTGGCATAGTGGACCCGGGGAACCTCTTCATGCCAGCAAGTCCCAAAATAGTCACTGATCTCTGCTGCCTATTAAAGCGGAGCATTGTTACCGCTACTCGTCCATCCCGACCAATTCGACCATCACTCAGGGGACCATACAAGGTAAATCCTGATTTCTTGGGATGAAATGCTCGAGTGACAGTTCTCATCGTCAAAACTCTCTTTACATAGAGCCTCAAACCAGCGTGCCCGACGGACCGAACTGCCAACAACATGACGTTTAATAGCTCAGTCCGGATCACCTACCTGAGTAAGCTCATCTGCATCCACAGTTACAAGTGAAGCACCCATTGACAAGTACCATTACTCTTATAATGTAACAGTCCTCATTACAAGTCTCGCATTACTCGGGGTTGTGGAAGGAGTGCACACAATTTGGCTTATGGTTCAGTTCAGCAGACATCCAGACGATCCCTCTTCTATTTTCAAGGGCCGTATTCACGTTCCCGTCGTCGCTTCTATTTGGACAGCGCTTTTGTGCCCCATCTTCATTGTTCTGTTCCTTAGATCAGCTGCGGTCGCAAGCCGCTCGAACACCGCAATTTTGTAAGCCTTTTAGCTCCCCGTCGTACTATCGCTCACTCAAACTGCATTCGGATGCTGCACAGCTTGGGACTAACATGGACCTTGTGGCTGGTTAGTGCTATTATCATCACCCAATACCTGGGCGCTGGCATCGATTGCACAAAGACGGTATACTGTCATCAACTCTACCACAGCCTCGGTTTTGCCTGGGGTGTATGGTCCGTACGATTCATTTCATAGTATACTACATTTAACCAGGTCTCCAGGTCTCTTACAACTATCACCTGCGTCATGGTTGCCATTTGCGGTGATCGTGCATCCTGAGAAGAAATTCCCGAACGAGTCGCCTCCAAAGCCTGATGCGAACGTAAAGGAGAACAAGCGCCCCAGATCATGTTGAAGATGAACGGTGATCTCCTGTGCCTTTTTACCCGCCTCGTACGTAACTGTGATACGTGACACTTGTGGAATTTTCAGTGGATTTACAATATTATAATCCGAGCATGGTAGATGATGCTGGGTACCTATGAGTTGCTGGGTGTTATTTAAGTTAAAACGTTGCCGGTTTTCAGATCCCTGAAAAGGTACTACTCCAGTCGTCAGGGGCCGGTCTTCCACCACTCCCGCCCCTAAATGTCGACTGTGTAGCTCTCAAATACTCCCATCCGATTGAAAGATGTAAATATCATGTGTGAACAGCTCGTGCTCTGTCCGATTCGGATTTCCAGGACGCCCCCAGGATGGCTGAACTGAATTAATAGAGGAGGCCGTCATGGCTCTCAACGACCACTGGTCAATAGGCATCTTTCATTTCTATTACACCTTCAAGTAGATGAAAACCTGCTGGAGCGAAATAATTCAAAGCGGACCGGCTTCGCCATGCGTGAGGAGATGATCGTCCAGGCGACTCCAATGCATTTTTGTGGCTTTCAAAAGATGAAGGTGAAACCGAATGTTCCATAAGTTTCATCCCATGACGCTGTAGCTTCTCCTTGTTTTCCAGATCCACAGGTCTTAGAAAACCTATCAAAATATGGTCCCCCCATCCTTGTTCTGAAATCTGATATATATAAGTCGAGCCCCGATCTCAATCAATATGTATGCAGCCCGAGCATCCGTCATCCGACTCCGCATGTCCTAGATGGTACTAAATTGTTTTGGTATTGACATTTTATTCTGTCCCACCAGCTTCTACACAATCTTGCCATTATCTCCGGGACAAACTCGTCCGCGCACTTTTATTATCCTCCCATACAGGAACGCCCGGCAGCTGGCTATTTCATTCCTAATAATAGATCTCGTATGCGTTCCGCGGAATGTATCGCAATGATGTACCGCAGAAGCGTTTGGTAATCGTTCCACTTATACCATGCCTGGCGATGGATGGTGATCTGTACTGGCGGTGCGAGCGTATAAGACTGAACTTGGGTCCAAACGCCATAAGGTCCAGCGATCCCCGGCGGCGAGCAACCCAAACGCAATGGTTTGATCGGGCCTGTAGCGAATCATGCCAGAACAGTAGTTTAGGGAATGCGGGGGGCCGTGGGGTGCTCATCTGCACGCATAGAATCAGAAATGGCGAGCCAGTCAAAAAAATTATGATAATGAAGACATTACCGCTTAATTTCTACGGTGGAGACCACTTCTCCGTGAGCCGGACGGAGATCGTCAATGTCCAGGTATCTTGTGCGGTGATGATCCAAATAGTCCTCCAGCTGCCCAATGGTCGCTCGCCTGGAAACGAAGTCTGGATGACGTGCGTGTCATACATGTCTCCAGGGAGAGGGTTGTCTGGGTTCGCAAGGTGTATGATGACGAAAGGTTGTGGGGTCAGGTGCGACTTGTACCAAAGACGGGTGAGCTCGTTGAGAATAATAGCACCAGGGATAAAGAGTTTGCACTCTTTAACACCATTTCCACCACCCATCTTCTTGAACTGCTTATCCAACATGACTTTAAGAGAGGGATCTACGGTTGGAAGCTCTTCAGCCACGGTTTGGTGGTAGACCTCCTGTTCGTCCTCGGGTGCTGCTCTCTCCACTTTTGTTAATTCCGCAATATTGCGCTTGTTGGCATAGTGCAATAGCCTTGGCAGCGAGAACGTGCGGTGTCCTTGCCTTTATGTTGTTGACTGAGGGGCGATATGGGGGTGTCAATGTAGTGGACCACTGTTTCGCATCTTGTGCTATTCCCGACGGTCCAGCTGCTTGGGGAGAAGCCAGTGTGGGCGACCAAACAAGTTGGACCTGACCAAATAAAAATCGCCACAGCCTCACCATGACTGTTGAAACTGCCCACAACTCGTACCATTAGCATCACCACTCTTTACAGTACTGCAGTCCTTCAATCTTTACTGAGCGACGGCCTCACCCACCGCAACGCAACGCAACCACTGCTGCAATAAGTTTCTTCGGTCAATGTTTTTCATATTCGAGAATCGAAAGCAAATACGATATGTATATTGTGCGACGTGAAACTGGCCAGTTGTCGATATAGCCTCGAATCCTCTTATTCCCCTACGCAGCCGGCACAATCTGTCATCATACTGCGTTTGCTTCACCGAGGGTTGTTGGAACGCTCCCTAGTAAAACTGCGGTCGCAAGTCGAACACAAAGCAGAACCCCACCGGCCTTCAATGTGTCACCGATAATGTGTCACCGATAATGTGTCACCGATCACGCAGCCGCCTGCTCTGCTCCACAAACCCCTGGGATATAAAGCGTTGGTACTGCACATTGAGTCAAATTACGACCTCCCACGAGTTACGGTCGCCAATGTTATTACCAGCGTCCTTGACTCTCTTTCTCTTGCCTCTGTTTGCTGTTCCGGCTGCCCTCGCCAACAACTTCAACCCACACGGCCTATGCAAGTTTGGACAACCGTGCTGGCCTTCCACTCGCGAATGGACCACCTTCAATCAAACTCTCTGTGGTAAACTCGTCGAAGCAAGGCCTTCTGCTGCACCCTGCCACGGCGCCGACTTCAACGAAGCAGCATGCGAAAACACAACCAACAATTTCCTCAACCAAGTCTGGCGTGCCGAAAACCCTGGCGCTCTTCAAGACCTTTGTGAGTTCTCAAAGCCCTACGCGTCTCCTTCGCGCGTTTCTAACTCTTTTTGTCCATTTAGATTGGGAAAATGGTGATACAGATTGTTGGATCGACGGGCCGAGAAACGTGTCTTGTCCGCAGGGCTTTGTTCCAATATATGTAGCACAGGTTGAAGATGTGGACGACGTTCGAGCGTCGGTCCAGTTCGCCAAGCAACATCGGCTGAGCACGACAGTTAAGAACACTGGTCACGACTTGTGAGTTTTTATTCTCAGTTCTCAGAGAGCACGCGCTAAACTCCCATTAGCCTGGGTCGTTCATTTGGAGAGGGAACCTTCAACATTGCCACCACCAAACTCAAGGGAATCAACTTCGAAGACAACTACCGCTTTCCCGGAGCACCTCGTGATGCCAAGAAGGAAGACGTCGTTCACGTTGCCGCAGGGGAATTTTGGTATTGTATGACCCGTTCGCATCAACCCACAACTACACCTGACCCTTCGCTGTAGATGTTTACAAAGCCGCCGATCAGCACCAAAAGATCGTGGTTGGTGGGGCTTGCACCACCGTCGGTGCAGCTGGTGGATGGGTTCTGGGGGGTGGCCATTCTTCTCTGAGCCCACAATATGGCCTTGGGGTTGATAGTGAGTTTCTCTAAAGGAAGTTCCACCTTCTTGGTCTGATCGACCGTGTAGATGTGTTGCAGTTCGAGATTGTGACCCCAAATGGAGAACTACGCATCGCCAACGCATACAATAATGAGGATCTCTTTTGGGCACTGCGTGGGGGAGGTCCAGGATTCGGAGTACGCCTTGTTGTTCCCATGATACCGACTCCATTACATTGACGCCACCCTCAGGTAGTCACCAAAGTGACCTACAGAACTTACCCTGCCCTTTCAACGAGCACAATCGCCCTCGTGAACTTCAACTACACACAGGCATCCTACCGCGAATTCGCAAAAACGTACCTATCGCTTCAGCCAACTCTCTCCTCCGCCAATATCTCAGGCTATGCGTTCCCCTCACCAACTGGC
>Ga0307513_10001751_pt1 | contig 30928 bp, 29 predicted proteins | sample 15_EM_MG_FD_202174 | JGI IMG/M metagenome (GOLD analysis project Ga0307513, IMG submission 202174) | Populus trichocarpa ectomycorrhiza microbial communities from riparian zone in the Pacific Northwest, United States - 15_EM | ecosystem: Host-associated > Plants > Roots > Unclassified | place... | reverse complement strand
TTTCCCGACTGAATATACTGGCTAAAATGGTGTGTGCGTGCGTAGAGACGTTTCTCCGATATCTGGGGTCCGTGCAACGATCCGAATGAGGAGCGGCCATTTATTTTGGGCGAAGTACCGACAGACGAGCAAAGTTATCGACCTTCAAGGCCTTTTCAACGATTATTGGAGCTCCGATGAGCACAAGTTCACGGTATCGAGTCAGTCTTGATCACTAACTAACCGCTCATGTCTGATGAAGAAACACAGCGGTCATTATCGTCGCTGGAAAGCGTCGTCAGCATCGCTGGTCTCTGGAATTACGATTCTCTACGGATACCATTGTTCGTCTACTTGCAACTGCCACCCCAGCCAACTAATGAGGTCCACATAGGCAGAATCTCTGCGCTCGTCGCTCCATGAACTCGAGGCACTGTTAAAGGAACACACGCCACTGATGAACGGAACGACCGAGACGGCTGTGGATAAGCGTATTAAATACGGAGTTGCACTCGCAGAGGTCAGTTCTCTGCATGGAAACCAGCAAAATATTGACACCTAATAGGTGAACCCGATTACAAAGGCTCTTTTCGGTGTTGCCCGCGTCACGTTTGAGGTTCGTGCTCGCCATTGGTGAATAGGAAGCAGGTGTAATACTCGACCGCATAGCTATTACAAAAACAAAACAAACATGACCAGCTGCCGTCAGGTCTATTCGATCGATTGCAGAGCATTTTGCATTTTGCGGACAAGGTCGCAGATGAAATCGTCTGCGAAGAGACAGACCTCTTGGAGAAGATCATCCCGCGAATGCTCGAAGTGATGCACAGGATCGCGAGATTTTCTTGTGACTATGTTAGACGTGGTATGTGGCCATCTTCTGTATTTAGCAAGTGCTGATGACGACAGGCAAAACGATCGGTGGGGTGGCGTACTTGGAGACAATCGAAGAAATGAACATAGAGTTGAACCAGGTCATTGAAGACTTTATGCGTGCAGTGGATGTCGAGGCTCTCCGCTCAGCCAAACGGAGTGGTAAGCGCGTATTGTCTCGACTCGATGATAGTTCATTCTCAGTGGTTCCCTCTAGAGAAAAGAGAGCAAGAGCGAGTAGAGCAAGACCTTTTGCTTCGGCGGCTTAAACCTGTTGAAACTGGCTATCATCGGGACCTCCGATGTATGGAAGGCACCCGCACATCCTTCCTCAAGGAAATCATAGACTGGGTGACCAGTCAATCGGACATTCCCCAGAGCAATACATACTGGATCTACGGCTTACCTGGAATCGGTAAAACTTCGTTAGCTCATTCGATATGCGGAAGCGTTCACGATCAGGCGCGGCTTGCTGGAGCATTTTTCTGTCGGAGGGATGACCTAAATCTGAGCGAGCTCAGAAAGATCCTTCCGACTCTCATTCACAAACTCGCCGAAGTCTTCCCCCCTTTTCGAAGCATCGTAGCGAAACATCTCCATGACGACCCAAACCTGACGCCCGAGTCAATGAAGCATTCCCTCTTCACTGAGCTCATCCGCAAACTTCCTCGTCACCCAGAACATGCACTCGTTCTCGTCATTGACGCACTTGACGAGTGTGGCGACTCTCAAAGTCGTCCGGAAATCCTGGAAGCTCTAACTGACGCGGTATCACATGCTCCGTGGCTCAAGATTATCATCACTAGTAGACCCGAAGTCGATATCCAACGTTTCTTCGATAAACATGCCAAGTCGTCGCATTTACGATACGATTTAGCAGCAGATAAAGACGCCACCTCCGACTTGCGGATCTTTACCCAAGCTCGATTCAACAGGGTGGCTTCAATGCGATTCCTCCAGTCGTCTTGGCCAGAACCATTGCTATTCGACGGAGTGATCTCTCGAGCAGATGGCCTCTTCATTTTCATCGAGACCATTGGTCTCGCCCTTGAGCATTGCGACGACCCCACCAAGTATTTGGAGGTGGTCTTACACGACTCAGCCGGTACTGGCTTGACATCTCTATACGAACTGTACTCGAGTATCGTGAAGGCACGGAAAGTGCAAAGCAACGCCGAGTTTCGGCGGGTGATTGGAGTGCTTCTTACAACTGCTCCGCACCGCCCACTCTGCGACGAGACAATTGCAGAATTAGCAGGAGTAAGACTCGATCTCGTCAAGACGTGGGTCGCCGATCTGAGCTCTTTGCTCTATCGAGACGAAGGAACCAATGGAGGCATTCGTGTCCGGCATCTATCAATTCCCGATTTTTTTCTCAGCGATGACTGTCCTCCTAACTATCAAATCAACCTCCGAGACGCAAACGTGCAACTGGGTATTACCTGCCTGAAGACGATGGTTGAGCAACTCCGTTTCAATATCTGCAAGCTCGAAGATTCCCGACTTGCTAATGCGGATATCGAAGATCTCCCATCGCGAGTTAGAGCGAACATTTCCGACGCTTTGCAATATAGTTCTCTGTATTGGTCGAACCATCTTTGCTTTACTCCGGACGATTGCGATCGGGCTGTATGGGAAAGCTTGAGGACATTCTTTGAAGGGCCGTACGCATTATTTTGGGTCGAAGTGTTGAGCATCATGGGAATGGTCCCTATTGGTGTTCCAAGCCTTCGAAGAGTGATATCGATGTTAGTGGTCAAGGCGAGTACGGCTCCCGCTTGGTATTAGTTTGGATTCTGACGTGAACCTAATTTTCCGTAGGATGCCGATTTGACGCTTGTTGACAAGATTCAGGACGCTTGTCGTTTCATCAACACCTTCCGCACCCCCATCTCTATGTGCACTCCACACACCTACATTTCCACGCAACCCTTCTTACCCGTAGAGTCACATTTATCGACCATTTTCAGTAAACGGTTTACTAAAGGGATCAAGATGCAAAGCGGGAAATTATTGTCATGGCCAGCGCCATCATTGAAGTGGATTGGACACACACGTGGGGTGAATTGCATTAGTTATTCCCCCAATGGCTACTACATTGTCACTGGGTCGTTAGACCAGACGCTCCGAATCTGGGATGCCGAGACTGGGACTGCAGTTGGCAAGCCGCTAGAGGGGCACAAGGGCTCTGTGGTATCCGTTGCTTATTCTCCCAATGGTCGGCACATAATCTCCGGATCCCATGACAAAACGATTCGAATCTGGGATTCCGATACGGGTGTTGCAATAGGCGAGCCCCTAGTGGGTCACAATGACAATGTGACGTCCGTCGGCTACTCTCCTGATGGGCGCCACATCATCTCCGGATCTCACGACAGGACTATTCAAATCTGGGATGCCGAGACTGGTTCTCCAGTCGGCAAGCCGCTAGAGGGACACACCGAGTATGTGCGGTCCGTCGCTTACTCTCCCGATGGTCAACACATCATCTCCGGATCTTATGACAAGACTATTCGAATATGGGATGCAAAGTCTGGTTCTCCAGTCGGAGAACCTCTAGTGGGGCACAATGACAATGTGCTATCCGTTGCTTACTCCCCCGACGGACGTCACATCATTTCAGGATCCTCAGACAAAAGGATTCGAATCTGGGATGCAGATACTCGTTCTGCAATCGGCAAGCCTCTAGAGGGGCACAACGACTACGTGGTATCCGTTGCTTACTCTCCCGATGGGCACCACATCACCTCTGGATCTCGAGACAAGACTATTCGAATCTGGGATGCCGAAACAGGTGCTACGATCAACAAACCTCTAGAGGGGCACACAGACCACATACTGTCTGTTGTTTACTCCCCCAATGGGCGTCACATCATCTCTGGATCCAGTGACAATGCAATTCGAATCTGGGATGCCATGACTGGTTCTCCAGTCGGCAAGCCTCTAGACGGACATAGTGACTATGTAACATCCGTTGCTTACTCTCCTGATGGGTCACACATCATCTCCGGATCTCATGACAAGACTATTCGGATCTGGAATGCCATAACTGCCACCGCAGTCGGTCAGCCTCTAGAGGGCCACACTGGCTTTGTGCGGTCCGTCGCGTACTCTCCCGATGGCCGGCACATTGCCTCCGGATCCTTCGACCGGACGATTCGAATATGGGATGCTGAGACTGGCTCCGCAGTCGGCAAGCCCTTAAAGGGACACACTAGTCATGTGCTATCCGTTGCCTACTCTGCCGACGGGCAGCAAGTCATCTCCGGATCTAATGACAAGATGGTTCGAATCTGGGATGCCAACACTGGTTCTGTGGTTGGAAAGCCCCTAAAAGGCCACACTCACTATGTGAGGTGGGTTGCCTGCTCTCCCGATGGGCGTCACATCATCTCCGCATCCTTTGACAAGATGGTTCGAATATGGGATGCGAAGACTGGTTCTGCAGTTGGCGAACCCTTAAAGGGGCATACCGAGTATGTGCGAGCTGTCGCTTACTCCCCTAATGGTCGGCACATCATCTCCGGATCTCATGACAAGACGATTCGAATCTGGGATGCCGAAACTGGAGCTGCAGTCGGAAACCCTCTAGAGGGTCACACTGATCATGTACTATCCGTGGCTTACTCTCCCGATGGCCGTCACATCATCTCCGGATCTAACGACAAGACAATTCGAATTTGGGATGCCAAAACTGGTATTCCAATTGGCCAACCTCTGGTGGGCCATACTCTCTATGTGCTGTCCGTTGCTTACTCTCCAAATGGGCGGCACATCATCTCCGGATCTGGTGACAACACGATCCGAATTTGGGATGCCGAGACTGCTGCACTCGGCAACTCATTTTCTTCCTCTGGTACCCGAGTCCAACCTGATTTCCATGCACAACCAGACTCACACGGTTGGGTCAGGGACTTGGAGGGTGCTTTATTGTATTGGGTACCCCAAGACTGCCGGACAGGTCTGCACTCACCTGCTCTCTTTACACTCCCTCTTACATCCCATATTCGGTCAGTTTCACTTGATTTTGTTGACCTTGCTCCTGGAACTTCTTGGGCCGAAATTTTCAACACCGCACAGTCCTAGTCGTTCTTTCCTCTTTCCTTTGTACATGTAGTCTGGTGTATTGGTGCAGTCCCTTATTAGCTTATCAACAACTAGCAGGACCTCCACCACATACATGGTCGTATATATTTTTTTTTACATGCTTTTCTGTCCCCGACAATTAAGGACTGTAACTGGGCAGCGTGGTACAGCCAAGGGCCATGACCTGTTCCAACGTAACATTGATGCGACTCCGATGTCATCATGTGGCCACCAGCTACCGGTTAGTACACATTGATACCTATGAAGGTGACCTTGGAACCAGCCTACAAGGGATCACAATCCTTATATTTCCTACTACATGCTTACGTTGTGGAAGGAAGGCGGGGGTCTTTCCTTTCCCACTTATACCGGACTGAGCGCTCGAGGCGGTTCAGACCTTCTTGTAAGTACAAGTTAGAGGAGATAATAGCCCGCTTTCCACTATTACCACCATTCCTTTACATCCAACAAGCGGAATCACCGAGAGCGCCTTCTCCGTCCATACACGTGTCGACCCATCATTGCCTCGATCCCTACCAAGATACAAACGTCGAGTCTCCTACTCAAAACAGCCAAGCTCTATCCCCGTCATAAAGCAGCTACGCTACGGAATACGTGCTCGTCCTCTTCAAAGGGGCACATTGGCCGAGCGTTGCCTTGACGAATCCACCGCGTTCATAATTTTCGCCTTGATGGGCCACCTGGTAATCGTTGCGTGGAGTGGCTGGTTAAATAGGAGCTCTTCGATGCATGTTATACAGGGCCGATGAAGCAAGTCCTTATGAGCGGCGAGACAAGTTGCTCAGCAGCTAGAGTTGGTTCCGAAGAGACCATGGGCGACGTTCTCCTGGGCACATTCCGCCTGCCCCTCTGCCAGCACCGGCGCCACCAGGCACACCTGTCAGTTAACGTGACCGAGCCATTCGCGGCCCGCCGCCATGTACGCCCAACCTGACAGTTGTCACTCGCCATCTACCCACGGCCGACCACGTATTAGCGCCATGTCCGCATCGACCCGCAGCTTGAATTCCTTCCTGCCTTGACCCTCAAATATGGCGAGTCAACCAGCCCAGAAAAAGAACCTGTGAGCGTTCTCGACCACTATGTAGCACGGCATCATCATGGTAGCTGACAATCAATCTAAGCCTTTACCTAGAACGTGCGGCGCTTCACGTCGGTTTCAGTTCATGCCGTTGATTTGGAGCATCATACAGAAATTACACTGCAAGACGTCCTACATCGGGAGTATACGCTGAGGTTGTTCATAGGAGATGAGGAGAGAGAATTACAGACGCAAGACGACCGGACCTGGATACCAACGCAACGTCCGTATGTCCCTCGTTTTCAACTAAATACACTGACTGAATGGTATACGTGCGTAGAGATGTTTCTCCTACATCTGAGATCCGTGCAACGATCCGAATGAGGAGCGGCCATTTATTTTGGGCGAAGTACCGACAGACGAGCAAAGTTATCGACCTTCAAGGCCTTTTCAACGATTATTGGAGCTCCGACGAGCACGAGTTCACGGTATCGAGTCAGTCTTGATACCAACTAACCGCTCATGTCTGATGAAGAAACACAGCGGACATTACCGTCGTTAGAAAACGACATCAGCATCGCTGGTCTCTGGAATTGCGATTCTCTACAAGTACCACTGTTCGTCTAGTTGCAACTGCCACCCCAGCCAACTGATGAGGTCCACATAGGCAGAATCTCTGCGCTCGTCGCTCCATGAACTCGAGACATTGTTAAGGGGGTACACTCCACTGATGAGCAGATCGACTGAGAGGGCTGTGGAAAAGACTATTAAATACGGAGTTGCACTCTCAGAGGTCAGTTCTTTATTGAAAACCAGCAAAACGCTGACACCTTGTAGGTGAATCCGATTGCAAAGGCTCTTTTCGGTGTTGCCCGCGTCACGTTTGAGGTTCGTACCCGCCACTGGTGAATAGGAAGCAGATGTAATACTCGACCGCTTAGCTCTTACAAGAACAAAACAAACATGACCAGCTACCATCAAGCCTATTCGATCGATTGCAGAGCATTTTGCATTTTGCGGACAAGGTAGCAGATGAAATTGTCTGCGAAGAGACAGACCTCTTGGAGAAGATTATCCCGCGAATGTTCGAAGTGATGCACAGGATCGCAAGATTTTCTTGTGACTATGTTAGACGTGGTATGTGGCCATCTTAGGGATTTAGAAAGTGCTGATGACGACAGGCAAAACGGTCGGCCGGATGGCATACTTGGAGACAATCGAAGAAATGGACAGAGAGTTGAACAAGGTCATTGAAGACTTTGTGCGTGCAGTGGATGTCGAGGCTCTCCGCTCAGCCAAACGGAGTGGTGAGCGCGTATTGTCTCAATTCGATGATAGTCCATTCTCAGTGGTTCCTTGTAGAGAAAAGAGAGCAAGAGCGAGTAGAGCAAGACCTTTTGCTTCGGCGGCTTAAACCTGTTGAGACTGGCTATCATCGGGACCTCCGATGTATGGAAGGCACCCGCACATCCTTCCTCAAGGAAATCATAGACTGGGTGACCAGTCAATCGGACATTCCCAAGAGCAATACATACTGGATCTACGGCTTACCTGGAATCGGTAAAACTTCGTTAGCTCATTCGATATGCGGAAGCGTTCACGATCAGGCGCGGCTTGCTGGAGCGTTTTTCTGTCGGAGGGATGATCCGAATTTGAGCGAGCTCAGAAAGATCCTTCCGACTCTCATTCACAAACTCGCCGAAGTCTTCCCCCCTTTTCGAAGCATCGTGGCGAAACACCTCCATGATGACCCAAACTTGACACCAGAGTCGATGAAGCACTCTCTCTTCACTGAGCTCATCCGTAAACTTCCTCGTCACCCAGAACATGCACTCGTTCTCGTCATTGATGTACTTGACGAGTGTGGCGACACTCAAAGTCGTCCGAACATCCTGAGGGCTCTAACAGACGCGGCCGCACATGCTCCATGGCTAAGGATTATTATCACTAGTAGACCCGAAGTCGATATCCAACGTTTCTTCGATGGCGATGCCAAGTCGTCGCATTTACGATGCGATTTGGCAGCAGACAAAGACGCCACCTCCGACCTCCGGACCTTTGCCCAAGCTCGATTCAACAGGGTGGCTTCAATGCGATTCCTCCAATCGTCTTGGCCAGAACCATTGTTACTCGACGGAGCGATCTCTCGGGCGGATGGTCTCTTCATCTTCATCGAGACCATTGCACTTGCCCTTGAGCATTGCGACGACCCCACCAAGTATTTGGAGGTGGCCTTACACGACTCAACCGGTACTGGCTTGACATCTCTACACGAACTGTACTCGAGTATCGTGAAAGCACGGAAAGTGCAAAGCAGCGCCGAGTTTCGGCGGGTGATTGGAGTGCTTCTCACCACTGCACCGTACCGCCCACTTTATGAAGAGGCAATTGCAGAATTAGCATGAGTGAGACTCGATCCTCGTCAAGACGTGGGTCGCCAATCTCAGCTCTTTGCTCTATCGAACCGAAGGAACCAATGGAGGCATTCGTGTCCGGCATCTATCAATTTCCGATTTTTTTCTCAGCGATGACTGTCCTCCCAACTATCAAGTCAACCTCCGAGACGCAAACGCGCAGCTGGCAATGACCTGTCTGAAGACGATGGCTGAGCAACTCCGTTTCAATATTTGCCAGCTCAAAGATTCCCGACTTGCTAATGCGAATGTCGAAGATCTCTCCTTGCGAATCAAAGAGAATATTTCCGACGCTTTGCAATATAGTTCTCTGTATTGGTCGAATCATCTTTGCTTTACCAAAGACGATTGCGATCGGGCTGTATGGGAATGCTTGAGGACATTCTTTGAGGGGCCGTACGTATTATTTTGGGTCGAAGTGTTGAGCATCATGGGAATGGTCCCTATTGGCGTCCCAAGCCTTCGAAGAGTGATATCGATGTTGGTCAAGGCGAGTAAGGCTCCCGCTTCGCGTTAGTTTGGATTCTGACGTGAACCTAATTTGCCGTAGGATGCCGATTTGACACTTGTTAACAAGATTCAGGACGCTTGTCGTTTCATCAACACCTTCCGCACCCCCATCTCTATGAGCACTCCACACACCTATATTTCCACACAACCCTTCTTACCCGTAGAGTCACATTTATCGACCATTTTCAGTAAATGGTTTACTAAAGGGATCAAGATGCAAAGTGGGAAATTGTTGTCATGGCCAGCGCCACCATTGAAGTGGATTGGACACACACGTGGGGTGAATTGCATTAGTTATTCCCCCAATGGCTACTACATTGTCATTGGGTCGTTAGACCAGACGCCCCGAATCTGGGATGCCGAGACTGGGACTGTAGTTGGCAAGCCGCTAGAGGGGCACAATGGTTCTGTAGTATCCGTTGCTTATTCTCCCGATGGTCGGCATATAATCTCCAGATCCCATGACAAAACGATTCGAATCTGGGATTCTGAGACCGGAGTTGCAATTGGCGAGCCTCTAATGGGTCACAATGACAAAGTGATGTCTGTCGGCTACTCTGCTGATGGGCGTCACACCATCTCCGGATCCTATGACAGGACTATTCGGATCTGGGATGGTGAGAAAGGTTCTCCAGTCGGCAAGCCGCCAGAGGTATGTGCGGTCTGTTGCTTGCTCTCCTGATGGTCGTCACATCACCTCCGGATCTTATGACAAAACTATTCGGATATGGGATGCCGAGACTGGTTCCCCAGTCGGAGAACCTCTAGTGGGACACAATGACAATGTGCTATCCGTTGCTTACTCCCCCGACGGACGTCACATCCTTTCGGGGTCCTCAGACAAGACGATTCGAATCTGGGATGCGGAGACCGGTTCTGCAATCGGCAAGCCCCCAGAGGGGCACAATGACTATGTAGTATCCGTTGCTTAATCTCCCAATGGGCTACACATTACCTCTGGATCTCAGGACAAGACTATTCGAACCTGGGATGCCGAAACAGGGGCTATAATCAGTCCACCCTATTATCAAAGGCTGACGCCAACCCTATACAAATGTATCGGTAAGGTCTGCACAAAGAGTATAAGATAATAACGCCGGTGCGGCGAGATATAAATACAATGGTCCATATGGTGAAGAAGTACTAAGAGAGTGGATTTGAGGTTAGTTCCAAACAAGTTCACGATTGCCTTGCTCCTGCCGAGGTATTTCGATTCTGAGCAAAATATGATCTTAGCATATCCACTCATAGATTTTGGATGGAGGTTGGAAAACAGCGATGTATTGTATGTTGTCATGGCCGCGTGATTGATTGCACCTCCAGCTTATACTATGGACTACTTGGATCACTGCGCCAGCCTTAAACGGCAAAATGGAAACAGGAAACGTTCACCACTGTATTCAGCGAGTACTCGCTTTACTGAACTATATTAGTGTCAACGATGGTAGCTAAGGTCGATCCACGTTCGAGTCCCGAGGTGGCACTCTGACCACTCCGCTCAACGAGCTAATGGCAGAGCTAGAGTCAACGACAAGAACGAACCGTTCTGTACTCCTGGAATATGACGAGGCGAAAGCACTATATGAAAAGTCGAGGAGAGGTTTGACTGAAAAGAGCGACGTACACGTCCAAAGTTTGTTCTCCAACTGTCAGTCTTTGTCTAGTTCTACAATTGGATACCCTGGGCAACCTTTGCGAATGGCTGTGACACGAAGGCCACAATATTTGACTTTGACCTCAACGACGGCACTGAACGTGCGGTTATTATATCCTTCGGGTCTGACACCGACAATCGCCGAATCACAAGGACTTCCCAATTGAATGGAGGGGTGACTCACCTTGGCACCACCGGCGATGTGTGCGTGAACCCGGCCGGTGTGTCGGTAGATACCCACCTCGTTGAAGAAATGCGGACCATTGATGCTAGATCAAAGCACTAAACACCATTGAAGCTTGACCGCGAGTCGAGAGATTCCGAATCTCCGTCGGATTTACTGGATGTGCCTACAATTAAAGACTTTCGTTCATCGGGCCGCTTTCAATATTCACACACCTTTTGTCTCCCGGTTGCGAGGAACCGCCCCAAATATTTTTCTTATTCATAGAACTCTAGAGGCCCGTATGTGCAAAATTAGAAATAGAAAATCGTCCAGCAGCATGACTGGGGCCACATCTTCTGATCAAATGACCAGAATCATCTCACTGTACAATACCCTATGCCAGAGATATGCATCGCATTGACGCCTTCCTATCTTCAAACCATCACCTCGTTCCCTTCCACAATCCACACTTCGAGTCTTATACTCGAGACAGCCAAGCTCCATTCCCGTGATATGACAGATATATCAGCTACGGAATATGCACTCATCTTCCTCAAAGGGACGCTCCGGCCCTTCCGTCACATTGAGGACCTTCGCCCTGTTAACCATCTGATAATCGTGGCGTGCAGTGGTCGGTAAAATGAGGTCTTCGATGCATTTTGTATTCCTGGAGAGCATGACTTCTAAATTCCGCCTCCGAAGTTGGCACAAGAATCTTGGCCAGCTCGAGGGGCACTGTGCCACGGTAATGGACGTGAGTTGAGGGCAGATATGGGTGCTTTCTGTTAGCAATTTGAACATCTCGTCGGTCGGTGGTCGCTCGGCTAGTGGGTATCGGCTTTCGTCCAGAACGATTCGTCGAAGAAACACCAGCGCTCTAATTTTTTCAAGGTTTGGTATCCCGTGCTGAGTTAATCCACTTTCTTATCAAAGGTTCTTGCCACTTCCACTGAAATTTATCAATCTGGCGGCTTCTTAGGCTTGACATAGCCCTGCAGTTAGCACGGAGAGCATAAGAAAATGACACTGGCTCAGCGAATATAAACACAATGCCCTGTGGTGAAGAAATATTGAGAGTATGCATTCGAGGCGAGTGAAAAACAAGGACATAATTGCCTTGCTTGTGAAGAGGTAATTCCATTCTGAGAGAAATATAGATTTCGCGCCAATCATACTCATCATCCTGAACCTGGACCTGGAGTTCCCGGAGTTGAAGCACCTGGATATAACCCGTGACGAGGAGTAGACCAGGTGTGCCCAGCTTTGATATCAAGTGAGACTACGCTGGGTAATTTAATCGGAGACAATGAACCTGGTATGCTGAAATTATGGAGGCGGGGTTTCTGTAAATGCTCTAGGAAGATGTGAAGAATTTCGGAAGTTGTCAGTTCCATGAGTTGTGGTATACCAAGCAGTAGGGTCTCCTTAATTTTATTCCTAATAAAGCCATCTATGTTGAGGGTGTGACCTCGAGCAAGCTCTTCAGTACATTTTCTGGGTAATCTGGGAATGCAAGCCATTGGAGCCAGCGTGTTTGCATGGACACCATATAACGCAGCAGCGGCTCTGCTCCCTGCTGCTGCGGGACTGCCAGCCACTCCTCCAGCCGGGGTGGTGGTACCCACTCGTACTGTTGCACCTAGTCCTGTCATAGCCCGCTGCAGCTTGGCTATCCACTGCTGGGTATCAGCCCCATCTCAGCTATCAGCTATCAGTACCTCACTTCGCCGTTGCCGCTGCTCTGCGTGTAGCAATAGCTGCGGCTCAGCCCACACCTCCCATTCTACTGCCTGTATCCACTGCTAATGCTTGCGGCTGATGCCCCGTAGTATTGGGAGAGACATCTGGGGGATATACCAGCGCATCTATGCGATCACCACTTGCAGCAGAGCCATCGATATAACATCGAACACGATAGCCCTACCATGAAGGGCGATTAAGAAGTGCGCGCCGCGTCAGAATAGGAGGAAGAGTTGCAAATACTCTAATACATCATCCTCATTAGTATCGATGACCAGATACGACCAGAGCAGTAAGGACGAAGTGATAAGCTGGCACCGTCATTCGGCTCACCTTACAAGGTCGGAGAAGCGTTGGTGAATTTTCAACCACCACTTCAAAAGCGGCTCACCGACTTGAGGTAAAGTAAGGATGTCGCGTGCCATTAGTCACCGTGGTCTCACTTTTGCTTTCAGACCGGTTCCTAAATTAAAACCCATCCAATACGTTCGAGGAGCCATCCGGTCTCAACAACCTTATTGACAATATATAGGATACCCCATGCCAGCAGGAACGATTTGACCGTTGCTCATTTTGGGTGCACGAGATCCTTCTATATGCCATCGATCCGCCGTGTATTGCAGAAAGCAGAGCGAAGGTGACAAAATCCATTCCAAGGAACCACACAAATGGGCCTCTTATTCTCCCGAGCGTCAGTCGGCGATGGGCGTTGCGACCCTATAAAGGTTGCAACGTGGAGCGAGGGTAGTAAATTCGATAGGCAGAAAGCGCAAGGTTTGTATCGCTCTGCTCAAGGTTGGCTACTATGAGCGGTTGGTGAGAGTTGAGAAGCCAATAAATCTGGCACTTCTGGAACAGGACCGACGGCTCGCCGGTCGAGGTCAGGTCCAAGGTGCTACTGACTCTTGATCTCGCGAATAGAAATCCGCTGGGAAGTTTCTCCACGATGCCACGCTCGAGCACCCGCCGGCCGGAGACCAGCCTCGCCATTTCCGAGTGAGGCTGGGATGAAGTGAATGCGATCGACGGAGGAGTCTGGAATATTGCCGTGAAGGGTTGTGGTATACATGCGGCTATGAGAAGTGAGGCTGGATAGCTGCGTAGGGGTGGCCGGACGGTATGACATACGCCACAATGGAAGTCGTTACGCGAGAGGGAAGCAGCCACAGCGGGCAAAGGCGGAGGCGTGTTAAGATGTTTTGTTAAGTAGTATGTGGTAAAATATAACTAATCCTTGCATTTATCTGGTAATCCAAGCCTGCACAAGTTGTTTTCAAACGAGCCCATATCTTCTGGGAACCTCTTCACTTGGAGCCGACGCCTGCCGCCGTGCTCCTCTCGCTGCCTTGGACGATGTCTGCAGCGCTGAGCGACGACCTCACAGACCTCACACCCTCCCCGCCACCCTCTCAGATGCCCCTGTCCACGAAGAAGAAAGAGGTGGAATCGGGCTCTGAGCTCTCCGAGCCGCCCTCAGAAGACGACCGGCCGCACAGTAACAACAAACCGACAACCAAAAAGCCGAGGACGGGACGGGGTATCGTTCCCGCACCCATGTGGGAGTGGGCGAAGAAAAAGCCAACAAAACCTGTCGACGACGACGACGATGAGGACAATGAAGACGACGACGACGGCGACGTTGCAGACGCGGACAAAACGACAAACGACGACGATGTTGATGAGAAACTCGCCGACGTGGATGACGACGCGGACGACAAGGCAGACGACACCAAAGTCAGTCCAGACGCAGACAACAATCTCTCCGCGGATACACCCGACGCAGATCATTCAAAGGACAGCAAGAAGACAAACGGGATAGTGCTTAATAGTATATTAAATAATTCCTTTTTGTAAATGCCGTAGCTCACGATCGATGCAGTCGAACCACCAAACGACGACAACGACGACGACAGTAACGGAATCATAAACAACGAGGAAGGAGAGGAAGAAGAGGACGAAGAGGAAGACGGCGTGCTAATCAAGGACGAGCCGACGCCTTCGCGGGCTGCCGCCAGCCCCCGTTCGGAGAGCCCCGACCACGACGACCAGACCCACCACGACGATGCAGACGATGCGGACCACGAGCTGCATGCTGCAGACCGGGCTGACGCACTCGATACTCTCGCCCAGCTCGAACTCAAGTTTGCGCTCGTCCGACAGCGGATTTACCTCGACAAGATGAACGAGTTGGCCAGGGAGGAGGGCATGATTCACGATGGTGCGCATATCACGAATATTCCTGGGATATTTTGGTGTGCTAATGAAGGTCCGTTTAGGCACCCACCCTGAGTTGCTGCATACATTCCTCGAACTCGACAAACGCCGCGACAGGCGGGTAACGCTCTCTGAGGCGAAACGAAAGCGCGAAATTGACCTCGCGGTTGATGTCCGGCAAGTCGACGAAGACTACATTTGGTCTTGTTGGACGGTACCCCTTCTTTTTTCCTTATTTTCTCTTCTCAGACCTGACGCGCTCTTTCCATGTAGCACGAACGTGACGCGCTCCAAAAGACGCTCGTAACAGAATCAAGCCGCAAACGCCGGCGTATCGAGCGCGAACGTCGGGCGATCGACCGTGTACCGAAATCGCTCTTCATCCCGCCTGAACCGTCGCGCAAGGACGTACCACACCGACTGACGACACGCGAGATCCTGAATACGGTCGTCCACCACCCATTTGCGCGTCTGCCGCTTGCTGCAGCATCCAAAGGGCGGGCGAGCAAGGCCGTCGTGCCGAGCTTGTCCCAGCTAAGTGATGTAGATGTGCAGGACGATTTGGAAGTGTTATTGGCGCATCGGCGGGGTGGTGCGCCCGTGCAGCACCAGAATGGATACCCCCCTGTCCCAGCGCCCGTTGGAGCTGGGGTTGGGGCCGTAGGTATTGGACCCGGGAGCTCTGCTGCAGGTGGTGCATACGACCAGCCCATCCCTGCTCCACCACCAGCCACCGTTGGTCCTACGAGCAACCGGATCATGTATGAGTACCAAGGGTTCAATGACCATCCCGCCCCGCCGCCACCTCTCCAACAACACCAACACCAACACCAACACCAGCCACATGGGCCGTCCAACGGGCGAATCATCAATGGTCTCCCTCCCCCAGCAGCCGTGCCAAATCCACCTCCCAACCCGCGTCCGCGCAAATCTGGTGGGACGAGCCATCGTCCATCTGAGGGACTAGGGCTACAAGGCATGCATCAGCACCCGCATCCGCATCCGCATCCGCATCCGCATCCGCATCCGCATCCGCACCAGCATCCGCACCAGCATCAGCACCAGCACCAGTACCAGCACCAGCATTCACCGCCACAGCCTGTGCCTCACCAAATTTCGGGAACACTCCCACCTGTGCCTTCTACCACAGGTGCACACCACTGGCCAAAACGCGACCGGGAACGTGATGTAGCCCCTCCACCGCCACCAGGTAGTGGGTCGCAACATCCGTCGCTCTGGGGCTCAGACCGTGAGCGGGCACCTGTGTCTGCTCCGCGACAACGGGAGAGGGAGCGGGAGAGGGAGAGGGAACGGGAGAGAGAGAGGGAGCGTGAAGCGAGTTATCTCCCACCTCTGCCGCAATCGCGCCAACACGCCCATACGCACCTGCATCATAACCACCCGCATACGCACTCGCAGCACACAACGACACACCCTACGCCTGGAGGGGCCAACTCGCACGTGCACATTATACATAATCATGCCTCGACAAGTCCAGGGCGCCGAGACAGAGAGCGGGAGTATGAAAGTGTGGGTGGAGGGTGGCGGGATAGAGAAAGGGAAAGGGACGAGGTGCCACTCCCAACAATGAGTAGTGGGAGGGGTTATATGAACGTTCCTGCTACGAATAACGATCGCGAGCGCGACCGGAACGTTGGCATCGGCAGTAGCGTGGGAATGGGTGCGCTCCATCCAAGTCTAGCGAGTCCAAACCCGCCCCCCCCGGCGAGCTCGAGTTATGGAGGCCGCAGAGGGAGCTGGGATAGGGGCGTCAGTAAGGGAGGGGTACACGGGCCATACCATCCCGGGCCACCTGCAGCTGACCGTGAAAGAGAACGAGACAGGGATAGGGGATATGGGAATCTAGGAGGACCCACAACACCGAACCAGGAACCCCGCCGACCACTACACCGTTATGGATCTCCGGGGCCGATATTGCCACCAGCACCGAACATGGCGCTCTACTCTTCTTCCTCTGTTTCCAACGCCAGCCTGGGGGGGAGTGCAGACCGCGCGATTGACCTCACCGGTACGCCTGAACGCGAGTCCACCTGGGCGCGACACGCAGCGCAGAGGACAAAGGGGACGAGCAATAAGCCCCGTATGGGCGCCTCGTCTAGCGCGAATGCGAATGTGAACATGAACGCGAATCTCTCGAATGCAAACGCCATGGAGGACTGGGGTGGGGGGAGTTACCTCACTGACACCCAGAGGGATAAAGAATGGGAACGAGACCGCGAACGCGAGAGGTATCATCATTCCTCTGTGAATGGCGGCGGCGCTGGGGGAACGGCAAGTGGAGGCGTGGCTGCTGGTGGCGGGTATGGGTTGAGCGTTTTGCCTACTGAGCCACGATGATGGAGTCGTGAGGGAAGCTTCATGTGTTATCCTGGTTCGACGATTCGGTTCCCATAGCATACCCTGGTACTTGTTAGTAGCTCCCGAATTCTGGCTCCCTGTTTCCTCAAGATTTTCTCGCGTTCATGTGCTCGTTATTGCTGTATCCTGACCTCTCTTCCCATTACTCTGCCACATCTCCGCCATCTGAGTCGACCGCCGCTTCTATCTGGCTTGTTTGTTTAATATTTTCTTTGGGTTTTCTTCCCTTTCCCTCTTGTATGGGCCTGTTGGTTATTTGTGTTAGAATCAAAGGTCATATGTCCAGACCTATGGATCATGGAGCCCATGTGAGTGTACTGCAGGCGACATTGATAGCAATGCTATATCTTCCTTAAGAAGTAGATGTCCTCTTATTCATTTCTCGAGGATAATCTTAATGCTGTCAGTCCTATTTGCATTCTCTCACAGGCGGGCGGACATAACTTTGAGAGAATGACAAGGTTCAGCTTGACATAAATTGAGAGGAATTGATCGAAACAACTGGTTATAGTCCTTTTGGACTATTCCCTGTAGAACTAGGTTATATTTTCCAAGATTTAAGGAATCTGATAAGCTGATCAAACCCAGGTTCATTGATCATATGGCCAGTCGAGTCCTTCCTGCGTTCTTCTAAGTAATCTCGTATACGAAACTCTGCCCTATGCGTGAGGCCGAGTAACGCGCGGATCCGTCATCTGGGAATGCTGCTCACCGCCCCGGAACGACCGGGAAGTGTTGTCTCGCTCCTAAATTCTAATCATTCTGAATTAAAACACTATAATCCGCCCACGTTTCAAAACGGAACCAAGTGGTCACAAAGGCATTTACGTTTCAGTCTTCTTTTTCAAGTTGCATCCCTGATAACAACCCTCGGTCAGCCTCATTAGTACTCACAGAAGGTCACCACCCTCTAGGTTACCGGTCCTCACACCATGCCGTTCCCTCGTGGCGCCCAGCTCACAAGGCAGGCTCCGAAGCCGCTCTAAGAGATTGCCAAAGTCAAAGGTCCTGTCCGATTCTTTGGCCTCGACGTCTACCAGGACGACATGGAAAGTCCTGAACCTGTACTGCCGCTTACGCCCGACGCGCCAGAGGCGCTCCAGAGAATCTTGCCCAAAGCCTTACGGTTCAACACCAACCCCTCGGTAGACAAAGTTGAACTACTCGACTATGCTATCAAACACATTTTCGTCCCCCCAAGACTGCCAAATAGAGCTGATGGTACTCCGCAACTCGAAAACGCGCTCGTTGGTCTCGTGAGAGATTGTGCGGAGAGTTTCAAGGATAACCTCGAGCCAGGAAGTGATGCTCATGCGGTATGGGAAATTATTTGTACGATGCTTGCCACTGCTATAAAGGTACACGACGGAGGGTTGACCGAGGACGTGGTCAACAAGACCGTCAGTTCGATGGCCCCAGGAGGTGAGCTTTTGCCGGTCTTCTACTATGCCTGTTAATATCCTCTCTTTACAGATATACTCCCGATCTACATTGCAGCACAGAACGCTGCCATCATCTTACGACGTCCCATTACCGATCCCACCGTTTTCACGCTGGAGTCCTTTGAGGTCTTGCCGCCGCCCAAGATCGTTACGCATACCGAAGGAAAACTACTCATTACATACCCGTCAGTCGGTCGACTCTCTGCCCCAGCCACTTCGGCTGTCCACAAATCTCTGGCCGAGTTCGTCGCGTATTACGCGCAGAATGTTATGGCCGATGCAAAGTCACAGAAAGTTGTGAAGAGAGAGAGCACAGAGGACCCACCTAGTCCTAAATACATCACCGAGCTTCTCACTGGGATTATTCGCGGCATGTCGCCAAATCCTGAACAAGCGTTTAGGCAAACTACCTTCATTACGAAGCGCATTGACGACCACGCTCTTTGTGATAAAAATGCTGACGCTCCATGGCGTCGCAGCCCGATCTGGCTCACTTTGAGGATTACGCTCCAGACAACCCTTCACGACTTGAACCTAGATCCACGCTTCTCTTATAAGTCCTTCATGGTCTACACACTCTCCTCTATCCTCTGTGCCGCCTTACGCTTCAAACAACCTGATTACCTCCTCTTCATTATGAACGCGAAGCTTGCGCGCCGCGTATGGAAACTTTCGCACGCCAGTGTCATTCGAGGTGGATTATTTGTGATGGATATTGCCTCCGAAGTGAACACACTTGCATCGGACGAGCTCGAACGGCGTTGGAAACATCTTCAGCAGGAGACGACCAGGAGGGTCGACTGGGAGGTGCCGACGGGACAGAAACTCATGGTAGCTGCCCACCTGAACCTTCAATCTCTTCCATATCTGAAAAAGGCGAAGACGCGCGGCGCTGAGGTGCAGAGCCACGTTGGATCAAAGGAGTGGGTAGTTCCGGGAGGCGACGACTATGCAACGCGACCCAGACGCGTCTCCGGTAGCCTCGTTAACCCCGAGGTGCCCTCTACTCTCAGCAAAATATCCCCAGCTCCGCTTGAACGCACGATTCAACTCTATGATTTCGAAGTGTGGGTCGCCGATGAACTACGAGCGATCGATCTGCCCCAGATCGATTTGATTGAGCTTAATCAAGCGCTCAACAGGTATACTGATATCTCGTTGACACACTACAAAGGCAACCCTGAACGGCTCTCCGTGGCTTTTCTCACCATCCTCGAAATCTGGATGTTCATTGACCGCAAGGCCATTGATTGGATGCCCAAACTCAAGCATTACTCACCAGAGATTTCGGTCAATATCTTGGAACCTCTGCTCCTTCCATTCCATCGCCAAATGGAACGTCTCAATCAAGTCGAAATTTATCTCGAAAAACGTCAATCCGAATGCAGCGGCAAATCAGCGATATTCTATGATACTAAGGATCGCGACTCTTTTGTCAGCTGGTTCGTCGACCAGTCCGCTTATCTGCAAACCACGCTCCAGGCAATGGAAGGTGAGGCAGAGCAACAAACTCGCCAGAAAGAGGTAGAGATGGAGAGGATGAATACCAAGTACCATGCGGTTAAGAAAGCGATGGAATCTGCTCTCTGTACGAAAGAGAGAGTTTTAAACAAAAAGAAAAAGATGGTGACAAAGCACCCGGCGTGCCCGAGGTGTTCAAAGAAAAAAGAGTTGAAGAAGATGAAGTACGTCTATGCAATCATTTTCCTGCCTATTTGGCTCAACGCTGTCATTAGATTTACGGTATTTGAATGTCCTTTGCCAGACGACAATATTGCGCGCAGATGTGTTGTCTTTGAAATTCAACCTCCACACCAGTTTGCGATCTGGAGAGACGCGACATACGCAGTTCTTTCTGCTTGTTCCGGCGGGATCAAGGAGAAGCCGGACGGAATTCCATGGCTCATCTCATCATACCCGAACTACAAGAGTCGCTTTTGTCGTCCATATGGAGGTCACAAGCTTGAACTTGCTTCCCATCGGACCAAGTACGACGAGCAGCGAAAGCCCCCCCTTTCACACGATACAGTAATCAGGCCGCACTCAATGTCAAAGTATCGAGTCCTCAACGATGGTTTGTGGGTATCAAACCCCTTCTCCTCGGATTCAGAGACCGCCTTCCGATATCTTCGTGACCTATGTGCTATGGAAGTTACTGCCGACGGCCCGTACAAAACACTCCAATTTTCTGTTTCGGGTACGAATCATACCTCCAATCAAATCATCGCCTCACAGGATGCCTGCTCGACGACGATTACACTCCATGACTATGAGGCGTTTGGCCATCTGCGTGCTGGACGCAAGTTGCAATGGCGCAACATGTTGAAGGAACTTCGTAGAGGGATCTTATCAATCTCCCACACGGATGTCCACGTTCTCTTCCTGCAAGCGTTGTGGCAAGCTGAGGCAAAATCAAAGCGAAACGAGTGGCGTCGAGAGGCTCATGCAGATGCAGCTGAGTTAGCTTTTGGATTGGAAGCATTGGAGGAAATGGTGAACTTATTGGACAAGATTGAGGACAACTGGACGTGGTCTTATACCTGTGGAACCCTGATAGCCATGGCCGCGCGAATTCTATCCCTTACAAATGAGCCGGATGTACAGAATGCGGCTGTCACGTTCTTGGAACGGGCTAGAGGGGTGACCCATCGATGGCTGAAAGAGATTACGGGAGCTCAGGGGAGGGATGTTCTAGACGACACCGACATAGCAATCAAGTCGTCAGCAGAAGCAAGTCGACAGAAGCAAAGGCAAATCCTTCTAGTTGCCTTGGTCTGTTGCAGTACCTTCAATGTCGACGAATCACTCATTGACCGTGTCTTCGATTCCGCACGAGATATTTCCCTCATTGTGGAATGTCGCAATATCATATATACGAATAAGCCTCCAACCCACAGTAGCCTTCCCTTCGCGTTGCGGGCCTTCTTCGACCGTGACCAGCTCCTCGCGCTCCGCCTCTTTCCAAAATTGGCAGATTGCATTCGCACTCGGGCAGAAGCACGAAATGGACTTGACGAGGGAATACGAACACTATGGGATGCATACATTCCAAGCTGGAAATGGGTGGTGTATAATAGACCTTTTAAACGGTGGTATACTACACGAACATCGGAAGAGGGCGGCCTTCGGGGTATCGATGTCCATTTCAATCTCCTTGGTACGAATGGCCCGCATGTCTGTTGGCTTGGTTAACTATGTCCTTAGACGGTGCCCTCTATGTCGACCACACGATGTTTGGCAAACTTCCCGACGCATACACACAACACCCCACATACCTGCGGTTGTTTTCTGGTTCTGTACGTTTTATATCTGTGCCATCTATAACGTGACTAACACCTTTCGACAGGGAGTTCTTGAAACTGGCCCGTCTACTATGCCTGGAATGGACTACCAAACGAAACGATTGGTATCTGGTTGGCAGGTGTGAACACACCATTTTGCATGTGTGGTGCTCTTCTAACTCCTGAGTAGGTTCACTTCGCGATCAAGGGGAAAGAGTTGGTCATTCGGTGTGGCCAGGACGACCAAGTGTTCGAATTGATTCCAGACTCTAAACTCACTGCTGTGCTGCCACGCTCCCTCGTCCGCGACTCTACTCACTGGTATAACACAAGTACTTATGTCACCGAGATTCGGCCTCTTTCCGACCCCTGGACTCCAAATCTGGAGGTCAATTGGTCCTCAGCTTCCCAGCTCAACGGTGTACCGGCGCTAAGTCGTCAACGCAAGTCCGGACTCAGACAGTTTCTCGTCGACCCTAACCATCCAATCAGTCGTGCAATCCACAAGGTCTTCGCCCCTCTTGAGCCAAGCATATTTGACCTCCTCATTACCTTCAACCACGGGCCCTCCAGCAATCTCCAATCTCAAAACCTCGTCATATCTCTCCCTCGATATAGCCTTGTGTTTGCACTCACCGAACAAGGCGATCTTGACTGTCTCAGCCATCGCGGCTATCTCGTCGACCCCATCCAAGATGTTGGGACGTTGTATGGGTTGTCCAACATGCTTGTGCTTAGATCCCATTCCGGGTCTGGCTATAAGAGGAGGTTGATTCTCCCTGTCGGTTCCATTCGGTCGTCCTCCGATGGCAATACTCACCCAAATGTTACCATCGACATTCAATCCGATGCGACGTCGGTCAGATATCACCTTTATGAAGTTGACGATCTTCTAGGCCGTCTCCGCGATACTACGCTCCTCAGTCGGCTCTATCGGCTCTATCTTCACTCCCTCACCTCACATCAGCTAGTTGATCCTTTGCTGCAGCGCACTGGCACAGAGGAAGCTTTACAAGGATTAGCGCGAGGGGAGACGTTTTCCTTCCAGACGCTTCTTCCCGAAGAGGTCATGTTGCTTCAAGAAATCGGACAACTCACGCCAGTGCGTTGTCTCTACTCGAAGCAAACCAACTCGTTAGAAACAGTCCAACGGAATACCACCCTTCCTCCAACTAGCGAACACCCCAGCTTTGCTGCAGCTGTCCGAAAAATCTGGGACTACTGGATGTCCATTTGCGTATTCCATCCGGACGCGCACGTTCTAAAGAAGTCGGATGGAGACAAACCGTTCTTGCCAAAATATGAGGAAAAAGCTCATCAGCAGCTCACTCGTCGATCAGCAGCCCGAAACATTCTCCATACATCCACACAGTCCTCCGATCACAGTAGCACTGCGTCTCTAGTAAAGGATGAGACCTATGCTGCTCGCGATTGCCTCATGGTGAAGGGTTCGATTAGCCGAGAGGAGACGGTTTTCGAGCTGTCCATACTTGCACATGAATGGCGTAGAGGACTTGATGTTACAACACAATTACTTGGCGTACTCAAAAGGTGGGGGAAGATCTCGGCGCTCCAACCAAAGCTTTCTCTGGGTTATCATAGTGGGTGGATTGAAGAGTCTCTCGAGTCAACGTGGCGATCACTCTACGAACTTTGCCGCCATGCTTCCAAGGATGATCGAACTAGCCTTGCCTTCGTGCTAGCAACACTTGTCTATCATAATCCAAATGAACGTCAAATTTGCATCACCCTCCTCTCATTCGCTACAAATCGCATTTTTGGACATCCTCAACACGACTCTCCCAATAGCGGGAGCCTCGATTTCAGCTACGGTGAGGCTCCGACCTCAAGCCAGCTCAAGTCGTTGATCACGGCGAATACGGTGCTGTTCAAGGATTCTGAAGAGCATGCAGAACTGCTTCGTGCAGGCTGGACACATGTTCGCGAACAAGCGATGCGAGCCCAGTATGATTCCCGTCTGCAGCAAGATATTGACAATTGTGTGGAAGACATGAAACAGTTACCCGAGCGAGATCGCATTACCCCCTCATCACTTGCTCGTTTCTCTCTGTTGAAGAATAGCAATCTCCTGAAGGGGCTCAACAAGCTATTCAAGCACTGTTATCAGAACCGGTAAGTGGCTTGCTTAGCTTCGATGTTTTCTTCCTCACCCATGTCAAAGGGAATTTTGCCGGCACCTCGATTCCTTGCAAGCAGAACTCAGACGGGTCAGAACTCCCACCACAGCAAACCACCCATTTCCATGGGGCCAGCAGTTTCCTTTACTACCTCAGGAGCACCACCCTCTTATTACTTGGTCCATGGTATTTCAAAGAGCTACTCCTCGCGCCGATCCAAAACCGACGATACACCGGCGCCTTCCAGACTTTGTCACTACCACTAACGTGACCGGTTCGACTTTGGAACAGCGCTATGCAACATTGCTCCATGCCAGTGGTGTCGCCTACACAACGTATCTTCGAAGAGGCAAGACCTGCACGACCGTGTCCTTGGATATCGAAGCCGAAACTGTTTATCGCACCAGCGAACTCCAGGAAATCACAAGCGATATCACGTCCTCTATAGGACCACGAGTCGAAAATGAGCGTATGTTATCAAGGAGTGGACTGTGGCCCCGGATTTCACCACGAAACCTGCTGGAGAGATTAACTATATCGCAACGACACCTCGTCAGCGCGTCATGGAAGGCAAAACTTCTCGATTATGCTCAAGCTATTGCCATGGTCCAACGCGCAAGGAGGCTCTCTGAACTATCATCACCGGAGTGTCTAGCAGAATATGAGAGAGAGGCAAGTAATGATGGCCAGAGTGGCTGGGATGCGTTAGAGAATCCGGACTGGTTGTTGGTTGAGTTGGAGAGCAACCTTCTCATCCGTCAAGTTCAAGCCGAGATTGCGATGGAGATGCTCGAACCCAAGTCCAATCAAAACTCGGTAATGCAATTGAACATGGGTGAAGGAAAGTCATCTGTGAGTTATCGGGCTACTGAAGACTGGGACGGGTTATTGACTGCGGCCTATTCCCAGGTCATTGTTCCAATTGTTGCCGCAGCGCTCGCCGATCGGTCTCGCCTGACTCGAGTGGTCGTGCTGAAGCCTTTGGCTCGTCAAATGTTCCGCCTCTTGTGTCGCACTCTTGGCGGCCTGACTAATCGGCGGGTCTTCTATCTGCCACTCGACCGCTCTCTGCGACCTAATCCTGATTTATCCAAGAAGATCCACGACCTCTTTGTGGAATGCATGGAGGTCGGTGGTATCCTCCTCTGTCAACCTGAACACATCCTATCCTTCAAGCTCATGGCGCTCGAGACTCTCTCAAGCTCTCCTTCTTCTTCACTCTCTAAATCCCTTCTTCGTATCCAGAGATGGTTAGAAGAGAATGCAAGGGATATCCTCGACGAGAGCGATGAAATTCTAAGTCCAAAGTATCAGCTTATTTATACCGTCGGTACGCAGCATGCCCCAGATGGGGATTCTATGCGTTGGAAGCTGGTACAAGAGGTCTTCGATCTTATCAGGGCCTGCGCCTGTGACAGATACAAGGATGATGAAAAATACAAGGATTCCCTATCCGTCGATGGTTCACCTCCACGATTTCCGCAAGTGAGAATCTTTACACAAGAATGCGGTGAACACCTTCTCCAGAGAGTTGCAGAGTACATCGTGTTCTGGGACCTTGCCCCTTCATTTTCTTTCCGACGCTTCTCCTGTGAAGACCGGCAGAACCTCTTCCGGTTCATTACGGAACGGGCTATAGATGACATCCTCTTCGACCGTGTCATGTATATCTGTCAGAACCAGGACGCACCCGACAACTTGACCATTCTCAAACCCATCCTACTCTTCCGAGGTCTCATTGGCCATGGTACCCTCCTCACGGTCTTGAAGGAAAAGAGGTGGCGAGTAGACTACGGCCTTGACGTCAGCCGTTCCATGCTGGCGGTCCCCTACCGCGCGAAGGATAGCCCGTCGCCTCGTGCCGAATTTGCACATACAGACATCGCGATATCCTTAACCTGCTTGACATACTACTATGAAGGCCTCACTGATACCCAACTGACGGCGTGCTTTGCGCAGCTGTTCAAGGCGGATAACCCTGATCAGGAGTATGAAGAGTGGATCAAGGACTGTCGCGAGAGCCTGTCCCCGAAACTCCGCTATCTACGAGGTCTCAATCTCGAGGATCCTGTGCAGCGCAATGAACACATCTTCCCCCAACTCCGTCACTGCAAAGCGGTCATCGACTTCTTCCTCTCCACCATTGTATTCCCAAGGCATATGAAGGAGTTCCCGCACAAGCTCTCGACGAGCGGGTGGGATCTCGCTCAAGACCGATCCTCTTTTGGCCAGCTTGTGACCGGTTTCTCTGGGACCAACGATAACCGTTTCCTGTTGCCGTTGACGATCAAGCAAGCCGATACGGAGGCGCACCTGCACACCAATGCAATGGTCCTGCACTATCTTAAGCGAAAGGAGAACAGCAAGGTCATCCGTTTGCCCGATGATGCTACCAGTGTTCGTGGGATGCTCGAACGCCTCCGAAATGAGGAGCCTGATGCACGCGTACTATTGGACGTCGGTGCTCAAGTGTTGGAACTTCAAAACCAAGGTGTGGCAGAACTGTGGCTGGAAGTGGATGCGAGTCCAGATATCGAGGCAGCTGTGTTCGTAGACCAGAAGGACGACCTGCGGGTGTTGCGACGGGATGGAACGATGGAACTACTGGTCTCATCACCCTACTTAGAGCAACTAGGTCGCTGTGTGGTCTATCTCGACGAAGCTCATACCCGTGGGACGGACTTGAAACTGCCGCCATCCTCACGAGCAGCAGTGACTCTCGGTCCAAGGCTCTGCAAAGACAAACTAGTACAAGGTACGTCTGTTCGTTCAGGTTTGAGTCGATCCTGACGAATGAGCAGGATGCATGCGGATGCGGAAGCTCGGTTCCATGCACTCTATTTTCTTCCTTGCATCGACAGAGATCACTGGATACATCACAACCGCGACCGGAATAGCGAGCTCGAAGATCACCTCGAAAGAAGTCATTGATTGGTCTATTAAAGAGACACTGGCCCAACTACGAACCTGTGCGTCGCTCTGGGCCAATCAAGGGTTCAATTTCGATGACCGCAATGTGGCCTGGGAGGGCTATAAGCGAGGAGTCACGTCCACTGCCGGCTTCACACAAATTCTCAAAGAGAAAGAGTCCCATACTCTGGAAGATCTTTACGGAGCGGGACATATTGACCAGCAGCACGGTCAAATCAGTCAGGTTGGACTCAAGCGGGAGATTCAGGCGCGATATGAGGAGTTCGGTCTGAACCATTCGGATTCCGCAAGGATGCAGGAGGAGCAGGAGAGGGAGGTAGCACAAGAGAAGGAAGCAGAGCGCCAAATTCAGCGACCACCGGCCGCCGTTCCAAGGGCACATACTCTCCACCCAGACGTCAAGTTGCTCGTTTCGAATGGCGTTACACCTCGCAAATCACTGGCTATCGTGCCCGCGGTTTATGGTCTCTCGCAAACCACATTGGGCGACTTCGTAAAGAAGTCTGGTTGGGATGCTTTCCCCCATATTTGGGTTACGGACGACTTCTTGAAGACTATCGAGAAGACGCGTGGGACTAAAGCAACTTCCACCCTGCTGGATGATTTCTTACGTCCTGTAGAATGGGTTCTCTCCAGTGCCAAGCAACCGCATCTCGTTCTCCTTAGCCCTTTTGAGGCAAACGCGCTCATCGATGATATCCATCAATCGAAGTTTGTCACGTTGCACACGTACGGAGCCAGAACCTCCCGAATGATGCGGTCGTTTGAGGACCTGCGGTCGTTCATGGTGCCCCACCGCGAAACGTTGCTACCTTTCCCATCAAAAGTCATCAACGAACTCAACCTCTTTGCCGGTCAGCTATACTTCCAGACGATGGGTGCTTACGAGGAGACATGTCGCATGCTCGGGCTCTATCTGAAAGAGCTCCCGGAGAACCTAGACTGTTATTCAGGTGCAATTGGTGTCACTGGTTTTGTTCGAGGTAAAGAAGCGAGGGCGGCGTTAGGTTTACAAAGGGCCCAATTCTCTGATAACCCGGTCGAATTCCTAAGGAAGTTCATTGGAATGCGACGAAAAGGACAAGGTTTCCTTCCGACGCACCTGGGACAAGTGCTACACGCACGTGAGCTCTATGAAATTGACTTTAGTGGGTTCTTTGCTTTCTCCAGTCTGCAATAGCTGAATATGACCGGATCTAGCCTAGTCTGAAGACAACTACCTTCCGTGAAATGAACTTGTGGCCACCTCCATATGCGAACTAGTTACTTGATATCTGCTTGCGATGAATTCATTCTTTATGTCGTTGAATCACAGGACGAAGAGCAACCCAATGAGGTTTTGGCAGCATTGGTCTCGAACAAGGGCTAAGTATGGGCGGAAAACGTGGGATAATGTCCACCCGCATTTTCCCTACGCTGCGTCTGTTTGCGCAATAGCTTTCAGCGGACCCGAACGATATCGGGATTGAACGTTGGAACATGGTCCAATTAGGCAGATTACAATGGTACTTTACTACGCTGAGGAAACATGAGGAAACAGTGGCGTGACTCTGCAGGGTTAGTGCTGTCACAGTCACAGGCACACCTTCCTATGCCGTTGTTCTGCGACATCAGTACTACGCCCTGATAGCACTGCTGGGATACATAGGAAAGTCTCTGCAGCGCAAATACAAAGCAGGCAAAGCCGTATAGTTCACAGCTCTTTGAAGAGTGTTGTCGCTTTGTTGTGTCAATAACGGTAACAGGTGGTCACAAAGGCCGTCACGGGTTGAGCTCCAACATAACGGGGCTCGGACCGCGTATTAATACTTACAGAAGGTCTATTGCCTTTCGACCGCCAGTCCGCAGACTATGTCATTCTATCATCGCGTCCAGCCGATGCGCCAGGCTCCGAAGCCCTTAACAGCTAGCAACAACCGCCGCTTCCTGTCCCGTTCTTTGCCCTCGACGCTGATCAGAAACTCCTAATCCTGTACCGTTGTTTGTGCCCAGCACACCACAAAGAATCCCCATACCCGATGCATTGCGATTTAACACCACACCTTCGAGAGACAACCTCGAACTTCTCGACTATGCTATCAGACACATTTTCGTCCCCCCAAAGCTGCCTAATAGAGCGGATGGTACTCCCGCTCGTCACTCGTTTCCTCTTGGGCCTTTCGACTCCCTCTGGCATCAACGCGCCAAAACCCCGCAAATGATCCATGGTTGCCTTCACCACTCCTTCCCTTGTCCCGGTGTTAGCGAGCCCCATCCGACGTGCTTCCCCCACCCTTCGCACAGTGGCTTCACCATCCTGCCCCACTTCGAGTGAGTTGTCACCCCAAATTCTCCATCAACACCAATCAGCACCCCTCATGGACCAAGTTTCGGCATGCGCCTTGGTACTCCTCTGTCGCCAATACAAACCGAAGGGCTCCCAGCGCACCGCAGGTCCCCGACCATTCCGCGAAGCCTCTCCAATGCCGCTCAACTCACCTCATCGCATACGCCTATCACGAGCAGCACCTCGCCAAACCTCACTGCCCCTTCCTGCTTCCTGGCCTATGGAGCAAGTCGGCACAGTCTTCGATTCGCTTACCGAGGAGCTCCCAGGTACCCCTGCTCCATTCTGAAGCGTCACCGTCAGGCTCTGCCCTTGGCCAATCTGCTCTTGCTTCGCCTCTTGTGTACGCCTCGATTGCACCATCGATACTTGCTCAAACGACTCCGCTGTTTGATTCCCTCCTCCAATCTCACCTACCATCACCGCTGGAGGCTCGGGAAGCACAATCCAACAGTCGTTCCGACACTGGCCATGGCCCCACCAACAAAGAGCCTCCGGTTCAGTAACCTTTGGTACCTGCGCGTATCCTCCATTCCCGTCACTCACGACGACCTCACCATGGCCACAAGCACACTTCCACTGCCAGCCGCGCTAACCCACAGCACCTTTGAAGATCGTGACCAACCGCCCCGTCCGCTCATCAGTGACAGAAGCCTGGAATACCTTGTCGAACACATTACAGGACTCCAACTACTATCGCATTCGACGCAAGGGCCTACTCGTCAATCTCCTCAAGTGGGTTGGTTACCCGTTCTCAAGCAGCCCCCTGCTAGAAGGTTGTGAGCACGCTCGACAACGACACTGGAAGGCCCACTACGGACACTTACCACCATCAACACACCTCCAGGCCCATCCCCAAGCATCTAGCCAAGTATAGGGAACAGTGTCAGACTCCCGAGATTTCAAGCCAATACCCGTCGCTACAACGCTACAACGCTATGCCACTACAATACAAGCTATCCAATACCAGCACCTATCGACTACTCCATTGTCCAATCTCACTCGTTCCCCCTCAGCCGCGCTCAGAACGTCAGGACACCGCACCTCAGAACTGCGCCGGCCCCCTGCGCTTCCTTCATCGACTCATTGCCCCACTCTGACTCCTCCACCATTCCTTCTGCCCTGCTGCATCGCTTCCGATGCAGGTCTCCCTAAAACATCGTCCCTTGAGGGCTTGGTCGTAAAGGGGGGATACTGTTAGGATTGGTTGTAGAGGTGTCATTTTTCAATAGAGTTCGGTCAATTGAATCATCCCTGTTGGCAAGCGCGCATATCGGCAAGTGAGCCTGTCAGCAAGCGCATGTATCAGCAAGTGCGCCATCAGCAAGTGTGCCCTGTCAGCATGTGTGCATATCGGCCCGCAGTGTTCCAACGTCCTGCTGTCACCTCTCGGATGAGTGTATCCTTGATGGTCTCTGCCTCAGTAGTGTCGGCTTACCTCTGTAGTGCTCTACTTTGCATATTTGTACCCTCAGATGATGTCTCACTACCCGTCCTCTCTGTGTCCGTGCTCTCCCTGCCCATGCTCCCCCAGCCCGTGCTCTCCCTGCCTGTGCTCTCCCTGTCTGTGCTCTCTCCGACTTAGACCCCCGTCCCCATCGCTTCACTCATTGGGACCCTGTTTCAGTCATATCTTCCTCACTCTCGTCGTTTCATTAGTCAGCCGATCTCTAGTACGTTTCATGTAGCTTCCCTTATAACTCGTACAAGCATGTAGATCGTTCGCTAGTCTGATAATCGACTTAGACGAATC
>Ga0307513_10001750_pt1 | contig 30934 bp, 17 predicted proteins | sample 15_EM_MG_FD_202174 | JGI IMG/M metagenome (GOLD analysis project Ga0307513, IMG submission 202174) | Populus trichocarpa ectomycorrhiza microbial communities from riparian zone in the Pacific Northwest, United States - 15_EM | ecosystem: Host-associated > Plants > Roots > Unclassified | place... | reverse complement strand
TTAGTTTGGAATAATTCTTTGTTAGAGCGTGATGAAATGACATGATTACTAAGCTAAGTAAATGAATTTAGGGTAATTATGGGGTTTTACAATGAATGGCTAAATTTTTTGTTTGATGGGATAATTGTTAAAATTGGCATGAGAGGTGAAAGAAGCATGATAAAACAAGAGAGAAATTTAAAATGAATCAATATGTGGATTATATACCAAGGTCGGCTATAGGAAGAACTTTTAGGAAATTTTTGAATTGGGTTAAAGTTTTGAGGAATTATTGTTTTGTAAATGTGCAAGTATGGGTATATTATGTAATAAGGATTTTTTTTGTTTAAATATGTTAATTTCGTTTAGTATGTGTGGTTAAGTGGAAAGTTGAAGATTTAAAAATTTAGGTGTCCTTGTGGAAATGAATATATTTAGTAATATCCAAGTTTTAGAATAGTGATGGAAATAACAATTCTTGATTTTATAATTATTTAGCAAGTTGTGTTAATATTTTAAAAGAGTAGGAATGCGTTTGGAAACTTGAATGTGTAACTACATAGAGGACCAAATAAGATAATGGTTTAATTTGTGTGGTATGGAATGCGATAGAAGATATGGAATTAATTGAAAGAAAGAACATGAAGATTTGGCTAGCAAGTGGTCGGCCATATGTGTAGGTTGAAAGTGGTGTAAGAAGATACTAGTTGAGTTTGTATGTGTTGTGCTTGTTGTTGAATAAAAATATGCTTGAGAATAGGTGGTTATGATAAATTATAAATGTTGGTTAAATTAACTAAATTATTTGTTTGTTATTTGAGGATCTTTGGAATGAGTTTAAACACTTAATTGATTTATGTTATTTCAAGTTTTGTGGGTTGAAAAGTGTAATAAATGGATTATGTAAAGTTAGATGTATAATGGGGAAAAAATAAATTATTAGGTCCTTTGGAAAGAATTGGCATGTGAATTAAATTAATTGGTAGGCCGAAGTATAAGTTACTAAAGATTCAAATTTGGACTTTCATTGTTGAATATAAAAAGATGAAGATCTAGTTAGTGCAAATATATCCCTTTATAAATGGGGAAGTTCTGGAAATTATAACGGAAATGGAATTTTAGCATAAAAAATATAGATGGGTTGTATCTTAGGAAAATATAAGAAATTGAATGTTAAATGTAGATTGTAGTGGAGATTGTGTAAGTTTAATGTCTAGATAACATTATTATATTAGAATTTATGGGAATGGTGATGGAAATATAATTAAATGAATAGTAAATAATGTGGAAAAGTTATGATTGAGACTTGTATACAGGATCAAATTGTGTTTAAGTTCAATTAGAATTTATGTAATCTAGATTATTTTAGTAATGGGTCTTCTATTTAATTAAGTAAGAAGAGAAGTAAAGAAATTAGAGAAAACATGTGAGATTAATATTTTCAAACAATGTTAAAGATGCGTGGAATTGATTGGAAGATTTTAAATGGTTGGATTTTGATATGTGTGGCAAAAATTAATTATTGTCAAAATGGAGAATTTAAAAATTTCATATGATTATATAAAATTGTTTTGTATTAAATGATGATGTTGAAAATAAATTAATATAAGTGTGGATGAAATTTGGGTTATAGCATGATTGGATGTCTGTGGATATATTTTGAAAATATAGAATTATGAAATCCCAAATATATTTTGTGTTGTTTGTATAGAAGTAAAAATATTAAAGCATAAATTGTGGATGTTGTGATAAATTAGGTAAATCATATCATTTTAAATGTTTTATGTATTGTTGGTGAATAAATGAGATTGGATTTAATTAAATATGCAAGGTGGAGAAATTTCATGTCAAGTTTGATTTCAATGGCAAGGTTTAAAATTCATAGAATAAAAGTTCTAAATGAGAATTTAATTAAATGGCAAGAATATTAACCTACGAATTGTTGTATAATTGATGGTTGTGATGTGTGAGTGTTAATTTAGAATTTTAGGATGTATGGAAATTTTTAAGATTAATTTTTTTAATTAGTGGTATGAACAATAATTATTATTAATTAGAGAGTTGTAGGAGAAGCATTCGAGGTGGGACCTAATTTTTTAAGAACTTGTGTATCAGGAGCTTGAGGTAAAGGTCGCTCCCTTACCTCTTTAAATAAATTAATTGTTCTTGTAATGAATGCAAAGAAAATTTATTTGTATAGTGTACAATTGTTCATAACAAGAAAATATATTATTATGTGAATATTGTATAGGGTAAGGAATATATTATGTGAATATTAAACATAATAATATATTTCCTATTGGTCAGGAAATATATTGTTATGTGAATATTATCTACGGACATTGCCTACGGGGCAAAGAATATATTATATGAATATTACTTATAGGGTAGGAAATATATTATTTTGTGAATATTGCCTATGAGCAAAGAATATATCATATGAATATTACCTACGGGGTAGAAAATATATTATGTAAATATCACCTCCAGGTTGGAAAATATAAAAATATAAAAAGAAATTGTTTTTCATGGCAAGAGCATTAATGTGTAAGATTCAAATTGATTGCAATGGGAAAATAAATACATAAAATTAGAATTGGACGCGACAACATAATTAATACATGAGATTTGAATCGACCGCAACAACAAAATTAATAAGTGAAACTCAAATCGATCATAACGATGGGCTTAATGTGTGGAAATTAAATTGACCATGATGGTGCAATATATGTGTAAAATTTTAAATGGATAGTAATGACGTGGTTACTGTGTTTTGTAGTTTGAGTTATAAGTATTTTAAATTGAATGGTAAATATAAATGACATAGGATACAAACTATAAATTACCAAAATAAACCGATGAGTGTAGGGTTGATGAATAGTATAAGATATAAATATGAGGTTAAATTAATTAATGTTGATTACTACAAAATGAGGTCTCGAGTATTGAAATGGACAATTGAATATTATTGATTTAAAATATAAATTATGGATATGAAATTGGGATCAATTATATGAATATTGATATTGATTAAATGAGCAACTTTACATTAAATGAGCACTTAAAGCTGGTGAAATGGAATAATGAATGTATAATTGGAATAAAAGCATGAGGTGTGAAGATAAAAATAAGTAAATGAACATAATTGATGTGAATCTTAAGAAATGAACAAGATTAAAATATGTATAGTTGACATAAAACATGTATTATGAGTACCGAAATAAATTGATGAATATGAATGGTGTAAAATACAAGTTTTGAGTACGGAAATGAATCAAATGAACCAAGAAAAGTGATTAAGATATAAGATAAACGAACAATGGGTTTAGTGAATCTAAAAGTTGACTCAAGCATTAGTTGAGTGTATGCATAGAATTAATGAATCCAAAAATATAAACTAAGTATAAACCATGAGCATCAATTAAAATTAATAAATCCAAATTTATAAGTAAGTTAAAATATAAAGATTGGGTAATAAATTGAATAGATGATGTTGGCCCCTCTGAATATGAAGTACAATTATTAGAGGAAATAAATGAATGTGATAATGTATGTTTCAAATAGTAAAAAAAATGTTATAATTGTTTTTTTAATAAATTTCTAATTTTAAGTAAGATTCTTAGAATGAAGAATATTAAAGATATATTATATTGTAATCTAAATGAGTTAATGTTGATATAGGTAATAGTAAAACTAACACGGTGGGATAAGATTTAATTAAAGGTTCCACCGGAGGATACTATGGTAGAAAAGATAAAGACTTTGAGGTTACATCATATTTATAGGAAAGAAAAAGGTGCATCTAAGGATAAGAAAAAGAAAAGAAAAGAAAAAGGAAAGGAATGCCAACGTTTAGGGTTGTTCCTATAATCGTTAGTGATATTGTGGTAACGATTATGTATATGTAGAGTTTTATATTTTTATGCTTGTTCATACAATTAAGAAAAAGCTATTGAAATAAATGAATACAAATATGCTTATTTTGTATGTTGTCTCTTGTAAATTTTTACAGGTACATTCTTTTTGACAGGTCAATCATGATACCATATGTTTATTAACTTAGTTTTTGTATTAGATATACCTATGTATAAGTTAGTTAATGATGTGAGATTAATACAATTTAAGTATACCAAAGTGTTGTAAATTTTCCATTTATTAGAATTGATAAATTAAAAAGGAAAGCAAAAGAAATAATAATCTTTATGCAATGGTGAGGTTGCATCACAAACAAAAATGAAAATGATTTTGAAATAGGATGGTAAAAAATAAAAATCCCTTTTCTTCATGCACAAAACAATTGGAAAGGCAAAATTAATTCAATGTTTTAGACGTTACATGAGTCATGTAATTAGTTGGGTTTAACAATCATGGTTCTTCATATATTATTTTCAATTAATGAAAAAACCATATGTGCCAATAAAAGGTAAAAAATAGTTATAATTCAATGTTGAATGAAATTAAAAAAAAAACCTTAATTAAAAAAAGTAAAATAAATACTTGGGCCAACCTGCGTAGACACTTTAACCCCATAACCTTGGGCACATTATTTGGATAACTCCATAGTAAGGAAAGTGAGGAAAACAAAACACGAAAACCATTTTTGAAAAAATTAAATGTTGAAAAATAAAATTGAAAAAAAGATTACGATATTTAATTTCGCAACATAGGTCATGTGTTAAGTTGTGTTTAATAATTATATTTCTTAGAATATATTTTTTATATAATCAAACGATTATCGGTGAAAATAAAAAGTAAAACAAATCATGAACGAAAGCGAACTAAATTAAATCATGAAACTCAACTATAAAATAATTGAACATTGAATGATGAAACTAAAAAAATAATTTAAAAAAAAGTTCTTGGTCAACCCACGTTAACCACTAACCTCGTGACCATAGACATATGATTAAGATAAACCCACAGAAAAAAATAATAAAAAAACAATTGAAGACCTTGGTCTCTGTAAATATTTTTTACCTCTTTTCTTCAGTCTAGTGTCCTCACGATCTTGGTCTCTCTAATGACAAAAGAGATTAAAGCTCGAAAATATAAATTATTTACAGAAAATGATTCTAGTTTTCTAATTATTTTGGTTGATTAAAATGGGTTTTAAAGTTGAAAAAATATATTTTTTAGTTTTATTAATATTTTTGAGGTAGGTTAAAAAAATGATGAAAAACAAATATTAAGAAAAACTAGCAATCCTTGTTACTAAAAGTTGCTTGTTGAGCACACTTTTTTTTTCTTTTATGTTTTAAATTTATTTATTACAAAATATAATTTTTTTAGTTTTATTAATATTTTTGGGTTTAGCATGTTGAGCACACTTGTTTTTTCTTTTATGTTTTAAATTTATTTATTGCAAAATATGTTTTTATGTTTTATATATATATATATATATATAAACAAATTAAGAATTAAAGTTAACCTACAATTAAGATATCGACCTATTTTAGAACTGTATTCTAGGATGGCCAACACAAACGAAATTAAAAATTTATGTACTCAGGCATAATAAACCAATTCTTAATTATAATAATTTTAGTTGTTACTATTTTTAAAATATAATATATTCATCAAATATCATCTATATTGAAGATTTTGAAAAACAGATACAAAGTTACATGTTTCATGGATTAAAAAATTTCTAATGGTTGAGTTACGGAATCTAGAACATTTACTAATATTGTTTTTTCAATTTAATTTTTACAATTCTAATAATATTCTGTGATCATAATTCATTTGCACTATAAAAAATATATTTTTTAAAAAAGTAGTAATTTTCTAATTGCATTTTAAACTAGACAATTTATAAAATGTAGAAGTTGATTATATTTTTCCTTATCATTGTTTAATATAAAATGTAGTAATTTATAAAACTACTACTTTTTTTTTAAGTAGTAATTTTGTTTCTTAATTTATTTAAACTCAAACATTGCATAAGGATTAATTAGTAATGACTTAAAAACAAAGTTATTTTGAGTCTTTTTAACATAAAATAATGTTGTTTTGACATAAAAAAAATATTAGACATATGAAGTCATTTTGACAAAGATTTCAAGTGGTTTTGGAAAAAAAATTTCCTTCAGCCCTTATAGTTTGAGATGTGTATAAAGTAATCCCTTAACTTTATTTGTGTAACATTTAGGTCCTTGAATATATAAGGAGAAGATAAAGGTAGGAGAGAAAGGGTTGGTTTTTAGGTTGCTTGGTGGATTAGGTGTTTTGAGCTTTATAGTTGGTTTTTATATGTTTTCAGGACGATTCTAGGATGATTTTAGATTATAAAAAAATTTCAAAATTACATATATGTGGAAATCAACAACACCTTTATTTTTATACTTTTATTCTTATGCCTTTATTTTTCAATGACAAAATGGTTATCATGGATGATGGGGATGCCTTGATGACTATCTTTTATTATTATTATTATTATTGTTGTTTATTATTTCCTCAATATTAATTGTTGGTTTTTTGATTAAATTTTTGAATGATATAAATAATTGATTGCATGTTTGAGTTTTTCATTTATCAAAATCAAACATATATATATATGAAACAAAAAATAAAATCATTCATGATATTAAATACTATAAAATACAATTTAAATAAAAAATTAATATTGCTTTATTGTGATTTTGTTGGCATATATTTAAGAATTAATTAAAATATTAAAACATATTTACCCTATTATGGATCGAGATTCAGATACTTCTATATTAATTATGCAACATGTCGTTCATTTCTTCCTTCCAATAATGAAAAGTTATAACTAGAAATTTAATTTTGAGTAGAAACAAGTAGTAACCTTTCAAAGTAGAGTGTGAAAATACTAAACCTTAACCTTAAAAAGAAGTTATATGTTTTGTCTATAATTATGTGTGAAAGAAAATAGGTGCAGAAATAAGATAGGAAAATTGTAGAAAAAGTAAAGGATATTAGAAAGCAATAAAGAAACCAACAAAAAAAAAGATATAAATAAATGCAAGAAATATAAATTGATTGATGTTGTTACCTATTTTTAGGTTCCCACACAAAAAATAAGAAAATACAAAAACAATAAATCAAAAAATATTCGGAAGAAATCCCAAAAATAATGGGAGTGAGAAAATAATGTTGGAATGCCGAAAAATTACCAAAAATTGGTTGAGGAGGTTCAAAAATGCAAAAGGTTAAAATTTAACAGTATATCGTTGACTGATGAGAGCACTATTGACAAGGAAAATTCAATTTTGAAAAAATATATTCAAAATCAGATGTTTATGGACTCAATTAAATTTTATCTAAGGTTTAATTGAATTTATAGAGGGTTTGATTGCAATAAAATTTGATTTTAAAGTCAATTTGGGCTTTTATTGGAAGAAATTAAAGTTCTAGGGTCAAATTACAATTTTTAAGAGTTGATTTAGTCAAATCAGGGGCTTAATTGCATATTTATTGAAGTTTGATGGCCAATTAGAGACTTGATTGACACAATCCGAAACCAAGGACCAAACCGGAAAAGGCGCGTAAATAGAGAGGCTGAAATTGACCAAAACATGGGCTAAATTGAAGGAATTGGAAGTTTATTGATCAATTGAGGGTCAAATCGCATGAATCCAAAACCAAGGATTGTCTTGCAAATGACGCTAAAATCAAGGAATCCAATTACAATTTATCAGGGGGGCTTGATTACAAAATTGCAAAAACATCCAATGACCAAATCAGAATGTTCATTTTGAATGTTAAAACGGTGTCGTTTCCTTGACAACTGTTCATTACCTTCTTCATTAGCAACGGTCTTGACAGTAAAAGGCAGTGGAGACGTTAGTAGTGGAGCTGCTTCAATCAGGGGAGCATGTCCCACGGCTGATATCCCTCGCCACCATAATGCACGCCGGCCATTACAATCTTCCTGTAATAACCAAGGAAACACATGCATTCTCGGGCTATAAAAAGCTAGAGGAGAGACGGACAGAAAGGAGGGAGAAAAGAGAGAGAGAGAGGAAGAGCGTAAGAGAGTAGAAAACATAGAGAGGGAGAGTGTAAGGAAGAGAAGAGGAGTAATAGAGGAAATACAGGGGCTACATAGCGGAACAGGGGAGAAGAACTAAAGAAAAGAAACAGAGAGAAGGAGAGAACCAGACGCAGAGAGAGGAGATAAGAGACGGACACGAGGAGAAGACAGAACGGAAGGGAAGCCAGACGCAGGGAGTGGCATCATAGCTTCTTCCTATAATCCCAACGACAAGCTCAGGAAGGACTTCTCCCAGCAACGGCTGGGAACCAGGTAAGCTTTTCACTCCTTCTCCTTCCATTTATAATTGCACAAACACTGTGCATGTGAAATTTAATTACATTGTGGTTGTAGTAGGCGTGCATGAATTGTTCATGCATGCTTGCGGTTAAAAGCCAGTCGGGTCACTGGCTTGGGCCAGTGACCTGGCTAGGCCTGCTAAGTCCAGCCTAGCCACATGGGTAGAGCTGGGCCCAGCCCAGAAAAAAAAAGGAAATTTTCTTCAAAAATTATTTTTGGGTGCAAAGGAACGTCCAACGTGGGGTTTCTGCCTTCATTTGGTCGTAAAAAATCTGTGATTTTCCTACTGAATTTTGCTTAGTATTGGTTTGTATTTTTATATCGTAAAGATACAAATCCGGTATTAAAACACCCGGTTTTCATTAAAACTTTGCAAAAAAAAAAAATGTGTCTTGCTTTCTTGCATACGGCTGAGTTTCTCAAAGATAAAATAAAAAAATTATATTGTATTTTAAAAAAAGGGGTTTTAGCATGCATTTTGGCTTTAATAACCAGTTTATTAAAGTCATGAGAACTATACCAATATTTCAAAAATAACAAAAAAAACTTATTTTGTTTTCTTTTAATATTAAGGATTACGCACTTATACGTAAGGCGTATTCTCAATATTAAAAAGGTAATTCTTTTATTGACGTTAGAACAGTTTGGTTTAATCTGATAAGATAAGGATCTCTTTACCGAGGAAGACTTTTGTTAAACCATAGACGGACCAACAACTAGAAAACACGACAAGACCTTAGATTTTATCAGAAAATAAAACAATGCAGCTTACCTTAGGTAGGGCGTATTTGGGGTGCTAATACTTTCCTTTTACGCAACCAGTCCCCGTACCTGATTTCTGAGACTAGTTAGGGTTCCTAGTGACCAAAATACTAGGTGGCGACTCTCATTCCATTTTTCACTGTTAAGAGACAAGAATTCCTTGTCTCCTAATATTTGCCACATTAGATACAACAATATATGAGAGTGGATATTTTTACCGCGACGCCGCACACGTGCGATAGAATAAGGGTTTTAGCATGCGTTTTGGCTTTAATAACCAGTTTATTAAAGTCATGAGAACTAGGTTAATATTTCAAAAATAACAAAAAAAACTTATTTTGTTTTCTTTTAATATTAAGGATTACGTGCTTATACGTAAGGCGTATTCTTAATATTAAAAAGGTAGTTCTTTTATTGACGTTAGAACGGTTAGGTTTAACCTGATAAGATAAGGATCTCCTTACCGAGAATGACTTTTCTTAAACCATAGACAGACCAACAACTAGAAAACATGACAAGACCTTAGATTTTATCAGACAATAAAACAATGCAGCTTACCTTAGGTAGGGCGTGATACCTTTCCTTTACACAACCAGTCCCCATACCCGATCTCTGAGACCAGTTAGGGTTCCTAGTGACCAAAATACTAGGTGGCGACTCCCATTCTATTTTTCACTGTTAAGAGACAAGAATTCCTTGTCTCCTAATATTTGCCACATTAGATACCATAATATATGAAAGTGGATATTTTCGCCGCGATGCCGCACACGTGCGACAAATAAAATCAAATTGTGGGGCTAACCATATCAGATAAGAAGTTTACATGATGAATTCTAATACAAACTATACTTTAACTAAAGCACAACCCTTTTTTTTTAATAAATATATGAATCCTAACATGATATATAATACTAACTAATTGTACACAATGAGGATTTCTATTTGTATAGGCCTGGATATGTTGGTTGATCATGTGAACCTTTTCTTTATGGTAAATCACTTCATCTTGGTCAATCATTTTCTCTTGGTCTATCATTGTCTTATGTTTCTTGTCTTTGGTTGATTATGAACTTCTTGGTCGATCATACTATTCATGATCAATATCAGCTTACCCTTTTATATATGACAATGAATAATAATTGTTCTTATTTGTTTGACACATGAATATTTATTTTTAGTATAAACAATATCCTTTATTTCTCAAATAAAAGAGTATTTTTCCTATTATATTTACACTAAAATAGATCAACTCGACCAACTAAGATGTGCCAAGTGAAACTGTTCATAAAAAAATATTGATCATGTCTCAAACATGTTTAACATGTCAATTGTTTTAGCTAATGACTTCAATTTAAAAAAATTTCTTTGGATTTTAGGCATGATTCTTATGGCTTTATAAATTGCACTTGATCTATAATCTCTTCATAAAAACCCCCCAATTCTTTTTTCAAAACCAATTAAGAACCTTAAATACTCTATTTCTTCATAAAGATTACTAAATATTTAGCCTCAAGTTCTCCAACAAAACCTACTCTTCTAACTTGTTATCAAAATTACATAAATTGTTTGCTCCATGTTAACTAGTCCATAATTAGTGTTACAAATAACACCTAAAGGGCATTGACCTATTTTTTAAGAAAGAAACTAATGAAAAAAAAGAATAATCATTTACTTTACTCTAGATATTGAAAATGAAATACTTCCCCTTCAAGATGACCATGTTAATTTGAACACCTAGAAGAAAACCATTTCATGATAGCCTAATGTTGCTACTAAAAATATCAAATGGTAGGAAAGAATGCAACACCATTTTAATGAATAATGAAGGCATCAAAAGATTTTTTTTTTATGCAATTCAATTATCTAGAGTCACATAATAGCCCAATAAGAAACTTTTGGCTACCCTCTCCTTATTTTGGTTGAAGTCAATTGGTTGAACTTTTAGTTGCGCTCTTCTTATTTTAGTTCACTATAGATATTGTCTTTCTAGTTACTAAGAAGTCAATAAGGTGATCTATGCTATCCTTGCCAATAAACTAGACTTGACAAATGTCATCACTATATAACTATACATTTATCATCCCTGAATTAACCAACAAATGGTTTATCATCTACTTTAACTATTTCAATTGTCCATTTGGTAATCAAAACATTAAAGCTTTATGAAAGGATAATGTCATGCATATATTAGCATGCATCCTATCCCACCCAGACAAAACATTGTAATTTGTCTTTGCTTATATTACAAAGAAATTTCTATTTAAGGTATTGGATCTAATAGTTAAATCCACATGGTACACTCTTATAATGTTTCTTATGACTCCTTCAAAATATGATACCATACTTCTAGAAAGATCATTTCGGTTTTGTTATAACCAATCTTACTAAGCTAGTGGCATAATGTTGAGTGATATACTACTATTGACCAAGACCATCTACACTAGTACACCATTGAAATGTTTTTTTATGATACAAATAGGTTTTGAATAGAAATTCATAGCTAATATTGGATTAGTAAATATGAGACATAGATATTGATTGACCATAGGTCTTGATTGGTTGAATTATTAAAGGTTGTCAATTTTGTTCTATTCTGACTGCAATGGTCAGTATACCTTGTACCTTTTTAAAAAGAAGACAAAGTGAAACAAATTTCATCTCTCGGGTCATTCTGGGTTTCATGCTCAAATTCCAGTCTAGATGTTTTGGGTTTACTTAGTTCGTTTTGGATAATTAATATTTTTTTCTCTTCATCACTCAAGGAGTTTTTTTTTTTTATAAAAAAACCTCTTACCACTTCGTCCTCAAAATACATGAAGTTAAATCCTTATATACCGAAACATGGATGATGACTCTCAATGATGATGACGATAGGGGGGGGGGGAGGTTGTCCTGCGTAAATAGATAAACTAGACAAAATTATATTCTAGCAATTATTATTATTTATGTTTAACTGCGTATTTGATGTTTATTGACCAATACCAAATTTAGACTTTATAAAATGAGAGAAGTAAAGTTTGGTTTTGATTTTAGAAAGGTATTTTCATAAGTGGTTGGCTACCTTTAGATTAAAGGTACATTAAAATCCAAACACCTATGAGTGGTTAGATTTTGACAATTAAAATTTTATTCGCCATGATAAATGATAGTTGTTTATCTATTAATATATCTTTGTCTATTTTAACTTTAAAAGATTCAATGATTTATTTTGATGGTAAAGATAAGCTTAGTTAAATTGACTATTTATTAAAATATTTAGTTGATGATTTTTTTCTATACGCCACCAAAAAAGATCATTATTTGTATGTTAATGATGAAGATGATATTTGATTTATATTTCTCTATAATTTATTATAAGTTTTTACTTTGATATTTTGTTTTTATTAAATTATTTTAAGTTAAAGTTTTCAAGTTACTTTATTTTTAAATATAAATCAGAAATTAATATTTTAAATTAAAGTAGATTATTGGTTCTTGTTTCCGAAAGCAATGATGAACAAGTGTTCTCCCTATAAGTTCCCCTCAATTGCCGAGCGCCCACCCCCACCCCCACCCTTTCTCCTCCTTTTCCAGGTAGTAACTCCCCTCATTCTCACCCTTCATTTCTCTAATCTCTGATCCAAAACACCACAACCACCACCAAAAAAAAAAGCAAAGAAAAAAAAGATGGATGGACCCATATTCGTAATTGAAGCATCCGAAGCCGAATCGATGGCAAAACAATCAGGCCTCACAGTCCTCCAGCTCCTCCCAGCCCTGGTCAAATCAGCCCAGGCCTTGGCTCGCCCGCCGATATCCGACTACCACGTGGGTGCCGTCGGTCTTGGATCCTCCGGCCGCATCTTCTTGGGTGGCAACCTAGAATTCCCTGGCCTCCCTCTCCATCATTCTGTCCACGCCGAACAATTCCTCATCACCAATCTCACTCTTAATGCAGAACCCTCCCTCAAATACATTGCTGTCTCCGCCGCCCCTTGTGGCCACTGCCGTCAATTCCTTCAGGAAATCCGCCACGCCCCTGATGTACAAATCCTCATAACGGGTGATAGTACTAACAACCAGAGTTACAAGAATGATTTAGCAAATAAACAACAATTTGAGCCCTTGTCGTGTCTTCTACCACATAGGTTCGGACCTGATGATCTTTTGGATAAGGATATTCCCTTGCTTTTAGAAACCCGTCATAATAACTTGTCGTTTGTAGGTGATGCTTTGTTACCAAATGGTATCTGTGCTTCTTTTGATGATCTGGAAAATGAGGCTTTAGAGGCTGCCAATAAGTCTCATGCTCCCTTTACTAATTGCCCATCAGGGGTGGCGTTAATGGATTGTGAAGGAAAGGTTTATAGAGGGTCGTATATGGAGTCTGCCGCCTATAATCCCAGCATAGGGCCGGTGCAGGCGGCTTTGGTGGCATATGTGATGGGAGGGAGGGGTGGTGGGTATGACAGGATTGTTGCTGCTGTGTTGGTGGAGAAACAAGGGGCTAAGGCAAGACAGGAGCAGACGGCGAGATTGCTTTTGAAGGAGATTTCACCCAAGTGTGAGCTTAAAGTGTTTCATTGTGGTTCCAGCTCCAGTTTCAATGGTTGTAACAATCAGAATTCCTGTTGAACATTGCTGTCGATAATTACTCTCCTATTGTATTTGTGTCATAAAATCATCTGTGTTGTTAAGCTGCAGTGCTGATTTATTGGTCAATGAAAGTTGCTAATAATTGGATTGAACCAATCAATGAATAAAGTTTCTTTCTTTTTCTTGGGAAGGAAAGCTTTAGATCTTTCCATTACCAAATCTAATGATTGGTGTTTTCTACAGTTGAATGCCAAAATTTTGCAGCACACAGATCTGGCTGGCGGCTGGCAAAGCACATTTCTTTCCTTTCTTGTTTTCAAGCCCCTTATTGTTCTTTTTCTATTTATGGAAGAACGAAACTTTGAAGCCGAAAAATACAAGTATAAAACATTTAGACTCACCAAACCTCCGATCAATTCTCTTCTGGTGCTTGTGGAGGAAAACCTGAGGGGGCTGGTTAAGGGAACGAACTGTTCCTCCTTGGCCATCACAGGATCCGAACCTAGGCTAATAATATAAATGAATCAAACTTCTCATGAATCCTAAATTCTGATGCGAATGTGCTTTGTTTTACTGCACCGGAGACATGGACATAGTTTTGATGATGTGTGAAAAGAATCGAGTATACCCTTGATAGAGAAAAAAAGAAAAGTTCAACATTGAGATAGCAGACCACCAAACCAGTTAGGTTTGTGTGTGTTTTTTGAGAATTGTTGACTTGTGCTTGCCCCCACGACGATAGCCCTCGTTTTCATCATTTCAATAAGCAAGTTTTGAAGCGTGCAAAACAGGGGGAGTTGCCGAGCATTGCTTGTACTAATGAATTATGATTCATTACTTCGCCGCCCCCCCGCTGGTGGTAATTCGGTAGCAAAATAGAAAGAATGCCATTATAAATGGATGCATGGCTGCCCGTTGAGTGTTTTTATATTGGTTGGATGGTTAATGATATTTGATTTATTTTTTAATTTCTTGAGTTTAAATCATAGAATGAATTAATATTAGAAAAATTATTAATTTTTTTAATATTTTTAGATTAATATGAGAGCTGTACTCTTAAAATTATTATTATTTATTTTTTTAAAAATTTAATCTTAATTGAAATGTAAACTAATTCGATAACCATTGTGTTGTACTTCTAATATTTCTAGTTTTCCATTCAACTTGCTTTATGGGATGATAATTTACGGAGTTAAAATTGTGTTGTTAAACTTAAGTCTTAAATCTTTTTTATTATAGACTTAAATTTTAAATCTTTTTTATTTAAAAAATAACTCTTCGAATCTTTTTAAAATTTGGAAAGGGATCTAAATTTTATTTTGCTCCTTCTTTTCTCCTTCACTTATCGTTTCATTCTCTAATCTTTCTTATTTTTTTCTTATTTTTTTATTTTGACTTTCTATTTTGAAAATATAACAATAAAATAAAAATAGTCAAAAATCATAAAATAGGGACATGAAAGGATAAAATGCATCAAAAACATGTTTTTTTAATTTTTTCTGCTTTTCATGAAAAAATAGGGGTAAAAAATTAGATTATGACATCATTAAAAGTGGAATCTAGCTTGTATTAGTAAGGAATACCTCTTTATCTTATATCTATATCTATATAGGATTAGAATTACTTATGTAAATAGGATTCAAACTTAATAACAACATAAATAAAGCCACATACTACTATAAATTATGACTAACCCCATATATTCAATTTCTTATAAATTTATTTATATTTTTCTCCCCGGGGAGTTCTTTATTGCTTTCTTTTACTATTTCCCTTCATTTTTACACTTGAATGAATTCATGTAATCTTTTTCTCCCTTGAGACTTCTATGCTTTGTTTACATGGTGGTGCTTTTAGAACATCAAAGGTCCAAGACTTGAAATCCCTAGATCGTTTGATTAGTGATAGGTATCACCTCATCACAAGTTTGGTCCTAAAAATGTTTAATTCGTAATAAATAGATTCTACAATGGAGATTTGGACCATGATAGAGAAGGGTTGTGGTATTTATAAATCATCCAATGATTTTTAGTGTCAGATAAAGAGTGTGAAGTTAGGCTTTTGGGCTCGTGAACGATGAAGAGGAGAAGATGAAAGGAACAATGGATAAAAAGAATGGAGGAAGAAGAGGGGATTATTTGCACTAGTGATAGTTGCATGTAGTAAAGAGAAGGAGGGGGTGGGGGTGGGGGTGGGGGGAGGTTTTTTTTTACTTTTTGATTTTTTTTTGCTTTTGTTATCTTTATTTGTGTAGGTGGGACGTTGTTGATCAAATAGATAATCATGATAATTAATCAAATCCAAGTTGTTGATCGATAATTGATTTCTCAATCAATATGATATTTTTTTTCTTTGTTTTTCTTTCTAGTAAGAAGAAACTAGAATTAGAAATCAAATTTTGAGTAAACATAGATAACAACCTTGTAAATTAAACAAAGTGTAGGAGTCTACTTATAAACCTTAGCAAGCTTAGTAATCATCAGTAATGTCAAAGTAAAAAACAGCATGGCAATAACAAATGAAGCAATGAAAGTTAAAGAAAAATAATAATGGAAAGCAATAAAAGATATCAATGAAGGAAAGACATAATATGTAGAAAAGCTTGTTACGAACTTGTGTTTACAGGGCTAGCCATCATTTCTAGTGACTTGATGGCCTTTTATATTATTATACAGTTTGAGTTTCATATAAACTTTTTGCTGTAATTCTTTGCAAACAATTTATAAAAAAGGTAAAGAATTTATATTTTGAATTCTAATACAGTTTGACTTCATATTTATATGTGTCTCTTTCTTAACAATCATATGATTCTAACTAATTTGTAATACTTACTAGTTTAATTTGTTAAGTACTCTTGTTCATAATAGAATTTGGTCCTTTAGTTAATTATGCCAACTCTTATCTTTGTGGTTGATTATCTTTAACTTCTTGATCATGACTTCTAATCATTTTTATAGATCATAACTTTTATTCATTTAACTGATCAATTCCTATCTTTTTTGGTCAATTTTTAATCTTTTAAGCTTAATAAATTTTATTGTTATCAATTGATTTTATCCTTCCTTTCATTGTTTGGTAATGAAAAATTACATTTTTAAATTGTTCAACACATAAATTTTAATTTTTAATGTAAACCATGCTAAAATTATCAAATAAATTGACTATGAATTAATCAAATAAACCATACCTTTCTTTCTAACATAACAAACAATAAAATCATTTCAAACCAAACATCTTATGGCAATTTAGGCAAGATACTTAGGATTCTATAACCTGCAATGTTTAAATTATAATTAATCCATCAATTCTTCTTGTCCATCTCTTCCATAAAACTTCTAATTCTCCTTCAGAATACACCATAGATTCTTAAGAAAAAATGAACCAAAAACCCTAATCTCTCCTACTATTTATAATCTCAATAATGGTATCTTTAAGTTCTACTCTTATATGGCTCATTGTTGCTCTTGTAATTATATTGACTAGTTGAACAAAATGTAGCAACAGTTAGGTGGGAAACAAAAATGCTAGAAGATTTTTAATGTGATTCAACTACTATAATTCCTACTAAGCCAAACAAGGAACTGTTGAATACCGTCTCTATGTTCCATGTTCATGTGTAGAGACTTGACATTTAATAGTTTTTCTTTAATAAAGATATAAGAAAGTTCACAGGAATTTAAATATTCTAAAAGATCAGTTCATCCCCTATGTTGTAATTACCAATAACGACACTCATATAAATATCTTTCTTAAATTAAAAATCCATGATTTCCTTGATCTCACTAACTTTAGACACTAGTGAATCTATAAGGATAGGAAAATATCATGTAGTATCAAAACAAGAAACTCTACAGACTAGATGGAGATAAATGTGAGATGTAAAGACTTAAAACTAATTTTAGAAAAAAAACCCTCCTAACTTTTTGGCTATAATAATGAGCATTTTTTGTTCTTTTTGTACTTTTGACAACTCCATGAATGTAACTAAATTTTCTTAACATCATGTTCCTGAGTTTGTTTAACATATATGGAATCAAACTTTATTCATTATATGCTTGCTAATTATTAAACAAATATGTTTTGTGTTTTTTTTTTCTGAACAAGTCTTTACAACTTTGAAAATGTTTGTTTGTAAATCATCTAGCTTCTACATCATTTGTAAATAGTAAAAATAACTCAAGTTCCTAGTATTACTAAGAAATTACATCAGAAAACTTAAATCATATAACAGAAATAGCTAAACTATTATGCCTAAAATATAAACAATAAATCTAAAGTTCTATTAAACTTGCGATTTCTAGGTTAATCCTATAATTTCTTTAAGAGTCATCTTTTATTTTATTTCTCATGTAAAGCTAACAATTGTTCAGATATTGACTATAGATTAATAAAAAAAACTAGATGGTAAACACCTTCTTTAAAAAAATTAGCAATAGTGTATGGACCATCCCAATTTTGGGATCATTTGAAAAAATTTATATTTTTATAGCTGATTGGTAATATGGCATTCACTAGATTACCCACTAAAATGTTATTTGACTGGACATTCTATTTGTAAGATATTTCAACCTTCTTTTTATGTATTAGTAAGTGATCTAATACAATACTCTTTCTTTATCCAAATTATCTAACTCTACTAACATAGCAAACTGATAACCTATGATGTCTTTATCACATTACGCAACTCTCCTGAGTAAATAAACTATAAGTTTCTTGGGCAGTATAAAATCATGACCATAAGTTAAAGTAAATGGTGAAGTTCCCAAGATAGTTTTTTATAAAGTGTTATACGCTCACATTACCTCTAACAATATATCATGTCAAACCTCAGGATTGTTGTTTACCAATTTGTACAAGTTGAGAATCAAATTTTTATTCGTCGATTTAGCTTGCTCATTGGCTTAAGCATAATGAGTAGAATGGATCATTTTTAATCTATACTCTTGAATGAATTGGTTTGTTTCCTCCCTAGCATTTAAACATTAATCCTTGATCAATATATATAAATTACAAAATTATAGATGGTTTTTTTTTATGAAATTGATCATAATTTAAGGGTTGATTAATCGATAAAGAATAAATTCAGCGTATTTGGTGGAGTAATTTGTAACTACTAGAATGATGTTCTTTTTCAAATCTTTAAAATCCCATAATTTAACTATTGTATTAAGCTTGTTTGATGGCACATGCTAGATTATACCAAATTATAGGCATGCTTAACACCTTATGTTTTTCATAATTAATGCAATCTTTAGTTATTCCTAACTAATGAAAGTCATGGTTCATTATTGATCATCAATGTTCAAAAGGATGATGCTATGATAATAAAAGACTATTTTATTTCATAATCCATGTTGATCAAAGTCATTGACTTTGATATTGTTTCCTCTCACTAAAAAAACAAAAAACAAAATCTCGATAAGGTTTGTGGCCACTACATGGTATGGAGTTCATGTAGGATATTAACACTTATATTCATTAACTATCTATTTTATAATAAGTAAATAATCTCATGTTACTTTGACTTGTTATGCTATGAATTTTAAAAGTATTTCTAAACCCATGCATAATTTTCATGGAACAAGTTCAGCTATAATAATATTGATGTTTTATTCTAGTTCATGGTTGATCAATTAAGAAATTAGCCAAACCTTGGCCTTTAAATTTTTTATAGTATGTAATGTACATTTAACACAATGCTATATTTCACTCACCAATGCGACCTCATAAAAAAAGCCTAGATAACATGTACTTTATTACGTGTGTTTTGCAAATTACATATACATTTGTTGGTAACAAATACCAATAAAGCTCTACACATGCAAAGTACAAAGACAAACAAAGTTTATCTATTATATTATAACAATATTCAACATCTATGAGAACACAATTGAGATAATACACAACCTACTCATGTCCAACTTCCTTTTTTTATGCTAATATTATATCAATTGATCCTTGCATAGCAACAACATATAGCCTTACAAATTTTCTGATTTTAATGGGTCAATACTAGAGGTTTAGCTAGATAAGTTATTGTATTTTTTAAAATAATTTATTGCCTTTTAATCCATTAAAACTCATCTATGTTATTTCCTTTCAAGAGCTTGGTAAATGGTATGATCTTTCCTACATTGTTCGACATAAACCTTAAAAAAAAATTGATTTTCCAATAAAGTGATTTAACTCTTTTTTATTTTAAAAAGCTTGTTTTTCCAAGATGGCCTTTGTTTTGGTTTTATCCACCTCTATTCCATGTTAATTATCTAGAAATCCTAAAATGTTCCATACATATACACCAGACACTTTTACCATCTTTAGATTATGTACTCCATGTATTTAAAAGCAGAACATAGGCTACTAATATAACTGGCTTTAGAATTTGATTTAACCATAATGTTATTGATTTATACCTTTATATTATGGTTGATCAAATCATGGGAGATTAAATCCATGCCCCTTTATATTTATCATTAGCATTTTTTAGGTCAAATGGAATTACCCCACTCATACATTTCTAGTGAGTAATTACATCTAAAAGCAATCTTTGATATATTGTCTTTTTCAATGAATATCTTATTATAGCTTGAAAAGTCATCCATGAATATAAGGATTTTATTGCCAGCTACTAAATCAATCAACATAAGAACCCTTCGCATTGAACACTCATGCTTTAGAGTTGCAAGATTAAGGTTTCTAAAATCTATGCAAACTCTTAGTTTAATATTCTTTTTTAATACTAGTATAATGTTAGATATCCACTCAACATATATTATATTAGTCTAATAAATTCAGCTTCTAAAATTCATTTAATGTCCTTCTTCACATGCTTAATCACATCTAGAGTCATTCGTAGAGATTGCTTGTATGGCTTGAACCTAGGCTTAATTGGTAATGGATGTTCGACAGAACTTACATCTCAACCAGACATTTCATAATAATCTTAGGAAAATCAGTCTTATATATATAGTAGCGACACAAAATATGTTCAATAATCATTTAATAAATTTGCACTTACACAAAATGGTATGATCTTGTATTTAGTCCCTATGTTAACTTCAATCAACATATCATAACTTTTAGCATGTCCATAATCTATTCTCTTGAAGGCACGATCATTTAATAATCTTGATCTAGTTTTGTTGAACAAATTCTTTCTTAGACCTAACATGTGTGCAAGCTTGATTAAAAGCCTTATAAAATGTAAATAAGTCTTAATGACTCATTTATTTCCATGTTTCAAATTCCTAATCAACATTTTTTCTTGTTGTAAGTTGCTTGATCAAGCAAACTCTTTTGTTAGTCATCCTATTTCTATTATTTCCCTGCTAACTAATAAGTTGATTGGGCGACCCATATCATCTATGCTTATGAATTGGATTAGGTCAACATCATTGTTATATAGTCATACTTCTACCATCTCTAAATTTACTACAAATAGCTTGTCATATTCCTTAATAGTCTTAGTTAACCCATTTAGTAGTCAAAGCATCAATGTTTGATCTAGGGATGATGACACATGTATCTTAGCGTGTATCCAATCTCCTCCAAGTAAAATGTTAATTATAACTTGTCTTTGCAAGGAAGTTGTCTTGAAGGTCTTGTGCCCGACTATTAGATTGACATGTAGCATTCCATTAGTATATCTAACATTAATACTTTAGAAAGAAACGTATCAACTATGTTTTGACCAATCTTTTTATCAAAGTTAGAGGCATTATGTCAAGTATTGCCCCATTATTATCCACCAAGAACCTCAACGCTGCTAACCCATTGAAATTTAGAGTCACATATAAGGGTTTAAGTTGGTGGCTCATGGCTACTATTATCTTTGGGAATTTTAAACTCAGTCGGTGGTCGATTACCGATTTTGATTGGTCAACCTCCATAATTTCTATCATTATTTTTATTTTGTTTTCACAATCACTATCAAGACAACATAGTTGACTGGGTTTGCCTTCAAAAGAGAGAGAGAAAACCATGTTTATTGTATAACATCATCACGGTCACTCAACTCTATTTCTCATAAGGTATTTCCAATATACATTAACAGTGGAGTCAGCTTCCCTTCCAATGTTTAGCGGGCCAACCTTGCATAGTATTTAAACCGAGATCACAGTTAATGGATTATCACACCCTGTCTAGGAAATAAGAAATTCAAGGTCTTTTCTATTCTTTATTTTTTCATGCTATAAGATTAGAGCATCGTCGATTGTATTTCTGGAATGCGGATTGAGATTCGGACATGGACCTGCTGACAACGACAAGTTAGTAACGTTCACTAATATGAAGACATGATCAATACAGCAACTAACGAAAAATAAATTTCTCAGCCTCTTGATCATGTAGACTGGAATTGGTAATGCAACCGCTAATAGAAAACGAACGTTTGCCACGATCATATTCAGATTTTGAAACTTCATTTCCGATTGAGTTATTAAGATACAAATATCATAGCCAGGACAAGAATGCCAATGAATGCAAGCGCGATGGCAACTTCGGCGAACTATTTTCTTACTAAGAACAATCTGAATATACACATAACAGTAGGTAGCTCACCATGAAGTATGTTATTTGAAGCACCTTTGCACATATACAGACAAATTCTTAAATTAAGAGTTGTATGTTCATGTAGATCCTACTGGCTTGTCCTGTGACGCTGACACAGATTCAAGAGTCAGCTCTCCAACTCCCTTGGGAGGACCAATGCTGCAACGGGCTGTGTTGTGCATCTCAATAGAATCTTTTATTTTTTGAAACTGCGGATGATTTTGAGAAGAACCACATGTAACTAACAGTCAATATCAGCAGCACAAAGAAAATTATTCATTAACACAAACTGCATTTTCGCTCAAGTTAATAATTATAGGCTGTTATCCCATCCCTACTGTAAGAAATGAACTAAATCTCAAGCAATTAGAAGATTCCTTATTCATTTGTCCACCATATGGGGTCTTCCTAAGCTCTTCTACCACACCAGTTAGAACTTTCACCATGTAAAGTTGTTTACTACCGATAAATGAATCAGATTTTAATATCCGATCCACTTCTTCAAATGCACACTCTGATTGTGTGCCTAGACAGGATAAAACCTTATCACTAGCTTCATGGTTTCTCTATGATGGTATCATTTTTCTTTTCTTCACCTCCCACATCAGAAATAAAACCTTATCGCTGGCTTCATATCTTATCATATACTATGGACAAGTTAATTGGGGAACTGCTGCTTCTAGAGTTGAGTATGAGTGTTGACAAATAAAGACAAGCATTAAAAAAAAAAAAAATAATAAGAATATGTACTTACCTTAGCTAGTGAACATGAAAAAGATTCAAGTTGTCCATGGGCTCCTCGATAGAAGTGGAAATAAGGAAGCACCTTAACATTCAAACTTTTGCACATAGGCTTGTTTTCATCAAAATTGACTTTCAGGAATAAAATTTCAGGATGGTCTTCAGCTGTTCTGCAGAGCTGTATATCCATCACAAGAAAAATTTGTTAAGCTACACCAAAAACAATTTCTAGAAACAGTTCAGAACCAATTTCCTCTATTCTTACATTGTCTCGTGCATCCAAATTCATAAAAGACAATGTTCTTTCCACATAAAGTAATAATTTACATACAGAGGCCACGGTTAGCAATAAATATATGATAAAGAAGAGAAATGATATCCAGAACTACTGTGATTCTTTTTAAAAATTAATATACCAAAGATCAAACTCTTCAAGATGAGCTTTTACAGCTTCTTAATTTGCATTGTTGCTCACTAAAATAAATTGTTTAATATCAAGATTTACCTTTCAGATCCCATCATATGTGTGCACTAAAGTTCAATGAGAAATCCACATTACTAACAAATGACATAGTACCTCACAGAATTGTTTCCAGTTAAAGGTTACTATGTGATATAATAATAATAAAAGAAAGCATGAATTGGGTGCCTCTATCATTTTTGAAATGTTTGGCAATACCTTAACTGCTTCTATGATAGTTTCACATCAGGACCATCTATTCCAGTCTACTTTATCAAGGTGGCAAATGAGTTTGAGCCATCAGATTTACTGCTTTTTTGCATCATATTCAATAAAATTTACAAGCTCTATCGTATGCCCATCCTCAACTAGTTTGCGAATGAAGCTTGGTTAAAGTATATTTTCCATCCCTCAAAGAGATGGATCCAGGATTGAAGGCAGGGGGGGTGCAGGCAACAAAGTAAACTAATTTTCTCGAAACTAACACTTTTTGGAGTAAGGGGACCAAACGGTCATCTTTTTGAGGGAGAGGAAGGAAAACCTCCAACCACTGGAGGATTAAATATGTTGAGAAAAACATATCAAGGACAAAAGCGAGCACAATTTTAAGGAATCAAACTGAATTTTTTAGAAAGTAACATAATGTGGATATGTCAGTCATCACTTTAAAGTTTGCTTAACGGTACAACACAGAATCTTCAAAACTATAAGAGATGGTAACCAGGTTACTGTGAGCAATGAACAAGTTTAGGAATGCAGGAACCAAATGTCAAGTAAAAAGAAGAATTACCTTGGGAAATAAGGCTCGACAAGAAGCGCACCAGGTCCCATAAAATTCGACAATTACTAGCCTATCCTCAGCTTGACTTAAGGCACTCAAAAATTCATCTGTCGAATGAATGTCGATCATATTTGGTCCTGCATTCCTCTCCCACCATTTTGGTTGGTCAGTTTCAGCAACAGTTGCATGTACCTGAAACAAATCGTTCAAACAATGAATATCTGGAACAAAATTGATGTGCTGTGAAACACGGAGAAGGTCAGTAGTTGGTTCTCTGTGGGTAATTAACAAGTGACATTAATTAATCTACGTCAGAGGCAATATGTGATTTATGCAAGGAATTCTAGATACTCGACTAACACTCTAACTGCAATGTAAGATCCTAGTTTGTGCACATATCATATCATCCTCCCGAAACGTTGTTCAGGGCTATCTAGTCTCTTTTAACCATTCATGCAAGTGTGAGGTAAAAGAGCAAATAGGAAGAGTAATAAATTCAGTATTACATGACAAAATCAAAGAGTTTAGACAACTGGGTTGTCCACAATTTGTAGAAAAGAGAAGATATAAAAAGGGGACTCGTAATTCAAACGAAAACACAAGAAGGAGAAGAAGAAGAAGATTGTACCTTGAAAGAGAGGAATTGGTCCCTGGGAGAGGAAGAGAAGCGAGAAAGAGAGATCCTCTTATCTGAAAAATTAATCTGATTATGAGAGAGGAGGGGTTGGAGAGAAGTAGAGTTGTTGGAGGCTAGCAGATAAGAAGGGACGCGAAGCGAGCGAAAGGATGGTAATCCAACCACATCCGCCATTTACACACAGAAGATTGCTTGATTCACAGATAAGATAGATTTTGGAGGTGCAAAAACAGAATCTATGTAGTAGATGATTATTATTCAAGGGCTACTACATGAGATGAGGGAAAGAGAGAGTGAGCTTTCAGTGGTCTCTCCCTCTCTCTTCTTTTGTACCGCCTGCGCTCCCTCGACAGCGAGTTTTGTGTTTGTGTTTGTGTGAACCAGATCGTACCAACAATATACTTCCACTTGTGTCTATATTTTTTAATATAATAATACTTTATAGGTCAATTTACTGTCAAACCTGTAATTTGTTTTTTTTTAAAAAATACCCAATCAAGCCTCTCTCTTTTTTTCCTTAAATGTTCATCAACATTTTTTCTAAATTTTCTTTAAATTAATATCTTTTTAATGAATAAATGTGCGCATTAGATTGAAAATGTTGGTGTTTATTAACTTTTCTATGATTTGTTTTTTAAATCAACACCATTTTAGTGTATAGATTGAGAAATGTTGAAAACATTTATTACTTCATTATAAAATTTACAAGTTTTTTTTATTGAGAATGAGTATATAGATGTTTTCAATTTAATTATATGTATGAATTGGGAATTATGGAGAAAAACATACATAATTATCAAATGAAAAAAATTAATAGGAAATTAATTTAATTTGTCCTTATTTTTTATGTATACATTCTCTAATTTTTTTTTATTAACGTGGGTGTCCAGGTCAGTTTGCGTGCATCTCGACTAATCTCACGTGCCCTGAAGTTAACGATCATATAAACTTCTAGTGGCCCTGAGGTTTGTGAGACTCGAACTGGTGATCTCTAGAAAATAAACTTAGGACCTGACCAATTGAACTACATTCCTCAGAGTTACATTCTCTAAATTTTCTATCCAAGTTTAATTGCTACCAATTTATTCCTAGATATTAAGACATTCTTCTATCTATTTTTATCTCATAAATTCTTATTTAAATTGAAAAAATACTCTTAAGTGAGAAAATAAAATCTAACTTATTTTTTTTTAAAAAATAACCATGGAAAAACAATTCATTTTTCTCAAATTTACTTATTTAAATCATTAAAAGGGCTTTGATTTTTTAAGTGAGTTTTTTTCAGTTTGCATGAAAACATCTACTAAAATAATAAATTAGAGATAAGGATAGATTGATAGCAATTGGAATTGTAAGAACAAATTGGAGACTTAAGCTAAAATATAAAGATAAATTTAAATAATTCCTCAAAGTTTAAAAAAGATATTACATTTATATATAACACTCCTAATTATAAATGCTACTACTTTTTTTTTTTTTATCTCTGTACAGAGGCTTCTATTTATAAAAGATTATTTGTAGATTATATAAAATATCACAACTTGTTTAACTAAATATTTTGCTTAAAACATTTCTATGGACGTTAGATTAAGAAAACCAATGATAATTTTTTAATCCCTTATACGAATTTGAAGTTAATTAAGTTTTAAAATAACTAAAATTTAAGTGTTCAACCTTTGATTTTATTATGTTTTATTGTCTAACCTTTTTATGCAACCTATTTCAGTAATTGTTTTTTTTTCTATTTTAGTGGATTTTATCCCTATAGACTTTTAAAATACGAAATCGGTTGATATTATTTTATATTGACATGAAGCAAAAGCTTTTTTTTTTTTAATTATTGAGAAAAAATAAAAAATATATTAATTATATATATAAAAAATAAATTCAAAACAAAAAGCAGTAAAAAATATAAAAAAAATCTTTTTATGAAATGATGTTAATATTACTATTCTTATCATCCAAATAAGATTGCAAAAAAAATTTATATTCCAAAGACATTTTTCATCACTCATCTTATTTCATCTTGGTTAAAAATGATATTATTTCTAATATACACAAAAATAACAAGAAACAAAAGCAACATAAACTTTTTTAAAATAGGGTCACAAGATTATAATTCAAAAATTTATTACTCAATATTTTCTCTTAGCAAAACTTAATACTAGATCTCTTTTATGATGTTTATATGCTAAGAAAAGTCATAAATAAAACTGGAAGAATAATAAAAGAGTTTTAAATCAAATAAAAAAAATCATAAATCAACTAAAAAAATATAGCAAATCTCAAATAGTAACTTATAGATCTTATTTGAAGGCTTTCCTAATGACTAGAGGCAATGAAATTTTAAACCTCAGTAATCTCCTACTAACATTCCAACTTGATCCAATAGTTGGATCCACATTTATGCTCGTTAAAATAAAATTATGACTTAGGAAAAAATCTCTCACATCAGTCTTCCCGTGTTAATGCCCTTGCACTCTACCGAACTCTAGCTTGTTGGTATTATATAATTAACCGACTCAAATAAAGTAGGTAAAAAATCAATTCCTAAAATACTTTGAATCTTTGTAGAACTGACATATTTGAGTGGTTAACTTCTAATTTTGTTTTTCTTTTTAAAGTTCACCTTATCTCATGTATCTTGAAGAAGTCCATTGAAAACCTCTTTTAAATCTTTGAGCCCTAAGTCTTGTCATTAGATTAACTGGAACCTTTAACGGATCTCTTGGTGTTGCTTGGATTGCATCATTCCCTCTCTTCTAAAAAAAAGATTCATACTCAAATCATCACTTGCATCAAATAAAAAGAGATAAATTAAATATTGAATGTATCATTAACACCATACTCACCTAGTAGATTTGTTTTCTTCAGCTTCAACTGATCTCCATACACTTGTCTAGGTGGCAATGGTGCAAGTGTATATGTTTTCCCATCATTTCCTAGTGTATATCTATTTTTAAAATCATCATGCTTGACCTTCCTATCAAATTACCAAGGTCTTCCCAATAATAAGTGTGCAACATGCATAGGAACAACATCACACAAAACATCATCCTTATATATCCATACTAAAAATGAGTTTAAAACATGTTCAGTCCCCTAACTTTTCCATATTCATTAAACCATTGAAGCATATACGATGAAGCATGCTTAGTAGTAGTCAAGTTTAATTTTCTAACCAAAGTTGTGCTAGCAACATTAGTACAACTATCATTATCAATAATCATACTACATACCTTATTTTTAATGTGGCATCTAGTATCAATAATCTTTTTTACTAACCTGAACATTCAAAGATCTCTATATAACCAATTATTCATCATTAACAGTATATTCAACATCATTAGCATCTTCAACTGCTGGCATGCTTTCACATTCAGATTCATCACTAGATGATTCTACTTCTCTATCATCTCTCAAAATCATAATCTTTTTATTTAGACACTCTAATACATAATGTCCAAGTTCTTGACATCTAAAACACTCAATACATCATTTATGCATTTGCTGAACATTATTTCTTCCTTTTTCATCCATTGTCGCAACTTGCTTTATGTATTGCTATTGGGGTTCAACAACTTTAGGTACTTCTATTGGATTAGTTTATGCAATACCCTCTCTTCTGAAATTCGATTTCCAACCCTGAGAGAATTCTAAATAATTGCATGGTCTTGCATTAACTTTTCTTTTCAATTGTTTTTCCATCTTTATAGTCATATGCACCATATATTTAATTTCTAAATAATATTGCAATTCAACCATATTAGCATTATTTATATTTAAACCATTTAAAAACCTAGTCATTATAGCTTTCATATCTTCTAAAGCATTAACTCTAATCATGACTATTTTCATCTCCTTAAAATACTCAAAACCTAGTCATTATAGCTTCCCTATCTTTTAAAGCATTAACTCTAATCATGACTATTTTCATCTCCTTAAAATACTAAAAACCTAGTCATTATGGCTTCCCTATCTTTTAAAACATTAACTCTAATCATAACCATTTTCATCTCCTTAAAATACTCATCAACACTCTTAGAACCCTAAGATAAAGATTACAATCTATTATATACTTTATTATAGTAATGATTAAGGATAAACCTCTTCTTTATGACTACTTCAATATCCTCTCAGATGTCAATGTGTCTTTCTTCATTACACCTCCTATCTGTAACAAGTTGATCTCACCAAATAATAATATAATTAGTGAATTAAATTACACCTAGTCTTTCCCTCCAAATATCAATGGCAATCAAATCCAAATTCCACCTTCTTTTCCTAATCCAAATAAGCCTTTGCATCATTCTCTCCCTGAAATGCTGGAATTTTAAGTTTTATGCTACCCAAATTATGATATAAACCATTGTGATCATTAAAATTAATTCCTTGGCTAAAATCATAATTTGACTGAAATCTACCACCAAACCCTGTCTTTGGTCGTGTCTCATATAATGGATTTTGGTGTGTATAAGACTTCCTTCCATGATTAACTACATCATTATCCTCATCATCATCAGAGTTTTCAGCTATATTTTCATCTAGAGGAAAAAAGTGCTCATCTAGTAGACCTTTTAACCTCATTTTCTTTACAAGGAATATCATGTCTATTATTCATCTTAGTACTTAATTTATCCATTTTTCCCATTAAAACCTCCATCATTACCTTCAACCTATGTTGCCTTTCTATAAGATCCTTTGTCTTCGATTGTGTCAGACTTTTTGATGACATTGTAAATATCTTCAATAAAGGTTAGTAGCAAAGAAGAATTTTCTCACACTCTCTCATGTGTTTATACTTGATTTAATATCACTTCACTCATGTTTCACACAATTCAATTGGGTTTTTCACTCTAATAATCTCATTATACCATTTACCTTACTATTCCCTTACTTAGGTCTTTAAAGGTAACTTAACAACTTATCAAATAATCAATAAAAATAACATAATGATTTATAATAATTAAGAATCAAGAATCAAGAAATATACGAAACAAATCAAAACAAAACTTGAGGTTAAACTTATGAATAATAATGTAAATTCATGCAAAATATAAAAACAAAAGGAAGACATGAAACAAAAGCAATGGAGTTTATGTTAAATATTCAAAGAAAACTAACTAATTCAAGAAGTCAAGATTCAACTTTAAGAATTTCAAGAAAACAATTAAAATAAAGCAAAAAAGATCTATGCTACCTAAATTTAAATGAAACAAGGCAAGACAATTCAAGAATAACAAGAATTCAATTTGGCAATACCAAGATTTGGTACGTGTCTATTTGGAAAAATCAAAAAAATATTCAAGAAACTCTTAGCCAGAATTCAAGGGCTTGTATTAGATTATGCCCTAACTTGTCAATTCCATCAATTAATTTTTACAATTTTTCCTCTTTTCACATAATTCGACAAGAACAAGATTTCTTTTCCTTTTTTTTTCTCTAAGATGAAATCAAGAAAGATAAAAGATGAAGACCAAAAACACAATTTTTTATGTGTTCGGTAAAACCAAGAAACATAGCAAGATTTTTTTTTACAATTTTTTTTTGATGCAACCATATTATTCGATAGTTTCACCCATATTTAACTAGTGTTTTGCCTATGTTATATATATAAAATGTCTTGATATTCTTTGTTTTATGTTTTGAATGCACTTTTGGATGAAAGATGCAAAAAAGAAGTAAATTGGAGATAATTGACAGATTTGACCTTCAGTCTATGTTTTGTGCAGAGCGTGAGCTCTAGAGGTTGAAATGAAGTGATTCCAGTGGCATTAAAAAGCTAACATCCATACCTTTCTGGACATCTAAGGCAAGAAAATAAAATAAGGAAGAGCATGGAAATTGCAGCCTTCAAAGTCAAATCTCGCAATCTGCCAGTGTTGACCTTCGGCCATTCCATCTTGAATATCTAGAGCTACAAAAGTCCAATTGATGCAAACTGAATTTTTTTGGATTCATGTCTCAAAGGTCTATAAAAGCTCCAAATTTCAGCCAAAACCGATGTCATATGAGGGAGATTTAATTTTTCAAAGATGACAACTAAATTCTGCCAGCAAACAGGTTTCGTGAAGAAACGAGTCCAAATTACGTTCCGAAGCATCTAAACCGATATCCAAGTTTGTATTTCAGCAATTTAGCTCCTCTAAGTCA
>Ga0307513_10001749_pt1 | contig 30947 bp, 35 predicted proteins | sample 15_EM_MG_FD_202174 | JGI IMG/M metagenome (GOLD analysis project Ga0307513, IMG submission 202174) | Populus trichocarpa ectomycorrhiza microbial communities from riparian zone in the Pacific Northwest, United States - 15_EM | ecosystem: Host-associated > Plants > Roots > Unclassified | place... | reverse complement strand
TGCCACGCTGCCCTCACTAACACCTCAACAACTTACGGCTTTGACGGCTTTTCTCTCTGCTCCTTCTTCGGCTCCACCGCTTCCTTCAATGCCTCTAGCATCCCCGGTATTTGTGCCCGCAGAGCGAGCGCCGCCCCCGCTCGTCATACAACGTACTCAACAAGTCCAACCCACTGAAAGAGGCTGGAAGTTGGGCCTGGGAGACCGATTGAGAAGCTTGAAAATCGAGGTCGACTTGCGCAAGGAGATTCGCGAGAATATCGGGCATCACAAGCAAGTTGGGAGCTATGTTGGTCGAAGACATGCTATGGGTCTGCCCGTACGGGGGCAGAGGACACAAACGAATGCCACCACAGCGAGGAAATTAAACAAGTTGGAACGGAGAGGATGAGGTTGTGCACTGCTCCGAGAAGGAGGCCATTCACGGTCGGTTTCTCATGTACCCTATACTACCAACTGCTCCTTCGATGGATATGTGTCCACCCAATCGCTTGGTTATCCGGCTGCTCCAAGATTTCATTGTTGTCGAGGTTGTCTGGATAGCCATGGACTTCTGGCTTCAATGATGTTCCACCATATTCCATTAATGGTGACCCCATTGGCTATCCACGAAGGGACCCTACCGCACCAGAGACACCGCAATTTGCCTTATTATTTGGTTTGTAGCACCCATTCAATTTTTTACAGTCTGCATTGACTAATCCCTGATGCGTGAACATTGTTCAAACCCAAAATTCCTGCTTGCTCCACTATCCTCATCTCCGACACCGATGGTATGAATGCACGGTGATTGGTTTCATGGCGTTTCGGTGAGGACCAGCTGCCCAAATTAATTTGGTCATTCAAGGAGTTGAGCACTGGCAACGGAAAAGCAAACCGGTCGCTCTGTCTGGCCATTTCCTCTAACGAAAGGTACCAAATATTTCCATCCATAGGATACGATGGTAAGAGCCCATCCTGATTATACAAACTCCACGACTGCTAGTGCCCCGTCGGGTAACGAGCAGACCAATCTACCTCTGGCATCGTCCATATCCATCGAAAGGGGCAATCCATGCTCCTTTATCCATTGTGGAAGAAAATTCTGAGATGTACTACCGATGTAGCCGCCCGGCCCTGGATCACCCTCCGCGTGCGGCGGTTGGCCGGCGTGGCCAACGTCGACGACCTCGATAAACTTCTCCCAGCCTTCTTCCCCTTCCACAGGATGCTCTGTAATCCATGCGATGTGCTTCTTTGCGTTTCCTAGAGTCCATAAATCCTCACCGAACCGTGAGCGGAGGATGCCGACGTCTGGGCTGAGAAATGTAACAGGCGCTTTGATCACAGGTATTGTATCGCCTTCTACAGCTCCTGGAGTCTGATGTTGGTTCCATCTGAAGGGTGCGATCATGACGATCGCAAGGTCAGATCGATGGTCAGTCCGACTGACGAAACGAAATTCCTTGCTGCGAAATTCCTTGATTTGAGGGAGCCAGGATAATTGCATATCTTGATAACATGCCAAAGCAAACCCCTCGAACTCAACCCGGTACGACTTATACGGGGGACAGGGGATGGTTGATGGCAAGGTTTGCACGGCAGTTGTAGTCATTCGTGACTCAAGGTCTTCGAGCAAGAACGTGTAGATCACAGCGTGGGTCGTCCACTGGAAAGCAATGAGGAACTCTGTAGCGGTGAAGATGCAAGCGGGATCAGCATCGTTAGGCTGTTGAAGTTCGTCAGGGCTGTGGCACTATTTGTGGTATACAATTACTTTACCATCTTGATGTTAAATAAGACGTGCTTTCCGGCTAGCCAATTTGAGATATACGCGGTCAGAATGTTTGTGGCGGTCAGGACGACACAACCACAGTACACGTCTCTAAGGAAGTTCCCTCGTGTACCCCAGTTAAGTCCCAATGGGTTTGCCACCGCAATACTGTATACCATGTCGCAAGCAGTAGGGCTCTTGTAACGCCAGATATCCATGCGCGATTGGTAGCTAGGGAACTTTTAGGAAATACTCAATAGGGTGAGTCAGACGCACCGATCAACAGGGACATCAAATATAAGGATGATGTCTCCCTTGTACAAGGCATAGTCAAGGCAGCCGAGCGCACCCGCTTTGAGACGGGATTGCCAGACAACCTCACCAGTATCTAATCGGCGCAACTTTACCCGTTCATCGACATCAGAGTTCATGACATGCTTTCCATCATCGAGCATGACCGTCCACGACAAAAGCTCCCGAAACTCTTTGTCCTCTGCTGGAGATTCCAAATGAGCACCCAGCTTATAGGACCTGGATGGATTTGTGTTTCGTCTTATGTCCCATTTGATGTATAATTTGTAGGTTATTACCACAGCTTCACGCAAGTCTTGGAGTGATGGTGTGACTGGGAGCGCGGGAACAGGTCGGAGTTCCTTCAGGGTATCCAAGAGAGAAATCCAGAAGGAAGCCATCTCCCTAAGTTGATAGAGAAGTTTGCAGGTCTGGGCGAATCACGCATGACCCATAACATGAGTCCCAACCAGAATAGGCCAAAAGGAAGAAAATCTCACCTGCAATAAATGAATAGAGGCAGAAACTGTGGCGTTGGATACAATTTCCAAGAGTATTTCGGCTGGGAGCTTGTCCAGAGTAGGACGGATCATAAGGGATGCCGAATCCATTACGCCGGGATTTAGGTTGCCAAGCGAAGCGGATCCTAATCTTCCGATATTCTTTTCACACGAAGTCGCTTGAGGTTTAATCGGACAAACGTCGGATCGTCGGAAGCGGTGGAAATCAAAGTTGCGGTGACAGGGATCAACATAAGGTAGGCGTAGAAGTGATTAAAACGAAAAAGTCCATAGTAAGCGAACTACAGTGCAGAAGAAGGGTCCACGATAATGGGCCAAGGAGGAAACGAGGAAGCAATTAGATGTCAGAGTCCAAGATCGCCAGCGGTAGGCAATACAACAGAGGTAAATCAAGACAGGGGACGATGTGTCAGTTACAAGCTCGCAGATCATAGTTATAATTTATGCCCAGTCATGCTCAGTCACGCCCAGGAGACGAGATGAGGTCGTGAAGCGGAGGCACTTCGCCAGCTTACCAGCTCATGTTCCAATATTTCCTCTTCTAGCAAGTTCTTAGCCCACCTGAGGACGTTCCAAGTATCCTCAAAGTCGCTCCCCATCCCCAGGCTCACCCTGACCACCGTCTCATTCAATACAGAATTATCTCGGCCGTCTGGCTGTGACGCACCATGCGCTTGATTGCGAGGTGTCCCATTGGAAGTGCACATGTACCCCGTACTGGTACTGAGATGGATTTTGTGCCGGGCTGCATGCTTGGAAATCTGTGCGGGACGTAGTCGTTTCCCCGACGGTGAAAGAAAGACACAGGTCATAATATACCCACAGGTACCTTGCGAGTTTGGTCGTGGTGTGACAGAGACCGATGAGCTCCAGTTGCCTCCGGCCAAGGCGGGGGATGCAACAGTTAGTGTGGAGCCACTTGTCGAACTACAACCGACACTGCTCGTCTCATGGGGCATCTCTCTACGGCTGCCGAAGTGTGAGCCCGGTGTTGGTGGAACGAAGGCCGTGGTGGACGGAGGCGTCACCAGGTGGGCTGTACTGAGAAAATACGGCGACCCCTTGAGGGGTGCAATACGCTCGGGAAGTCCAGTAAGGATTATGATAAATGGAGCGTTGTTCGGATAGCGGAGATTGGAGAGAGATTCGCGAAGCCAGTGATGTAGGGCTGCAAGGCGTTGCGGGAGGTATGGCATATGGCGGTCCAAGAACCGGATACCATATGTGATAGCAGGGAACGCTTGATAATGAAGCGAGCTACTCTGTGATAGACGTTCTAGTAAGCGGTGGCTTGTCGGAGATGTCAGTTGAAGCATACCTCAAACCATTCAAAGAGTGAAGTGTCGTCTTTCGCGCTGGACCCTGCTTCATGTCGTGCTTCATTTTGTAGCATGAGGTGGTATAGTCGCTTCAATTTTGCCAGGAAGTCGCGTCTCGCAATGAGCGCGCCGACACCAGTCGGGTACCCGAACATCTTGTGGAAAGTAATAGCCATAGCGTCTACCGTGCCCTCCATGTCGCGTAGAGATAATCTTGACGTTGGAGCAAGCGCCTCCGCATCGAGTAGCGTATCGAAGCCTTGGGCCTTGGCGTACGACAGGAGCTTTTTCAAGTTCGGTCGATATCCCGTGGCCTCAGATTCTCCAGAAAGTGCGAAAAGTGACTGGTGTGATGCACGTCGGACCTGGCGTTCAGCGATTGCCTCCTGCCGGAAGAAGTTAGCCTTAACGTCGACAGTCGAAGGTAGCGGAGTACCCGAAGATCATATTCATCGAAACCACCCTGATCTAGAGCGCCCAGATAGACGATTTCCGCTTCAGCAGAATGAGCGTATCTTCGGATGCTCATGAGAGACGTGGAAGAGTCTGTGGGTAATACCAGTGAGGACCGCTCCGAGAACGGGTAGGACTCCGCAACGAGATCGAGAGCTTCTCTTGCGTCCTTGGTGAAAATGCAGACATATTCGTTTGGCGCGCCGTCAAAAAAATCTAAGACCGCTTGCCGTGCTGCATGTGCATACATTTCTGCTCGCCGTGACCTAAGGAGGTAGTTAAGAGGTCGGTGAATGCACCTGGTGGCCTTGAGTGGGGTACACTTACGATGGAGAATCGAACCCTGGGTGACTTAGGATCTCACCGCAAAGGATGCCTGCGTGGTTGACGATGAGAGACTCCGGAGCAATTGAACCGTTTGCATAGTCGACATAGACCTCCTGACTCTCCTTAAACCGAGAGAATTCCTTCAATCGAAGAGCGTCAAGATCTGGGTCACCGTTGTACTCGGGGTGGCGCGCCGCGAAGTCACGGTATGCACTGTTGAGGTCATTTTGGAGTGAATTTTTTGCCCTATTTCCCCAAGACTTTGACAAGCTGGACCAGATCAAGGAATGTGAGATATACGGTTAAATCGGAATATCGAAGAATCACGGTCACCTGAATTTCATGGACAGGGAATTCTGGTAAATTCAGCCTAAGGCCTTAACGGTGTGGTTTGAGGCTTGGGTAGACTTGCAGCCTGTTCCTGCTTAAATGCTAGCTGGCGCTAGTGCCCCGGAATGGCCCCGACAGGACGCGAGAGACCTACTGCAGTAGATCAGGGGAACTGAATTATTGGGAGCTGGCCATAGCCCCTCACTGCCTTAGGCGAACAGTCAAGCCAGTCGGCTAAGGGGCAGGGACGGCAGGGACGGCAGGGACGATTGAGATAGTCTTTGTAGATTCCCGCACCCTGACTCCGACCGGAGGCCGATATTGGATGCCTGTTAACTCCGATATTTAGACGCCCAGTCGTTCGAGATGTCACCTTGTGGTACGGTGAGATAAGATGCTCCGTCGAGCGGGTACAGTAGCCGAAACGCCGAAGTAGCTTGGGAGGTGACTAACTATACTTCATCAACGAGTGGTCAGTAGGGGAAAAATATTTAAAAAAAGACGAGTAAATAACAAGACTCCGGCCGTTGAGGTTTATCGAGTCTTTGATACTGACTATGAGATAGGTATGGTGGAGTAGAATAGATTAGGCTCAGGAAACCCTTGAAAAGCGCGCGGACACCCTCTGAATAACGCTCCTGAACAACGCTCTGACAGGTCAGCGTGCTCTCCCTCTAGCCCACGTAACGACGTTGATGCGGAAAAAATTCGGGACCCTTTATTAAGGGCAGCGACCTGTTGACTGTTTCAATCCTTTGACCCTGCGGGGACAACCCCGAGCTGGTCTTTATGTACCACGCGACCTTGACTCTTCAGCAAGAGTAATATTATGGCCGATACCGTAACTGATCGACTGTCCAGATCTTCACAGCTTCGCGTTGCCTCCTCGTGTCCAATCAGACGCTCGAGTAAGCGAGACCAACAGGCTCTTTAAAACGAGCGCTCGTGTTCAGAATCACCGGATAGCGTACTGAGTAGGTAGATAGTCATAGAAAGGCCAGCTAGCAGGTTCGCTAGTGATGCAGCTTATTGAGCATTCGTTCGGGAGGCTGTGTCTTCCTGTAGAATCTTCTTCTGCGCATATTACGCCCAATGAAGCACTACACTGTGTATACCTTGCTATTTGGGTCTCTAGAGACCAAACCGAATTGGCTTTGAGGACTGGCTGCGGTCATACAAGTATTTGGGCACCTGAAAGGCGAGGTGATTATTTAACACAGTATTTTGTTCTACTACCTACCAAAATGGCAACCCTCGGGTTCAGGTGAAATTGATATTGTATTGCGCGGGGAAAATGGAGTAGTCTGGCTCATATCTTTGTCATTCACAATCACAAACTAGAGTGTCGAAATAGAATTCTCACTTGCTCCAAAGGCCATAGTCAGAGAAGAAACCGAGCAGGTTCTCGGATCTAACGGGCTTCGCCTTCCCAGTAATGTCAAATACTAATATTCCAATTGGTCTCCTATTTTTTGCGGACGCATTGATCACCCTCAATTTCCCAAACCGTGTGGTGGACAAAGCTCACACCGCTCACTTTTGACAATGTCCACTGCTTCCGCTCGTCGTTGCCTACTCCGGGCTCAGGGGCCTTCAGGCGTCCTACAAAGACGCACTCTGTATGTATCCGCAATCTCGCGCGCGAGGACGCGTGCTGCGACCGACAACGACCACTCTTTTGACTTGGACGACGTGGATGAGGACGACGAGCGACACACTACTTCGTTTGGCTGGGAAATTATTCGACAACAGAAGCAGTTCCATGACTACATGCGAGCCATAGAACGAGACGCTCCTGTCTTACGAAGTCAGCTATTTTTGCTCAAGTCCAGGTCTCGCGACTAACAGTTCGTTCCAGAATTGCAACAGCAGTTCATTCCTCCCACAAACGATGTGCCAATTATCGTTCGCACTCTCAATTATGGCGGTGAAGAAATGCCGGTGCTGCGTAAACGTGTTTTGGTTGCTCCCGTTTCGGAGCTGCCATTGAATGGCCCCAAGGCGGTTCACAACTTCAAAATTATTGCCGGCGTCCATTGGACGATAGAGCCACCGAAAGATAGTGGCGTAGGAAAAGACGAATCGAAGGACGAACACGGCTACGTGAAAATCGCAAGCGAGAACTTCCCAGAACCGAACCAGAACCTCATATGGGCAAATGATGTGCTGGATAGAATGATCCGTGAAGCGAATGTGCGCCTATTCCCTTTCGCAGCCTGGCACTCCCACTTTCCTTCGGATGTCGTGAATCTGACATTCCTTCCACAGACATTGAACTTTACCGATCTTCCCATTGATACCCGCCACATCGAAGGCCGGATCCGGAACCAGCGTAAAGGTGGCCAATCGCTTTTGAGTGAACGGAGGCGGATCACCCTGGCAGACTTCCCCACAGAATGGCTCCCAAAGCCAATTCAGAACGACCATCACGCACCGCCGCTGGCGTAAATATGGTTCACCATTGGCGGTCCTATATTTACTCTCTTGCGGCGTTATTTCAGGAACTTTTTGATCTAGCCCATAGCAACGGATGTCAATATTCAGTGCTGTCCCTGGTCATATGTATAACTTGCATTGCTGCTCTTCCTCACCGTCAACATCCGACGGCGTCCGTTCTCAGCGTCCGATCGGACATAACATTCGGAATGTACCATTGCCACCCAGTGACACGTCACATTCAACAGGACAGCACGCTGATTTAGGACTAACCTAAAAGTTCATTCTCTCGGCCAACATTATTCTTCATCACCTGTGCTCAGCACGTGCAGGCCACGGAATGCCGAATGGCAGGAGCGTCATGGAGCGCCTGCTGGAGTTATTCTTACACTGGTAAGCTATTATGTGCTGTGCTCACAAGTCACCGGCTGTGACCCACTTCAAGGGCATAAGAGGCGAGCCGTATGACTTGGAATTGTCCCTCACCTCTTTTCTGCCTCAACTCTTCTTGAGATTCGAGTCTTTGGCTGGTCCACCTTTGCCCCTTCTGTTCTTCATCAGATTTCCTCGTTCATTTGGTTTTCTCCTCATCTTTACCACTCAGAAACATGCGCTTCACCACTGCTGTCGCCCTTGCTACTCTGTGTCTCTCAGTTGCCGTTGAGGCCCATTCCGTTGTCATTGAGGTCAAGGGTGCCAATGGGATAAAAGGCGTTGGAATGGGTGTAACCGACGTGACGGGAAAGAAATTGCAACCAGGTACGGGCATTTAATTGTCACCATAACATTCGTAACCAGTCTGAAACCCGTCGTTGCAGGCCTCCCGATACGTTAAGGGAGACAACAGCCTCTGCGGAAGTATGGGCTCTTGTTCTCTCTTTTGCGGTATCTCTGATTCGCTTCTGTGTTAGGCCAAAAGCTCGATGGCAAGAAGCAGACTCCGATCAACAAAAAGAAAGAAATCAAGAAAGCAGTGTCGAAGGGTCTTCCTACCCCAAACTCGGACGGCGTTCTGAGAATGACAATGTTCCAAGTCAATGCTGGTGAGGACCTCCTTTCTACCCTTGGGTATAGGCGCCTGCTGAAGGCATGGATCACAGATGGTGCAGGGCCCTTCAAGTGTGAGGTCTCGCCCAACGGCAATGGCGATCTCGTCCCTGCTGAAGTCATTAAGGATGTTCCTGGGACTAAGGGCAGGAGCAATGCAAAAAAACAAGCCTTCCCCTTCGAGGTCAAAGTCCCTAGGTGCGTCACTCCGTTGCAGAAAGAACTCGAGCTGACCAATCTCCCCAGCAATCTTAAGTGCACAGGACCAGGCGGCTCGTGCACCCTGCGTTGCAAGAACACTATCAACCAGCCTTTCGGTGGCTGCGTGGTCTTCAAGGCTTCAGCTGGCAAGAAGCGCTCACTCTTCGGTCGCCTTGCCGTTGAGGAAGACCCGGAGGCCATCGATACCAATGATTTCGAGACATTCGACTCCAGCGATCACATAGACGAGGTGGAGGAAAACCTTGAGGAGCTCAACTAAACCCGCCCATGAGGAGTTAGTACGCTTACGAAAATATGCTCAAGATCAAGGATGTTATTTCGAGGAGATTTGATGCTTTTAACGATATACATTGATTTTATTTATCCTACATTGGCGTGATTCCTGCTCCATGGGGCGGTTATGCTCTATAAGGGATAGGTTTGAATCGTGATCGGCTCTATCCCTCAGTACGGTGGTCGACATGTTACTCAGTACCCGCCTTTCCGCTCCTCGCTTTCTCGATGCCCGGTCCGACTGGTTGTCGAGCAGCCCACGCAACTCCTAAGATTTGGCCCCAGAACAATGGCGAGTGGAACTCTCTCGCATACTTCGTAGCAGCGCCAAAGAACGCGAAGTCAGTTTGTGACAATCGCGGCGATTGCTGCGATCACATATCCCCTCCTAGTGAGAGGCGCCCATGCTCCTATCAACCCGCTCAAAGCTTTCATTAAGCTATCTTCATTTCCTAGAGCCGGCGGCGGGGAAGCCGTTGGTGTCGTATTAAACCTTTAGGTGTTCCTCCGGTACCGGCCGAAGAGTTCCACATGTCGGACCCCAACACTTCCTCTCGGGGTTCAGAAGATGACTAACTTGCATATTATCGAGTTCGCTCCCCAAATTTCGTCTGCTCCATCCTCGCAACGTTGACCTCTTCACCTCACGCTCAATATTCCTTACCCCTCTAAACCCCTTGTTTCTCAACGCTGCATTCGTGGCACACATTCTCACTTCGATGACTAAATGTCTAAAATAACCCACCAAACGAGCGGTATAGAAGATTTTTGCTTCATTGCATAAATTCAAAAACATTTGTCTTCCTATCAGAGGCATATGGAGTCAATGGGTATATTGCAACCTGCCTCAACAGGCCATCGGTTGCCAACCCATATCAACGCCGCCTAAGAACCAAGATGTTTGCCCTGCAACTTTAACCAGGTACTTTGGCCGACCAACTCGAGCTCAGGGGTGCCCGCCCAAGTTGTCCTTTCCCACCAAACCTTGATTCCTTGCAATGGAACCAGGGAGTTTTGTCTTGATTTGACAATTCGTGTACAAATGCGGGTAACCTCTTGGCGTGCATCGTCAGGAGTGGATCTGAATTGCAAGCTGAGGACCTGGAGAAAAGAACAGACTGCAGTGGTCCTTTCTCCCAGCCACCTGTCCTCCATGGATTCAATGCTTATGATCGATGTAGCTGGGCTCGGGTGGTTAATATTCCAGATCGTTGGTGGTTCCTTTGCAACAAATGTTGACAAGAACTTCCTTATCTGTTTATCAGGTAAGTTGAGCCGAAGGGTGAGAAACTCCAGTTTGGAATTAGAATCCAATTGCTCCAAAAGTTCCGCTCTAAGTAGCCCAGCATCCAAATGGAGCACCTTTGGGTGTACTCGCTCGATAGCAATGAGTGTTGCAGATTGCCAGGCCAGAGCACCATGAGTTACTCCTGACCGTTCACTTGGATGGTAGTGTAAGGTCAGCGTACGAATTTGTGGTAGTTGGAATGTGCCCAGAACCTCCACTGAATCACCATCATATTCCAATCTAACACAGCGAGGCATATCAACCCACTGCAGCATCCCATGTGAGACACACTTGAAAGTACATTCTTCAAGTTTGCTAAACCTTTGTCCATTAATCCATCCAATGTCCATATATTGGAGGGTCAATTTCTGGAGGGTGCGAAAGATGGGTAAATTAGGAGGTGGGGGATAATCAGGTGGCAGCAATGAAAGCGCAAAAAGCTCTTCAAGGCACTTAAAATCATAGAGGTGGTGAAGAGGGAAATGTTGACCTAAAGTACATTGAAAGATCTTGATCCTCCTCAGAAGCCCATGATAAGCAGAAGGTGTCAGATAGTTTTGCAATGACGGGCTAGCCTTCATTGTGCAGGTCACAACTATGGCCAGGTACTCTTGGATTGCATTGATATCATCCAAAGTACCTTGCTGTCCACTTGGACGTGCTATTCCAAAAGCACGAAAGACCTCAGCAGTACCTTTAAGCAGGTCAAATGGAATCTGAGAACCAAAGAAGATATGAAATGAGGTCAGTGGCTTTGGGAGCTTTTGTCTTGACCACGCCACTCCTACTGAAGTGAGAAGGTGGTCGGACCTTTCTGTTAGGCGTGCTTCCCGCTCATACCGTAGCTCAAGGAGCCGCAGAGATGGACAGATATCTGATCTCCAATCACCTGACTTCTCAGCCCATAAGTACCAAGCACTCCCGATTCGGTCCTCACAACTGTCAGTGGGCTTCGCAAGGAGGGAATCAAAGAATCTTGACCCCAATGCTGATGGCCTTTGCAGAGTTAAGAAAAGTTCCTCCAGTTGTGGGAGCAGAAGAAGCATTTGAATCAGAACACGATCACTGCATTCAATAGTAAGATGGAGTATTCGAGCACTGGAAAGCCGACCGCTCTCCAATGCTGTATTTGAGAGAGATAAAGCCTGGGCATCCCCCCGTGATTTACTCCATTGGTTGTTTGAGATACTCAGCAGCAGTAATACAGGGGCATAAAAGGAAGTCAATGGGTTGATGAGTCTGGATTCATAGAAAATTTCTTTGCAAACAGGAAGCTTAGTGCCAGTGTCCCCAATTGGCGAGAGAGGGAGGGGATCAATTAGAGTCAGACGCTCCAATTTGTTGAATGTATATCCATACACCCATTGAACTGACACTTTTCTGAGGCTCAGAAGCCTGAGAGTGGTAGCACAAGGCAGTGGCCTGTCTGCAGGATGAGCCCGAAGGTGCAAACGCGTTAATTCAAGGGTCTGAAGATTATCAAGGTAAGGCAAGAAGTCAATTGGTCCTACAGGGTTTGGGAGATTCACACTCAAAGTTGTGAGATGGCGGAAGACTGAGTGCTTTTCAAGTTCTACAAGTTCCCCGAAGTACCCAATAGGGTGAATAGAGTGGATCTCCATATATGTAAAGTTCGCAGTCACGGTCCGGGTAATAATTGTGAGGAGTTGACGAAGGACAGCGGAGTGGGGCAGATTCCCCAGTGTCAGCGCAACAAGTTGCGTCATGGGTTTTGTAAAGCAAGATATAAATCGTCCTTCATTCGAACCACTGGTATCCCCATGGTGTGGCAGTGATTTAACAACCAGCGTATTCCATCTCGGCAACTCCTCAGCTGCAGAGGTGAGCGCTAGATAGGGCTCATTCGAAATAATACCAGAGCCTATGTCTATTTCGGTGTCAATTGTGACTTTTAATGGTTGGCCCTTTGCCCGCTTCAAGCGGAGCTCCAATCTTTGTGGATCTGTCCAAGTACCAATGTAGAGGGATGCCCATACGGCGGCCATCCCCACTAGTATATGGTGCCAACGCCCGCAAACGGTCATTAGGTGCGTTGGGGATTGGTGAAACTCGGTAACGAGCATGAAGATTTGGGTGAGGAGCTCAGTAGGAAGGACATGAATAGGTGTAATGAAAATCTGGAGTTTTTCATACTTGTGCCGTAACCAATCGGTACTCTCCGGGTTCGCCTTGGCCTGTGTTAGACGCCGACGAAATTCCCATTGTAGTTTTGCTGCAAGGTTAGAACGGCTTTCAAGAGGGAGTCCGTCTCGACGGTGCTTGTGAAGCACAAGAAGTTGTGATAACGGTACCTGCTGGCTTCGCGGGTCAATATCGATTCGGAGCCCTCTTGCAAGAGTGACTTCGAAACAGCCGCTCAAATCCGTAAGATGTGGGATGGTGTCTATGTGTAGATCCCCAACAATGCTCCATGGGCCTTGGAAATAAAATTGAGGAGGACTCGAGGACATAGCAGCGCCGTGAGTTGGCTGACAGCGGCGCATCCAAGTGGGCATGTCGAGCGAGCCTTCTGCGAATGAACCGGGATGTGGTGAGATATGATTACAAATATACCACAAATTTGCATACTACCTAAGACGATATATATGGTATTTCAAGGACTCGCAAAAGAGAGTGGCTGCAAAAATACGCTTTTTAAAACGTATTTTCAGCACGTCCTGTTTGCAAAATCGTGCGTTGCTTAATATCGTTCATGAATTTAAATATTACACAAATTCTCTACTCGTTCCCACCACTGCAACAAGCCCGCACAATATATATTCATGCGTCCAGTTTTCTCTTGACGAGGTCAAGTCTTTGGCATGGCCAGGTTAACTCTGCCTGCGGAAGTGCTATGATGGATCAAGCCATTCAGTTAGCCTGATATGACCAGCAGATCATGGCCTGAAATAATTATTACTGATAAGAGAGGGCACGTCAAAAAAGAGAGGCACGAATGCGTACCAAACTAGATGGTTATGGTCGTGGCCATGTGGCCATGCTGCAAGAGAGTTTAAGACGAGTGCTCGGGGACGTCGAGTGAAATGTCAGAATTGAGATGTCAGAATCTTGAGATAGAAGATCCGCAAGCCACGCGGCTCGGAGCGGCACTTGGCGGTGAGTGTCTTCTTTGGAGGTTTTTTTGCGCATACTACGTTAAATATTTGGGATTTGGATTTGGGTTGGCTTGGTGGAGTTGTCTCGTGGACTCGGTACCACCTTGTAAGCATTTAAGCACTGAACCAGTTATTTAATAACATATCTTGGTACTGTCATTGACCACTCAGACCCGTGACATTATATTCCGCGAGCAGAATGACCTAGCTAGCTGGCCTCATCGTTCCTTGCATTTCACTGACGATTAGGCATCTTTATCACATCACCAGCACGCAACATTGCGATCGAAATCTCCAAAGTGATCGAAGGAACCGATAAGGTTCTCGGAGTTGACGGTCTTCGCCTCCCTAACCCATTAATATTAGGTACTGCTCATATTTGGCAAATACCTTCACTGCTTTTTTGGAATATTGACCGCTGTGGGTAGTATGTGCTCAACGTGCGATCAGAATCAACGCTTCATTCGTGTACCTGTAGAGAGTATGCTACAAGCCTTTTAGAGTTGTATAAACGTATTCAAGGTATCAGGACACTCACTGCTTAGTACACAATCAGAATCAACGCTGAGCCAGTGGTTCCACCGAACGTATACAATAATATACATGACAGCGGCGACATTTCTGTAAGACAGAATACTATGGGTCACAGGCCACACATTGCGAAACCCAGCTGCGAGCCATGTGCTCGAGTCGACATCTCTCCTTGGCTATATCGGGCGATGCACGACGGATCGGGCGGGATATCCAACACTCTCCCATGTTGTGAACGCCTATGCCATGATCCTTGCTAGTTTTAATAAACCACCATCATCTCCGTGAGGGCTACATGCTGAGCTTGAGCGAGAGCCTTGGTGAGGCGCCTGCGAGCATGATGCTGACCGCGATGTACTTGACTGTGATGCGGTTTGCCTGGACTAGCTCCCGCATGGGGTGGTGTTTCCCATCGATGTACTTCGAGCGTGAGTGGAATACGGGGTTTTGTGCGGGTTCCAATGCTCCCTGGTCGTCACCGTACAACACGAGTGGTGTACGTAAGGCGATACCGATGTCCTGTAGTAGGCCTACGAGCCTGACTGCTTTTTTTACAGCCTGACACATCGCCATGTATTTCGCTTCCACCGAGGATAGAGCTACGGAAATCCGTTTCTTAAACTTCCACGAGACAATACTGTCCCCCATCCTAAATACGTAAACATTAATCGACTTACGATCGTCTCGATCGCCCGTCCAGCCTGAATTTGTAAATCACGAAATGTCCGCGATGTTGCCTCCGAGATGAGAGCCCATATTTTCGCGCGTTTGAGGCAACGCAAGCGCGCAGGGCGGCTTCGAGGGGTATGCGACCAGGGTTTGTGAGGAACCGAAGGAGCTTACTGACAACAAACGTAACGTCGGGACGTGAAACAAGCAAGATGTACTGCAGGGAACCGATGAGTTCACGGTAACTGTTACCCGCCATGTCCTCGATTTCGCCCAGTCTTCGGGCACTGGTCCTTCATGAATATAGCTCCGGGCGCGAGTGGATGGTGACCGTGCGTGTATCCTGGAGGCCAAAGCGTTCTACCATGTTATCTATGTAAGATTACTGCGAGAGTGAGATGATATGTGAGTCGAAATCGCGTTTCACTGCGATACCCAGTGTCCAGCGGAGCTCCCCCTCGCCTGTGATGCCCTACTTCTGCTGAAACATCTCCACAACACGATCTAGCTGACAGAGGGCCACGTACATTGCCACCGCGACCATGCAGTCTTCCACATTGATACGTGGCGCCAGGACGATCGGGTGGTATGCGCGTTCTGGGTAGACGACGAGACTGGATTTGTGGCCTAATCCTTCCATGTCAGCCTTGAGCTGCTTGTGCAATATCCGTCCAGCCTGCTTCAATCCATAGAAACCCTCCAGTAAGAGCCAGACGGAGTCTCCGTTTCCATAGCCCAGGGGCGGGTCCATGTAAACTTCTCCATCGATACCTCCACGTAGTTACGCGGCTGAAACGTCGAATTGGCGGAGATCGAGATCGAATAGAGCGGCGATTGAGACGAGGCTCCGAAAAGATTCGGGTCTCATGACGGAGCCGTAGAGGTGAGCTTCGTTGTAGTCGATCCCGGGTACCTGCGTAAAACCACGTGCGACGAGACGGGCCTTGTGCTTAACGAGCGCGCCGTTCTCAAACTTCCGGTGAAAGACCCATTTGGGTGTGATGAAGTTCTTGTATATAGGACTAGCGACCGTCACGAGGACATGTAGGCTGCGTAAGTTCCCGATATCGGTGTCCATTGTCGCGCTCCATTCATCTGCATCTGGCCCCGTAAGGGCTTTGCCGATCGTACGAGAGTCAGAGGTCGACTGTGTGGTGTTGAATGGGGGTTCATTGCTAGTGAATGCAACGAAAGAGAATAGCGCGCCTCCACCGCCGGCTTCACGCACCAATCCATATCGGGTCGAGCGGCCAGGGTACTGGCGAATGCGGCCGACATATTGAGGTGCCTCATCGTCCTCACCTCCCATGATATTAGTAGGTACCGGCGTCTCGGCTTCCGTGTGGTCCGGCGGAGGGGTGCGGTGAATATGGCGCGCGCGTTGCTGCGTAGCGCCACGGCGCGGGTCGTCGCGACCAGGTATGCGAATAACGGTGCGCTCATTCCGCGGTTCAGATGGCGGCATTGACTTATCGTCACTGCTAGCGTCGTCCTCCAGAGGCAGCAGAATATATGGCGATGTGCCATTTATATTATTGTATACGTTCGGTGGAACCATTGGCTTGGTGTTGATTCTGATCGCATGCTGAGTAGTGAGTGGCCTGATACTTCGAATACATTGTAAACGATTCTGAAAGGCCTGGAGCATACTATCTACAGGTACACGGATGAAGGGTTGATTCTGGTCGCACGCCGAGCACATACTATTTACAGGGCTCATAACCTTTTTTTGGAATATTGACTGCTGTGGATAGTGTGTCCTTAGCGTGCGATTAGAATCAATGCTTCATTCGTGTACCTGTAGATAGTATGCCACAGGCCTTTTAGAATCGTATACAACGTATTCAAAGAGTATCCGGACACTCACTGCTCAGCGTGCGATCGGAATCAACGCCGACCCAGTGGTCCCACCGAACGTACACAGTAACATACATGACAGTCGCGACATTTCTGTGAGACAAAAGGCCATGGGTCGCGCGCGCCACAGGCCACGCATTGCGAAACCCAGCTTCGAGCCACGTGCTCGAGTTGACAATTCTTCTTGACCATATCGGGCGATGCACAACGGATCGGATATCCAACACTGACTCCGTCCCTCATTCGCCATTGACCAGGTGGTAGACAAAGCCCGCCTCAGTCGGCTTTTGACGACACTCTCGACTCTCGCTCGTCTTTACCTATCTCGGCTCACAATCTTCAAACGTCTTACGACGCCGCACTCTCCATGTATCCGTGATCCCACGCTCTAGGACGCGTGTTGTACCCGACAACGATCATTCTTTCGATTTGGACGAATCGATGAGGAAGACGGGCGACACATCGCCTCCTTCCGTCGGAAGATCGTTCAACTACAAAAGCAGTGCCATGACTACGTGTGGGCCATTGAGCGAGATGCTCTTGTGTTGCGAAGTTCGTATGCACTTAGGACTTGAGCCGAGACTTCACGATTAATGACACATTCTAGAGTTACGACAGGGTTCACTCATTCCACAGGTGATGCGCCAATCACTATATGCATTACTAATTACGGCGGTGAAGAATGTCAGTACTGCGCAAACGTGTTTTAGTGACTCCCATTTCAATATACCATTGAATGGCCCAGTGGTTATCCATAACCTCAAAATTATTGCTGGCGCCTATTGGATGATACCGCCACCTACGGACAGCCGTGAAGGAAAGATGACGAAAGAGGCCCCATGAAAACCCAAGCCAGAACTTCCTGGAACCGAAACAGAACCTCAGGTAGAACGATCCGCGGAGCAAATGTGTCCGTTCTCTTTCGCAGCCCGATACTCTCCCGGTTTCCATCGATTCTGACATTAGTTCGGCACACTTCGGATTTTACTAACCTCCCTGTTGATACTCGTCATTCAAAAGCCGGATGTGTAACGAACGCGAACGTGACCAGTCGCTTTTGAGTGGACGAAGACGAATCACCCTAACAGACGTCCCCAAAGGTCGCTTCCAAGGTCAAGTAGGAACGAACAGCCTACACCGCCGTTAGTATGACGATGGTCCGCCATTGGCCGTCTTCTATATCGACTATATTACTGTGCTATTTCAGGAGTTCCACCTGATCAATATTAATCTTGTCCATAGCAACGGGTGGCGATATTCTGTGCTGTCCTCGGTTGTACATGTTACTTCAGGTGCCGCTCTTTCACACGACCAACACTTCTGACAGAGTACGTTCTCAGGGCCGCGTGTAATCGGGACTCCACTACCGCCACCCAGCGATACATCACATTAACAGGGCAACAAGCCTGTTCAGGTTTGCCCTAAGGTTCCATTCTCTCTGTGAACTTTCATCGCTGACACCTGGCACTTGCTGACCGGAAAGTCGAAGTAGCGAATGGTAGCAGCGCCATTGATGTTCTTCTTATATTGATAGGCTATGGTATTTTGCCATCATAGGTCACTGGTTGTCATCCACTTTCATGGGTATAAGAGGTGAGCCACATAACTCGGAATTGTCCCTCACACCTCCCTTCTAACCCAAGTCTGCTCTGAGAGTGAAGCTCTTTGGCTGGTCCACCCGTCACCCGTTTCCATCAAGCTTCCTTGTTCACTTTCTTCTATTCATTTTAACTGCTCATCAAAATGCGTTTCACCACTGCTGTCGCACTTGCTACTCTCTACCTCTCGACTGTTGTTGAAGCACACTCCGTTGTCACTAAGGTCAAGGGAGCCAATGGAATCAACGGAGTTGGAATGGGTGTAATCGACGTGACGGGAAAGGAGATGCGCCTATTTAACCAGGTGCACACATTTCCTGTTACAATGCTCGCCACTGGTCCGAATCTCGTCCTTACAGGCGTCCCGATATGGCAGAAAGGACACCAGCCTCTGCGGAAGTACGCGCTCTCTACTCTCTCCTCTGAAGTACCTCTGATTCGCTTCTATTTTAGGCCAAAGGCTCAATGGCAGGAGGCAGAGGCAGACTCCAATCGACAAGGATGCTGAAGTCCAGAAAGCTGTCGCAAATGGCCTTCCTACCCCGGACTCGGACGGCGTTTTGAGAATGACAATGTTCCAAGTCAATGGTGGTGGGACCTCTTTCTACTTCTGGGTATAGGTGCCTCGCTGAAAGCCTGGTATACAGACGGTGCAGGTCCCTACACGTGCGAGGTCTCGCCCAGCGGCAATGACGATTTGGTCCCCGCCGAAGTCGTTACGGATGTTCCTGGAAGGAAGGGCAGGAGCAGAGCAAGAAACCAACCTTTCCCATTCGAGGTGAAAGTCCCTACGTGCGCCGTTTCCTTCCTATCGTAGTGTAAAGAAGAAATGTCGAACTAACTATTTCTCCTCAGTAACCTCAATTGCACTGGACCGGGTGATTCGTGCATTCTGCGCTGTAAGAACGCCGTCAGACGGCCTTTTGGTGGCTGCGTGGTCTTTGGGGCTCCGACTCCGGCTCAGGGTTACAAGAAGCGTTCAATTTTTGGTCGTGTGCTTGTTGATGAAGACCCGGAGGACGTCGACACGTCTGAAGTCGTCCTTTACGACGCAGGGGAGGTGGTTGACCATGACACTGACTAGGTGGAGGAACCCGCCTCGGATGCCGCTGCCGAGCTCGTCTACAGTTTGAAGGGGCGTGTGTTCATGGGGACGTGCTCATGATAACGCGGAGCCTTGCGAGGGGGTTTGGTTGTAGGAGTGCCTATTCACGGACTTAACAATATACACTTGTTTTCATTTATCCTACATTTGAGTGATTGTTACTACATGGCGCGGCTATGCCCTGCTAAGCTGAATCGTATTCGCTTCTATCCCTCATCAGACTGGATGCTAACATACTACTTAGCAGTCTCGTCCTCGCAATCTCTATTTGACCCCTCACGCCGTATTCTCCATATCCCTAGGCCACCTTATTCCTTTGGATTTCGCAAGTTAAGCAGTCACCCTTGAAATATGAAGCCGTACAAACCGTCTAGTAAACCCTTAACAAGTTCACTGGGCATATCCCGAACTGAGTAAGGGTTGTCAAACAGCGAGGGAGACCCCGAAGAAGCAACTACCAAGGCGAAGATGACGGTGAATGCTGGTCATACTGCAACGAACTCCACACAGCACAGCAAACGCCACACGACAGCGAATGCCATACGACAGCGAATGCCACACGACCAATTCCAGGGAGCCATCGATATGACCGTGTCTTGTTCAATTAACTGTATTGTACAAGAACTCACTTGATCCTTATTCCACACAACGCGTGCCAGTATACCTCATCGCCCTCAATTCCCAACCCTTACAAGCCTTGTGACCTTGGTAAAGGGGTACATCTCCCTGTATGAGGCCGTGCAAGTACATGGCTGTAACCGTTGAGGCTTTCTTTACTGATCACCTTGTTCCAGTAATACTGTCCCATTGGGGGTACCGATCGTCTTTCGTGCTTATGCGGTAACACGGGAGTACCCTCTGCACCGTGATAGTAGGCACTCTATTCAGGGACTTGAGGATAGACTGGATGCCGTAATCGAGGGGACAAAGTATGTGATCTATACTCTTCAAACGAATTTCGGTCTTTTTCTTTTTTTCTTTCATACCTTGGTATTTGCTTTGGTCGACCAAATAAGCCACTTTGAACCAACGACGTCGCACGTTCTCTTCCGGACTAACTCTCAGGACCGGCCACACAACATGGCGATGTTCCAGCACTTCATGGGGTCCGTTGCTTTCGTCAAGGATCATGACAAATGCGCTAATGCCCGGTCGTGAGCAGGTTTCCGGGGATGGGAGGTGTAGGACCGATTCAAGCACCTCCTCAGGCATATGATGAGTATTACCGGGCGTACTCTGTAGCGATGCTTCCGGGACGACAACGGGACAACGTCAGCTACGGCGGCAAGAGTCAGTCGAGTGTCCTCGAACTATGTACCTCAACAAGCTCATGATGATACTTGCCTTATTAGTTATAATGCCACCCTCCGCACTTGCCCGATTGTGTGAGCAATGACGCGTCACACTGCGCCTGCACGCGCCTATCGCTAACAACTCGGCTTGTACGTAGCGAATCTCGACTTTGAGAATCCATGGATGTTCCTTCTACGCAACCCTGCGAACCAAGCTGCCTCCACTCACGCAGGTGTACTGGAATTCATCGCTGACGAGGGATTCGTGCACCTTCCGCACTGGGTGGGTGCTGCCGGGCTGAATCCTACCATACTACCCCCTTACTTCTTCCCTTTAGATGATGAAGACCTTAAGACTGAACGAAGGCGACCCCATTCAAGTGACTGGCGCACGATTGCCAAAGGGCAAGTTTATCAAGCTACAAGCACAAACAGTGGACTTTATCGAAGTATCGGATCCAAAGGCCGTGTAGGTATCCCAGGCTCTTTATAAAGGCGCAGTCCCGAAACCTCGCTGGCATGAAACGCTCCGTTCTGACACTTTCTAACAGCCTCGAACAAGCACTACGAAACTTCACATGTCTCACTCAGGGAGATATGATTGAAATCATCTACAACTCGATCGTTTTCCGCTTGTTAGTAATGGAAACCAAACCCGAGAACGCGCAAGGGATCTCCGTCTTCGAGACCGACTTAGAAGTGGACTTTGCCACTCCCATAGGCTACAAAGAACCTGAACGACTAAAGCCGCCACCGCAAGCGACCATGGCTACGAAGCTCGGTATCAAGGTGGAGGACACGACTCCGCTCAACAGCCGACCTGGGAGCTCTATGGGATATGCTGCCGGTGCCTCCACAACTGAAGGTGGATTTGAGGCGTTCAAGGGTCGAGGGGAAACTCTGAACGGGCGGAAGACGAAGGGGAAGGGGAAGGCGGGGCGCAAGATCACAGAGGTAGATCCAGACAGCAGGATCATACGTACAGAGTACGTCATTGTCTCTTCCCGTTGGTCTCCGTACACTGACGCGAGATTCATTGTAGCCAGAAGAAAATTATAACCCCCGAGATGCTCGAAGGTGGTGGTGACGGCCCAGCGCCGCTCAATCTCCCACTCGGAAAGCTCTTTTTCGGATACGCATATGTACCCCATACCCCGCCTCCTTCTATAGCCGTCGCGACGTCGACGTCGGCCTCGTTCACAGGCGGCGGAAACACCCTCTCTGGAAGGACGATCGCACCCAGTGCACCAGAAGGTAGCGCTACTCCTTCGGGATCGGGGTCGGCTGACCCGGCTTCGAGGCATGATTGGGGATCAGGGGGCCAATCACTGGGGAGTGCTGCGCCACCTCCGAAGCCCAAGAAGAAGAAAGCACAGAGGGGAGATGTGAATTAGGTCGACTGATCAATGCCCTCAACGAACACTGATGATGCTCCCCTCCTCTCTAATGTATCATAACGTGAAATGCAAATTGTCTGTCAACTATGAAGCAACACAAACAGTGTAAGAGACGGGCCAAGACAGCCAAGGGGCTAGAAACCGGGGTAACTAGAAGCTGTCAAGGTCGGAAAGTCGAATCAATATAGGCCATAACCTCAATAAGTCCAAGGTCTATAAAGTCCCGTAAAGTCCATGTCTCTTGGAAGAGCGCTTGACATCCGCATCGACCTCCAAAGCCTTGCGTGCCGTCCAAAAATGGAGCCTCCGGACTGTCACACGCGGAGCAGCAAACACATGCGAAGTATCCAGCAAGGTAGTAGGGCGTGTGGCGTTTGTTGGGATAGTTGAATGATCGAAGTTGCCAGTGTCCCTGTCGGAATCGTACCAGGCTCTACGAGGAAGACCTAACCGGTCCAGCATTCCCCTATAAAGAGGCGGTCAGTTGCGTGTAAAGGAGGGAGAAATTCAATATGGACTCCTCAAAATCGAAGAACTCATCTAAGAGCTTCCTCCGAGCTTCCTCAGTCTTTTGATCGTCAGGGTGCATATCCCATACACTCTCCCTTGCTGAGAGAACGACTTGCATGTTTTTAGTCGAATGGGCGATGACCTCGTCCAGATTCATTGGCAGAAACCGGACACATGGGAGTTGGGAGTTGCCTGTCTGCTCGACGATGAGCCCCGGTGGATTGAGACGGTGCCTACGAGGCCGTGAAAAGGACTGAGGTCGAAGAGTGGGTGCCAATTGTGGATGTACGGTCCCATCGTGACCGGGGTCGCCTTGGTAGTAGGAGAGGCTGAGATCGGACGCATCCGAGTTGTGACGTTCCCTTGCCATCTTCATCGTTGCGGGGCCAGCGATTCTACTGGAAGTCATTCTAAGGTTATTCTCCTCGCCCTTATGGCCGCTATTGGAAGAGCTTCCAGCACAGGCTCCGCTCGATCCACTCCATCCCGTTGACGTGCTCGAGTTACTAAATTTACTACTGTATGGGCGTTCTCCAGTACTATCAGGGGTGACCATAAGAGGAATTCGAAATTCGACGGTGTTCTTGACCACGGAATGTGGCTCGTGCGCCCCGTGGACGAAGATTTCATGAAGGAGATAATACATGTCCTGGACAGTAGGGTCTATATCGAGTGAGGCCAGTAGGTCATAGAAGCCCTCTTCTGCGTCGTCGTTGAAGAGAGGGTTGGGGGATTCTAGATTGAACTCGAGCCGAGGAACGAAGAAGTCGTCCGTGATCAATTCGACCCAACCACTTGGCTTGAGGACGCGGTGGACTTCAGTAAGAATGAGACCCCAGGCGTAGCGCGGAACGGCCAGGGCGAGGTCGGACAGTCGGACAAAATCGAAGCTTGCATCAGGAAAAGGAAAACGTTGCATAAAGTTACCGTGTGTAAAGCTGATCCGCTGAATGGCTCTGTCATTGAGCCCATATTTGTGCCTCATGGCGCACGTCGTGGGCTGGACATCCACGACATCAAAGCCTACAACATGAGCGTGCTGGAGATGATTTGAGAAAAGCAAATCAGTTAAATTTCAGACGTACCTTGTATGAATGGGCCAGTTCAATTGCCCAATGACCTTGTCCGCATCCTAGGTCCAGAATCCGCAGGTGACGGTGTCGATCGAGGTCTGTCTGTGTGTACGCTGGTCCGTATAGAGTTGACAACAAACGGTAATCATGGAACTGGCTGCGAGGGAATCAGGACCAGTAGTGTTCAAAGCCCATAATTCACGCACCACTGTAGTAGGACACGGTCGTACGAGAGTGGATAGGGAACATTGCGGACCGGAAGAGGGCATATACGCATCCCATTACGAGTAAATGGTTTGGGGTGTGGCGTGGTTGCAGCCGGGGTGGTAGGTTTAAGGTCCTTCGAGTTGTCGATGCTCCCGAGAATCCTTGACCTAGACTTGCGAAGCAGTCGAGACTTTGCTGGAGACGCCTTGTTCGGTGATCCAGGGGGAGAGCGGACAAGCCCATCATGGACGTGGTCATCGTGAAGAAGCGACGTTAAGGAGAGAATGCTATAACTGTTGTGTATCTTGGGCGTCTTGGGAGGCTTTATTGTGCTTGACTTGGGACGTTGAGGGTGGTTGAATACATCTACGAGGTTTCGAATCGACGCGCGAGGTGATGCGCCGGCAGTAGCTGCTCGGGGTCGGTTTGGCGGGGGTTTCGGGTCGTCTGGCTCGACGAGTTGAGCAAGTAAAGGAGAGTGGTCGTGCTTCAATGACATGAGGTGGTCGTGAGTGGTCGTAACGAGTGAACTGGGAATACCGGTTAGAGCGGTGGAGAACAAGGCTGCTAAGGACCTATCATGACGTCGGGGCCGATAAAAGAAGGAGCACATCTAGAAATTCTTCACAATCGGGTAACGTACGATTTAACGAGTCATCGTTCGGGATAGTTGGGCAGCTATGGAAGGGCCCTGGACCGGGCGGAGGGGGGCGGAATGGGAAAACCCCCACGTTCTAACACAGGAGGTTAAATAAAAGCAGACGTTGTATTGGGATTTGCAACCATAATGAATAGATTTCACTTCCTTGCTGCCCATTTCTTGTGTGAGATGAAGATAAGACGATATTCGTCGTTGAATGTTTCTTCGACATTATACAAACTCGATAACGGCCAGTGTGCATCCTTCCGCGGGTATCGTCCATGTCCAGGGAGAGAGGTGAACCATGCCTTTCGAGCCATTGTGGGTATGACGTCCAGAAAAGCTCTCCCATATGGCCCGGCTCGCTCTCACCATCCCTCGCTGTTTCTCCATGGCTGGCTCCACTTCTGATATCCAGCAATTTAATCACATGCCGGTACTCGCAGCAGGGAGAGATGCTACTGCGCGCCACGTCGCTTGTTCTTGCTATGACCCCTAGGGTCTTCTTAGCACTACCTAATGTCCACGGGTTCCTACATAAGCGTAAACTATTGTTCTGTTGTCTGAAGAATGTTGCAGGTGCATTGACAATGACGTTGCCTGCACCCGGTCGTGGCCCATGGGTAGGAGGCCATGGGAGGGTGGAAACCATTACGAGAGGCCTCAAAAAATTAGACTGCGCGCGGCCGAAGATTCGGATCTAACCATTTCCCACCTCCTGGAAATGTGGGCGCCACCTAAGATAGCAATTACGGTAAAACTGCACACCTTTCCCTTGAAAATTCACACGATACATCGTGTTTGGCGAGAGTGGGATGAAGGTGGGAACGACGTCGGGGATAGTTTTCACCATATGCGAGGCAAGGGTCCTGAGATAGTACCCATAGATAACAATACAGTCCGTTTTTTGAAAACCGATGAGGAGTTCAGTATCGGTGAATGTTGAGAATGGGTCATCGTCTCCCACGGGCTGAAACTACATTAGCGACAAATGACACATAAATCAGAGACTATTTCTTGCCTTCATAACTTCAAACAAGACGTGCATGCCTGTGAGCCAATTGGAGACGGCGGCGGTTAGGGTGGCTTTGCCTGTCTTAACCACGCATCCCGCATAACGCCACGGGTAAAGTTCGCGCGAGTGGCCCACGTGTATCCAAGAGGGTTAGCTACATCAAGCGAGTACACAGAGCTGCAATTGTCTGGACCCTTGTACCGCCAAACCGCCATTTGTCGCAGATAACTAATGAGAGGTAAGCAACCGGAGAGATTGAATAACTTCAACATACTTGTTAGCAGGAAGGTCGAATATGAGAATGATATCTTCCTCATAGAACGCGTAGTCGAGACGCCCGAGCGCCCCAGATTTCAGGTGGAACCCCCAGACAACCTCGCCAGTGTCGATGCGGCGCAATTTAACCTTATTGTATATATCCGAGTGCATGACGTGAACACCGTCATTGAGCATGAGCGTCCACGATAAGAGATTTCCAGACTCTCCGTCATTGGCAGCCAAGCAAGGTGCGATTACGTACGATCTCGCTGGTGTTGCGTCTAATTGGACTGACCACTTTATATAAAGCTTATGAGCGGTCATTACCGCCTGACGTACATCATCGAGGGTGCATCGACCTGCGAGTCTGGGAACGGGCCGAATGGACTTGGGGACATCCAAAAGCAATAACCAGAAGGAGAAACTCTCTTGCAGCATGTGAAGGGCCTTGCAAGTCTAGAAGCCCACCGGCGAGACAGCGAATGTTAGTTCACATTTCGAATGCCAAGAACTACGACGAAATCACTAACCTGCGTCATTTGGATAGCAGAGACCACATCTGTATATGGTACCACCTCTAGCAAGACCTCGAGAGGTAGCACGTCAAATCCAGCACCAAAATTGGAACCTGCCGCTCCAACAGGCGCCGAGCTCGACTTTTTCCCATCACTCATTGATCAAGGGACGGATACTCGCTCTTAATCAACAGTGATTGTTGGCCTTGAAGCGAGGAGCTAGACGAGGAAGGGAATCAAATTGTCGATCTTAGACCCCGCCACTACGACCTACTCTGGGATATCAACAATCACACCCAGAGTGGATTGGCCTCACTATACCACTCTTGTGACCTATCCTTGTCCTGTCTGCCCTTTTCAGAATAACATAGCTAGAGACATCTCGATGAATACTCTCTCCAGTCTCCCGACGGACATTATACTCTCTGTCATCCAACATACAGAAGCTGAATCATCACTTGACCTCATTTGTGTCCGTAGAATACAACTCAAAGGCAATCATGCAGCACTGACACTCGTTTTGTTCGCAGACGTGCAAGACTCTTTACGAGTTATCATCAGTGATCGCTTTCTGGCTATTATTGCTCGACGACATCCGAATGCGTCGTCCAGTTGTAACTCAGGAGCCTCACTCAGTGCAGGCCCTGCGTACCGTTGTTTTGAGGTCCCTGAAGATTCACAGTCGTTGGAGCACCAAGGGTCAATTCTCAATCGAGGACTCATTAATTTTCCAACCGGATGCTCTTGATCACCATGCCCGGAGTGACACGAATTACGAAACCCCTTGGGATCCCTGGACCAAATTAGATGGCAAACAGCACCTCTTCTGCCACGCGCATTCCGGAAATGAAATATGGGTTAGGAACTTTATAACCGGTCATATTATTGGGACCATTCGCTGCGGGGGACTGATATCAGTCCTTGAATTTGGCGATGTAGAAGATGGAGTTGTTGTTTGCGCTCACGTCGATCATGAGGGTGAAAGCGTGTAAGCTATGATTTCTCCTCCAAATATTCGTTATAACCCTTCTTCAATAGCAATGACATATCCACACTCGAGATATGGGACTTGAGTTGTCCAGAGACTCCTCTTGCAGTCTATAAGCTTGATGGGTACTTCGGTACTTTAGAGTCTCTCGATGGATGGGTCTATTTTGCATCGCTCCAAATGGATCGTGTTTCGTTGTTAATATTAAATTTGCAAACCCTGGCATCCACAATCGCCACCATACCAGTTGAAGTGAGTGGCTTTAATTCAACGACTCGACTTGTAAGTCTCACCAGCTCTGGTAGACACCGTTTGCTACCCCGGCAGAACTATCACGCCACCTCGGCACCACTGTTTCGAACAGCACTTGTGAATTCATACTGGTATACGCAAGGGACTCCTCCTTGGAGATACAATTTCTCGATTTGACCTCTTCGCTCAAAGGAGCAACGAGACCCGCCGCTCGAATGGCGCTTACACCCTCTCGAGCCGTAGAAGGTGCGATTACTGGACCGCCTCTCACCCAGGAGATGTCCTTTGAATGGTGTGTCCCAAAAATTATCTGGAACGGGCGGCTTAGCGTCATGAACCATGTCGCCTATCGTCACAGCAGAGCAAGGACGCTAATCCGGATCTATGAAATGGAGGTTACACTGGAAGAGCTACAAAAAAATACGCATGTTGAGTTGCAGCCTATCGTGGCTGATACATCAATATGCAGAGGATCATCTCTTGATATCATCTTTCGCACTGGGTTCCACGGCCAGACTTACGTGTGGATGAACAAGGATGGGTACGGGAGCTATTGGTTTAATTTTCTAGACCGTTCCCGTCCATCCTCTGCGGAATCGACCTCTGTCATCCACTTCGATTCCCTTTTGGAAAGTGGACCAGGATATGGTCGGGTTCAAGTGCCAGGGTGGGTCCACGAACATGGTGATATTGCAAGTCTAGCATTGGATGACGCCTGTGGTCGTCTGCTTGTCGTAATGTCTAGCAACGAAGTCATTGTCCTTGACCTTGTGTGAACCTCTTCTTTTGTGTAGGAATGAAACGGGCCCCGTGCTTCTTCTAATGTCCAATCTTATATCTACAATTGTTAACAACCGTCCTTCCACTCTCACTGCATTTTAATCAATGAGAAATCTAATTCATTGGGTAATTTACTTCGTGCTTGGTTTTGTTCTTGACAAAGTCCTTGGAATTGCAACTTGGAACCGGCGTCAACACTCTATCGTCATTCAGTTAAACTTACTTTCCAATACTATGCACTACGTTCCTGAAGATATTCTTGCACACATATTTCCGTATGCGGCCGCAGGATCGCTCTTGACCGCGATGCGTATTTCTCACGTGTCTCGGGATTGGAGAGCGGCTGCTCTGTCGCTCTCCCAACTGTGGATCCACTTTGAGTATATACTCGGAATAGAGGTAGCGCGGCTTCAAATGAGCCGCATCAGTAGAACCGTGGCAATCTCTGTTGGGATCACGCTCTGGGATATCGACTCGTATAGCCGATCCGCTGTGGTCTATGACACACGCTATAGGAGACTAAAAAGATGGCTGGAAGATACGCAGATTCTGGCACACCCCCAGTGGAAAGCGCTTCATATCGACCTTTCTGGGGATCCAGAGACCGCAGATCGAATCTTCGACCTGATCAGTCTGCGGAAGGATCTACTCGACGATCTACACATACGTTTTTCTCAACATAACTATTCCTCTCCAGCCGCTGAAGCGACCATTATGAAGCTACAATTTCGTCCCACGAGATTTCATTTAGAGGGCGTCCAGTTTCCTCTCGGCCTCCTCAGTACACATTTGCGGGATCTCTCCTCCCTCGCCTATTCAGGCGGCTTTACCACGCGAGAAGTGATGGGTGTCCCAGCGGATACGTCGGTCGCTGTGCTGCCCCGACTGTCGACAGTGGAATTTCACAACTTGCACTCAAGGAACTTCCTAGCTCATGCAAGAGCCCCATCTCTATCGTATCTCCACCTTAGCAATGCCCTTGACCTTGATCCACACCAGAGCCTCCTCCAAGCTAGTGCGTTTGCGCCATCGCTCCACAGGCTACGGATATACGCCTCAACAGCTACCCTGGGTTGGGCTTTATCCGCCGACCTTTACTTCCCTAATCTCACCTTTTTAGAAATCGAGCTACACCAAGTGGAACGTACCAAGACGTTCAGAATCTCCCTGCGCTCGCTCGATTTCGAAATGTCTTTTCCACAATTACAAATGTTTACTCTAATTCGCGCCTTTATTTTCCCCGATCGCCTTCAAAATATCGTCGGACTCCCCCAGAGAGCATTAGTCATCCGATTGGTCGACTGCACTAATGCAAGACTGATTCGCAAAGTGCCGGCTCGAGTAGACCTCCAAATCGTATTTGGTGATGACGTTGAGGAAGAGGCCGTCTGCGACAGCGAGGATGAAGAATATTTCAGTGAAGACGACTCCATATCCTATACTGAAGAGGGCATGGGGGGCTCCTCTGAGGAGAGTGGATGGGGTATGGACCCGGAAGTCGGAAGTCTGCGCTCTGTTAGCACCTTTGCAAGCTACAGGAGCGATTTTAGGGTCAGTGTTTGGACACACGAAAGGAGGATGCTCGAAATGTGGGATTCAAGCTCAACAGACGACGAAGGGGATGAATATATGGTTGAGATGGACGGAGACGCGGAGTCCGATCTTGCAGAAGGTCGACTGGAGAGTATGGCATTATCGTAACCCTTTTGATGATATAAAGATATCTGCAAGTCAACAATGCACTCCTATACCTCGCTTTATTGAGGGGTCCGCGACACCGGGGGTGATGGAGATCGAAACCCGATTATGATATTTCACACCATAATTGAGAGTAAGCTCAGTTTTGGTTCTTATGCACTATCCGGAGCACCAGATTAGACCCTCAGAACGCGACGCGATTTTGGTGCTGACTCCAACCTCGCATTTTTCGTCGCACCATGTTTCTCCTCACTTAGTATGAAAAGTCCCCCGACAGATATTCTCGCATGCATCCTTTCATACGCAGCGGGCGACTCGCTTTAGACCGCCATCCACATTTCCGATGTCTCCTGGCTGTGGCGGAGTGTTGCGCTTTCACCCCCACAACTATGGGTGTGCCTTCGATTATACTCTCTGTGTACACACTCCGATACATCGCAATGCGCCCGAAGCAATTGCGCGACCTACTCATAGCCTTCCGTCGACGACCACAACTGTTTCAATGTGCAAGTTACTTAATGCGAGAGTGCTAATACAAGCCACCCCTCCTCATTTCGATCTTCAAATAGTTTTTCACTGACGGTACTGGCCAGGAAGGCCGATGATTTTATGATTCTAATGAGGACATGGCCCTCAGGGATTCATCTGGGGCTGAGCATTGGGATCCCCACTGTATACTCGGATGACGAAAGCGACGTATCCCGTAGTACCTTTGAGGGTGGGATGAGTGACTTTTAAGGTCGGAATATACAAGCGCCAAAGGCTCGTACTCGAGCCACTTGATTCAGGGGTCAATGTGTGAAGATTCAAGCGACGTGGGAATGGAGACGGGGTGAGGGCGAAATAGGAGGAGAATATCTGGTTCGACTGGAGCAAAAATTTCGTGCCCCTCAACAACGCTACAAAACTTGTTATTTTGTCTAACTGTGTCTCTCAATGAAATTGCAAGTATTTATTAAACAATCTGTATCATTAGGAACGAGTAAGGAATGAGGGGCGATTCGGAATTTTATTGTAAGATTACGTAGCATGAAATCTGACTTTTCCTTCTCTGAGTAGGCCTATACACACGACCACAAACTTTGTACGCTTGAAAATTTGACTGTTGTAATCGACACCACTGAGAGAATAAAGTACGAATTATGCGGGAGTCATTCTTATAGCGACCTTGAGTTTATTTGCTTTT
>Ga0307513_10001748_pt1 | contig 30948 bp, 27 predicted proteins | sample 15_EM_MG_FD_202174 | JGI IMG/M metagenome (GOLD analysis project Ga0307513, IMG submission 202174) | Populus trichocarpa ectomycorrhiza microbial communities from riparian zone in the Pacific Northwest, United States - 15_EM | ecosystem: Host-associated > Plants > Roots > Unclassified | place... | reverse complement strand
GGCACATAGACATAAGCATCACACCCAAAACGTCTCAAGTGCTCAAGCGGTGGTTTGGAGCCATGCCAGGCCTCATATGGTGTGGTACTATTCAGGGCTCTTGTGGGACTGCGATTGTGAAGGTATACGGAGGTATTTATAGCCTCTGCCCAGAAACAATCTTCAAGCTGTGATTCGAGAAGGATTGTTCGAGCACGCTCCATGATAGTTCTGATCATCCGTTCGCTGACTCCATTTTGGTGCTGCGTATATGGGGCAGATGGTTCGTAGGTTATGCCATGACAATCTAGGTAATCTTGAAACAGCCTGTTATCAAATTCTCCACGCCCGTTATCACACCGAAACCGAAGGATTGACTTTCCCGAGTGCTTTTCAACTAGCACCTTATATGACTTAAATATCTCCAGCACGTCTGATGCAGACTTCTGTCGTAAGAAGTAACACCATACCATTCGAGTACAGTCATCGATGTAGAGAAGAAAGTATCGCGCTCCTGCAATGGAGGCAACCGAAAAAGGGCCACAGGAATCCGAGTGAATAAGGGCGAGCTTCTGATCCGTCGGACATGAGGCATTCTTTCGGTTGAAAGAGCGCTGCTGTTTGCCTTGAAGGCAAGCAGGACAAACTGGCAATCCGGACTGGGGTTGATTTATTGACAGACCAGTTGCCAGCTTGGCTAGTCGTTGTACATCAGCAACGTTCAAGTGGCCTAGCCGTTGATGCCAAAGTTGTAAGTTATGTCCTCGGTGCTTGTTGGCGGAAATCGTAGAAATGACGTTATTGCTCTGGCTATTCTCTGCCGTTTTGGAGTGTGTTGGGGACTTGATCGGGGTAGCCTTGCTGATGTTCGCATGATACACTAGATCCACCTTGAAGAGGTTACCCGAAGGTGAGGCTGAGAGAATATTGAGGTTATCTTTCCAGATTTTGCAGCCCGAACAATCGAAGATTATCTGACATCCGAGTTGGGTAACTGCGCTAACGGATAGGAGCCTGGTACCCAACTCTGGTACAAATAGAACACGTTCTAGAAACACATGGGGATTAAGACAAACAGTGCCAATCCCATAGGCATACACTCCCGTGTTATCACCCAGAACAACTCGGATTGTTGGGCATAATCTTTTCAGAGAAATGAAGTCTCCCCGTTCATGGCTCATATGGTCAGTAGCACCAGAATCGATGAACCAGTCCCCACGGGTATACTCAACTGATTGTCTTTTGGTAATTAGGGCATGAGTGTCAGCAATAGAAACACTAGCGCTAGGCCCTTGATGGTTCGATCCCTTAGCTCCTTGTCTTCTTATTCGCTCTCTCCTCCCCTCATCCGCTTTCTTCTTGACCAAGCACTCATTCTGTGAATGCCCCGCTTTCAGGCAATACCAACATGTCCGGGGGCTAATCTCGGAGCCTCTCTGCTGGTTGTGCCTACCACGGCGAGCACGGCCGGAGTGTCCTCTTCCTCTTCCTCGGTGGCCATTACGGTATCTTGCAATGGTTAAGGCCTTCGTGGCCTGAGTTGGTGTATCGGAGATCTTGGCCTCATGGCTGCGCAGAGCACGTTCGAGATCGTCAAGGGTAAGGTCACGTCTATCGTCAAGGGTGATAAGCCTTTGTTCCCAGCTTGCCGGCAGAGAGGTCATGATTCGGTTCACAAGTTCGTCATTCGAAATCTCGTTATTCGTTCCCTGAAGCTGTTGTTGAAAGGCTCTAAGGCGGTTGATATAGGTCGTGATTGGTTCCTTGCCATCATAGGACATCTTATAGAAATCCCTTTTAAGGGTGCGTTGAAGGCCCCAGTTGTCGACTAATGTAAGCTTGTTTCTAAGTATCTCCCACATTTCTCTAGGGTCAATCGTATCCTTAACATAAAACTCAATTCCAGAGGAGAGGGTAGAATTAATTATGGATGCTGCTTTCCCAGCTCGTTTTGCGAAATCAATAGACGCAGCTTTATACTCCTTCATGGCTAGAGCATGCACAGACTCGGCTGCTCGTGAAGTACCTTCTACCAGGACAGGTGAAATCGGTACTTCCTCATCTCCGACAACAATCTCCCAGCAATGCTCAGCTATAAGACGCATTTTGATACTGCGTTCCCAGGTCGGATAGTTCTTTTCTGTCAGGAGAGGACAGCGGAACCTTTTGTCGGTATAGCCGTTATCGGTAGTATTCTGAAACATCTTCCCTTCCTGACTCCAGAGCAAGACAAGAGAAAATAAAGATATTCAAGTTGGAAGAGGTTCCTTTTTAATGGATTCGTGATATAGGATTGAGGAGCGTCAATCCGGGCTCATAACCTGTTAAAATTCAGGCCGAGTAAAGCGAGTAGAAAATGTAGAGTAAGCGGTAGAGAGATGAATTAGAATTGGGCAGTTCACTTGGGCATATGATAGACGTTCAAATTCGCATAACATTTTCTAACTAGACTATCAGGTCCTTTATCATAGGATCTGCTTTCCTGAATGCCATACCTGTGTGGGTGAGAACTCGGTCTCCATCCACACGGAGGAAGAAAATTTTCTTTGACTGAAACAAGGAAGAAACAATTAGAAGCAAGGAGATAAAGTTTTTTGATATGAGACGAAGGGAGATGCAGTAGAGCGTTTCAAGAAAGGACTAATAGGAAGAAATAAGGTTAAACGATATCAAGCATAAGGGGACAAAATTCCAACATCTACCTTTTTGGTACAGCTTACTCGGCAAATCTCTTTCGACCCTCTCCCAACCTCTAACTTAACGTGTACCCTTTCTCCATATCCAACGCGTCCTCCCTTCGATCTCTAACGCACCACTCCTAGAATATTCTTCTCTGTATTGGCGAACCTACATAAATAGGGATCTCCTAGATCCCACGACATTGCTTGCGCTGACGGCTGCAATAACCACATATCCACTGAAACCCTCTTGAAAGCACTGAAACTGTATGTTTACTGTATTTATTTCGATAGAATTTCCCTGTTCAATGGTCTGCACGATGATTATCTTTGGGATTGCTAAGATTGTAGCTAGTTTGGCAGAGGTGCGATATCAACTAAATAGACTCTATGGGTATTACGCCTCTCTCGTGGGCTGCTGGGAATGGGCACGAGGCAGTGGTGAAAATACTGCTAGGACGGGATGACATCGACCCCAACAAGCCAGACAATGAAGGCCGAACACCACTTTGGTGGGCTTCCCGCAATGCACATCAAGGAGTGGTAAAAATACTACTCGGACGAGGCGATGTCGACCCCGACAGGCCAGATGAGTACGGCGAGACACCGCTCTGGTGGGCGGTTTTTAGAGGGCGCGAGGTAGTGGTGAAATTACTCCTTGGGCGGGACGGCGTCATCCCCGACAGGCTAGATCGGTCTGGCCAGACACCGCTCTCGTGGGCTGCTTCGAAGGGGCACGAGCGAGTGGTAGAATTACTCCTCGGGCGGGACGACGTCAACCCCGACAAGCCGGATAGGATCGGCCAAACACCACTCTCGTTGGCTGCTGGAAATGGGAAAGCGGGAGTGGTGAAAATGCTACTCGGACGGGATGACGTTGACCCCAACATGTCAGATGACAGCGGCCGAACACCACTTTGGTGGGCTGCCCGCGGTGGGCATGAGAGAGTAGTGAAAATACTTCTCGAACGGGACGACGTCGACCCTGGAAAACCAGATGAGGCCGGCGAAACACCGCTATTTTGGGCTGCTGAAAATGGTCACGCAGGGGTGATGGCTCTACTACAGCCTTCATCATCTGCCGCTCACAGGGCTGCCTGATTCCGGAGAAGCACCCTCCCCATCACCGCTTTCCTATGCCCTACCGACAACCTATGTGCCACTTTCGAGGGGGCCGCAACAGCTCCGTAAACCTGTGTCGCCGCCACTCCCTCTCTCCTCTCACCCAGGCCCTATTTTCCCCCACATCTTACACACTTCCTTGTGGTAATTGCCGTCCTATCTATACCTTTCCTTCAGAAGCAAGCCCGCCGCCCTTCTTTTTTATCTCGGTAAAAGGAAATCGTATGCAATGGGGGTTCGCATATCTATCACCTTACACGTCCAACCCCTTTTCCGCATTTTTCCTATAGAGTTGAGTTGGGATTTGTGAGCTTCTGTTTGAAATCTAGAGTTTAGCGTTAGCGGAGGCCTATTTTTGTTGAATTGAGCTAGGCTGGTGTGGCTTGAAACTTCCATTAGATTCACTTCTCTTGTCGTTTTCCAGTTGTGGATCTTATTTGTAGTGTCGCGGCTAAATTGGGTATTTAAAAACTTGAATTGGATTCCCCCCCTTCCTTTATTCGCCTACGCAAAACTCTCTCTCTCTTGCTCCCCCTTACATCTCTACTGAGAGCCAGAGTGTTTTTTTTTAATACTACCCCGACGAATGGCATCTGGTAAGTTTGCGGCAAGTTACTACACCTAATCCTATTGGACGGTATCATGCGCTATGTAACCCTTACTATTTTTACTATGATTTATTTAGAAGAAGAGAACTGGAAGTTTAATACCAACAAAGGCAACTCCAACGTCCTAGCGCCAGGTCCAATTATTAGACCTCTTATGGCGGTGTAACCACAATCCAATCCAAAGACATGATCTGAGCGTGGGTAGCCGTATCTCTAAGCATATCCAACAAAATCGACGAGGTTCTTATCCGCAATACTGGAGGCTAATCGTGTATTTAAAGACTTAAATCAGATTTCCTTGTCATTACCGTTGGTCATGGTAACCCACAGTCGTGGGAAAAAGTGGAGTTCACACTTATGGCTTGACACACCGAAGTGTAGTAACACACCCGCTTTCCCAACCCATTGCTCCTCGGCGACAAAATGCCTCTCTCTGATGATAGCAGAAGACGAGAGTTAATCACTCCGGAGAGTATTTAAACATTTATTGTAACAAGTTTCATAGGTATAGGCGCAGTCATTCTCTCTTAGAACGCAAAAGTTGGTGGCTGTGGTTGCTGAACGGCCAGTATGAACCTCACTTTTTCCCACGACTGCGTATTATACGCCAATCCATAGGGAAAAGCAAGGCCTATCCAGCGCCATTGCCAACAAAGTAACCTAGAGACAAAGAAAGTAAACGCGTCTATACCACATCTACTAACCCGAAATCAATCTTCTTAGACGAATGGGCTCCACTGTGATTGCTCATGCCATGACAGCCTGCTTCTTGTGGACCCGGTAATAGTCGAATCCGCTTTCAGGACAAGTCCAAGACCAGTGATAATACCATACAGCACACGGTAAACCTTACCACCCATCTTGTACCGTTTCCTTGCCATCTTGCTACCAAAGTGTTCAATCTCGACTTTCGTCTCTTTTGGACCTAGCTCTAAGTTGTCGAGAGCTTCAGTTTCATACTTGAAACGCTCTAAGGAGTCTTAGTACGTATCCGGTAGCAGCGAAACTTCAGGACTGCTTGTCATCAGCTCGGGCGACGGGCTCGGTAGGGTGAGAATGCTTCTCGGGGGTGGGAGTAGGCTTGATGGCATGTTAAGAGAAGGGATGAGTGATGTTTCATGATTTAAGCTCTGCCCATTTCTACTCCGAAATCTGGTCAAACAAGTGGAATGAATGATTAGGATGGGAATCCCGGAGTCTAATTTGTGGATATGCCTTCTGCTTGGGGATCAATCTTCGGGTATTATCTACTATCCCTATCAATAACGAGTTTGGGCGCATTCCACAATCCAAGGGAGCATTACGGGGCTAGTAGCCATCACTCCGACTCTATAGGATGGGGAAGCACCCACCTGTGTGCGGTGCCTGAGTTAAATGTGTTTATGGGCGATGGATATATGAAGTGGTGTGCTGCTGTGAGAAGATGATAGTGCTGATCACCCTGTGTGGATGGTGACAGCGAACGTTGATAGGCTTGAAAACTTGCTTGCTGATGAGCTTGAACATGATGCCCGGATCCTTCTACTCCTCGCGAATTCGGCGAGACAGTCTTTGTTACAATAGATGCGCGTAGAACACGTACAGGGTGGTGGTAGTGCTGCGTACGCTTTTCTGCAGTTGGATGATTTCCTAGTGGCGGCCTTTCCTAGTTGTTTTGACGTTTTCTCTCTCTCTCTCTCTCTCTTAGCAATACAAGATTATCACCTTCAGGGATACAATTCGCAACAGTCTTCAATGCTCTAGCTAGCAAGAGATAATGTGACATTAAACAGACTCATTTTGTTGTTGTGCAATATTTGTTCTATAATACGTACTGTTAGGGCTTAAACTTGACTTTCTTAACTTGCTGTTATCTAGCTTATCTGTAATTAACTCATACTAAATAGGTAGTAAGTCACGATCTTGGGGAGGTGGTTGCCTAGGCTTGGCGGACAGGGGCTGCTATGTAAGTTAGGTTTTCTTCTCTCACACTTTGCTTCCTTCCCCCCCCACCAACACAGACAGAGACGACGACAACCGACAACCTTTGCAGCAAGGAAAGCGGCAACGAGGATCGTGAGTTTGGAGGAAGGAAAATTGGACCTGTACTTAATTAGTAGTCGGACAACCTGCTGGGTTGGGCTTTCTTTGAGTTGGGAATTTTCTGTTTGGTACGCTTTGTGGGGTTGATTTGCGAGATAGCTTAGTGAATTGAGATTGATTGTGACTTGTGTGATTTTCTTTCTACTTGAGTATTCTATGAGAGTGACAGTTGTTTTCACTTACTTCTGCGCTTCCATCAGGCAGAAAGCGATCGGTTGATTTTCTTCTTTTCAGTACTCATGTCTCTGTTGTCGCTACGGCTTAGATGGTGGGGTCTAAGAACTTTGCGGGGGGTTAAATTGTGTCTAAGCTCAACACCAACTCTTTTCAGTCACAATGAGTGACGTTGTACGGTCGCCAGTCTAGGTCCCATAAATACCACCTCTTCTACCCCTATCAATTTGTCATTGTTAGTGATCCAACTGTACTCCTTCCCTTCGCTATTAATTCCTCTTTTGTTGTTAAAGCTCCCTTGCTCATACAATCTCACTCGTATTCTGTAACTCTATCTCTTCTATCATTATCTATGAACCCTATTTGTCCATGGCTAGAACCCCGAGAAGCCCCACTTCATCTGCCGGCATTGGCCTAAGTGTTTCCTCGCGAAAATGCATGATATCATACATTGTGGAGTCGTTCGCCCGGTATTATAATAATGTGGGAATCTCATTATTACATTCATTGTAATGTTCTGGTTTGAATACTTCAGCTGTGATGGCTTCAAAAATGTATGTGTACATTTATTTTCCCCATCGTGTGAGTTTCTATAATATAGTCGATATGGTTTTCTCCGGGCATCTGTGGTCCCTCGATCGCGGGCCTACCTGTTCAGAACCTGTTACTTGGGGGGCTACTGAGTGACATACAGTAGAAGGTTCGCTCTCCATTCTCAAGTCTACAAAACGGTAGGCTGGTGGATACCTACCAGGTAGTACAATATACTGTTCGTTCGGCCATCTCATTTACGGTAACCAGTCCGCATTGTAGGTATAATATGATTTTTATATTATTGTCGGCGATGGCCTTGAAAATCTGGGGCTGTCATACACCGGTTTTCCTCTATCTAAATAAGGCGCTACTACCAAATTATCGATAATCTAGGAGAAGGAGGAAATGGAAAAAGTCTGGGCAATCTAGAGAGAGAAAGAGAAAGTAAAGTGCAGGCAAGAATTTACAGGTGGAGAAAAGTTAAATAATAGGATGAAAACTGCAGGCCTGGACCGGATATTCTCAAAACAATAAAACACTTTCCCCCGTTATAGACCAAGCCCTATTTTATATTGTAACAGAAACTCATAAATCCTCGCTCGACAGTAAAAGCAAATCCCAGGCGGGGGGTTCAGGAGGGTATGGCGGATACGTGCATTCCCATCTCACGGGATATCCTTCGTCTATAAAGGGTGATGTCTATGGACGGTCGCCATGGGAGACATACCCGGAAAGGAGAAGGCGGCGGCTATTCCCACGAGGCGGTGGCTTAAACCGTACTGTGGATTGCCGCTTTGCGAGAGCGTAGCAGCGCTACCACCCTGTCACGGCCATTCTCAGTAGCGCTCAAGAGCGCTGTTCTGCCTTCTTCATCTGGCTTGTCGGGATTGACCTCTTCCCGTTCGAGTAGTATTTTCACCACTCCCTCATGTCCAGACGAAGCGGCATACGAGAGCGGCGTCATGCCGCTATTATCGGGATTGTCGGGATTGACCTCTTCCCGTTCGAGTAGTATTTTCACCACTCCCTCATGTCCAGACGAAGCGGCATACGAGAGCGGTGTCTTGTCGTTATTATCGGACTTGTCGGGATTGACCTCTTCCCGTTCGAGTAGTATTTTCACCACTCCCTCATGTCCAAACCAAGCGGCATACGAGAGCGGCGTCATGCCGCTATTATCGGACTTGTCGGGATTGACCTCTTCCCGTTCGAGTAGTATTTTCACCACTCCCTCATGTCCAGACGAAGCGGCATACGAGAGCGGTGTCTTGCCGTTATTATCGGACTTGTCAGGATTGACCTCTTCCCGTTCGAGTAGTATTTTCACCACTCCCTCATGTCCAAACCAAGCGGCATACGAGAGCGGCGTCATGCCGCTATTATCGGGCTTGTCGGGATTGACCTCTTCCCACCCGAGTAGAATTTTCACCACTTCCTCATGTCCATTATGAGCAGCCCAAGTAAGTGGCGTGCAGCCAGAAAAATCACCTCCGTCGATATCATAACATCCCATCTGTATCAAACCAGCTACAACTTCCATAATTCCGAAAAACGATGCGCAGTGCAGCCCGCTAAACGGAGAGTAAGTATCAAAAATCCAATGCTCTAAACCCTGCACTCGCGATAAAAGCAATTCGCTCGATATCTGACCGTAATGCCCCTTTAATAGCTCCAGGGCAAGTGAGTTTGCGTGGCCAGAGAGCTCCCTTTTCGCATGGACACCCCAGTACACAGAGCAATATTCCAGAAAGGGTGTATTCCAGGTATCAGGAGAAGGATTGGCTGAAAGGGCTTTCACCTGTTGTGAACTCAGATAAGTCAAACAGATCTCCGCCATTGCCGAGTGGGGTCTACTGAATATATCGGGATGAGCGAAGAGATACTCTTGGAGTGTAAAGTGGATCAATCGCACAGTCGACGTCCCCTTATCTACGGCAATGAGCCCTTGACAGCAGCTAACCAATGTTGACATCGAAGGGATGTTGCCAGTATTGAAATCGGTGGAGCCCAGATCGACTGCGAGGGCGTGGCAGAGCTCATCCGCCTTCAACGGCCGTTCTGCATGAATGATCCACATCAACGCCGCCATCCCGAGTCTCGATTTATCCCCATCTTGCGCCTTTATCCGTGCGATCGTCGCACCATAAACGTCTCCTAACTCCGACCCATCAGTCATTTTGCTTAACTTTTCTTGTCTCCGATAGATTGTTGATTCATGTAAGATTGCCTCAACATTTAAGGAAACCAGTAGAAACCTAGATATGTATTAGCGGATGATGTGGGGCGCGATTCCAAGTATCATTGCCCTACGTACATTTCAGATACAGTTTGGGGAATTTTCTCCAGAATATCTGCTACCAGACTCTTATCCATGGCATCCGGAGTTTCATCCTCGCCTAGCCTTACACGAATGTATCTGATAATATCCTCTTTGTTAGGACATAGAGATACACTTATCACTTTTCCACCAAGACGCTTTTCAATCTCAGCCCGAATATGGGGCCTCCCAGTGATGAATATTCGTGTGCCGGGGGACTTCTCGAGAATTTGTTTCAGTGAATCAAGGATCTTGGCTCGATGGATCGCCGCACATTCATCTAGAGCGTCTATGCACAAAAATGTGCGCTGTGAGGATGTGATGGCTTGTAGCATCCTCACAATATCAATGAGTTGCGGTCCCCGTCCACCAATGGCCTTTTTCTGTTCTTGAAAGGCCCGTGATATATCCTCCGGAATCGCCTCCATTCCACTGGCTATCTGCTTCAGCAAGGAACCCAGCATGGCTGTGGCAGACTGCTCCTTCCGCGCCGCAAAGTCAAAGTAAAAGCACGCAACAGTAGTGTTTTGTCCTCTAGCTTTGTCGCACAACCTGTCCACTACCAGCGAACTAACATCGCGGCATGTTAGCACTAACTCTCATTCGCCCCTCCCCAAGAATAATCCCTACCTGATGAATGTCTTCCCGGCCCCCGGATCTCCATAGCCAAACAAGACCGCCTTATCGTCATCACCTTCCCCACTCTCATCGTGCCACCTTCTGAATTCTTCGGTTTGCATGAGCCATTCCCCGATATTATCGACGCGGCGCTCTTGAATATCCCGATGCCGTAGCCTAGGCTCCAGGGGTGATAGCCAGGTTAGGAGTTGAGACCGATCATCGGCAACAGTGTAGTTCCACACATTATTAAAAGAGTTCGTGTTAAAGGAGTGATATTGAGACATTTCCGCTATTGTGGAGGAGTTATTGAATATGCTCGGTTGAATTCAAGATATTCTTTATTGCTCAAGTAAAGGAGCCGTGGTTGAAGAATTTTCAGGGAACTGCACAAAGGCGGGGCCCCTAGCCGCTCAGATAACTGCGGGGCTTCCATTCAAGCCACTTAAAATGTGGCAAACCAATATCGCCTTGATTCTGGTTGTCATTATGTTTTTCCCCCTACTATACGGTAACTTTACATGATAGAAAGAAGAAATATAAAGATAGACTGCTGAAGTTCGAGTCGCATCACCTTGTACTAGTCTTAGGAATTAAGCAGTCCCATAGTATTTCAGCCAGTTCCTTCCAATTCCACAACCGCGACACCTTCTCAAGCGCTGGTTGATGGTCTGATAATCCAAGTAGTGGTATAATAGCACGCCGTATTAGGAGCGGAGAGGAGCGCAGGCAACAAGAAGCGCACATGTGATTAAGGAACACCGAAGTGTGGACGGGTGAACGTTCTAGGGCATGAACGGATATAGGGTTGCGTATGCGGAATTTTCACAACTTAAGGTGAACCGTAGCTAGTAACCTCCAGAGAGAATGCACACCACAGCATCCTTCTCCTATAAGATACATACAGTACGCTTACACGGTCGTGCCATCACCTCCATCACGGATTCCTTCCTGCCCCCCCCCCCTGTCCTTCTTGGCGACAGATGGTGCAGTCAGTAATCCTGTGATGTGGGTCACCTCACATGGTACAATACCAAGGTAAGCGGAAGTTCGGTTAAGTCAATTTTTCTAACAACTTTACCAGCTAGAGCTTTCACGCAATGTTAGGCGAAGGGAGAGACTCTCATCGTACTTGTTAATGTATTGTTTTAGTTATTACGTTGATTCCGTAAGTGGGAGTAGCTCTCTCGAGTATCATTATATTATGGCAGTTAGATCACGAAGTATGTGGTCAAGAGCTGCTAGGAGGTATCCTTACGCTTGGGTTTTCTATAATATAAGCTGGAGATGTTGATCCGTTGGCTATGTTATGTTTAGATGGTATAGCCCATCTTTCCACCTCTTACTGGATTCACACCATTTGAAAAATTCTAATGTATGATATGCACTTCACTACCTGCACCCGCCATAACATATACTGTAAGGCCTGCGTTATCATCAGTTAATGACCGCTTGAATTCCCAGCTTAACTTACCCTACCAATACCCCATTCCAGGAATCGGAAACTCCAAAGATCGCGGGAGTTACACCGGATGGCACTCATGTACTGTACGCCTTGATATGCAATAGCAGCCGTGTTCAGGAGCGCCACTCGATTGCGAGTATAGAATAGTGTAAATTAATTTCCACGGCCCGCCCAGGGGCGAAGACCTGAAGATGTAGGCTTCTACCAGGAGAGGTCTCTGTATCCAGTGATAGGGCTGTAAGGGGCACGGGTTGAGGCCGATCTAGCTGGATAGGCCCTGGACCTCCTGGGGGTGACTCTGGATAATCAAAAATAGGTTTCACTGATCACCTCCCACTCACTCATACAAACCCCCCAATCAGAATCTGCCCCGGTAGCCTGGAAGGGTGTCCATCCCACAACTTATGTTTGCTCTGTTTAAAAAAGACTACTGTACGCAACTTTTATGGATTCTACCTGGGGTATTGGCTTGATGCGAAATATGAAAATTGTGGCTTCGACTCGGAGCCAAAGATACTATGCAATGCTTTCATTGGGTTTTGCGGGGGTACTTGACTTGGCGGAAGATATTTTGTAAATTATGAGACATTCTATACATTATGTCGGCTTTGTGTGTGGAAAACTGCTCTTTGTGGATTTTGCGGAGTCCTGCAACCCGGTGGAAAGTTATCTCATATGAACCTCTCACAAGAAGACACACAGCCTCCGAGTGCATGCTAAGCGTCTTGCTGGGGGGGGCAAACCCTCACTCTAGGGGGTCTCTTTACGGCCTCAAATTACCGGTGTTGGGCTTCAAACGAAAGACCTTCGAGTGAGAGGGGGTGATGAGACCGGCTTGGCTGTATTGTACTTAATAACACCGGGGCCTCTGAGATTTATCATCTCCTCCGAAGTACTCGTATCACACACCCAGGAAAGTTCGTGCACTTACTTCTGCGGGAAGGATATGACGGCGATTCTTGGTTTTTACTAGGGCGAGACTATCGCCCATCTCTACAACATTAGCAGATTTTGATCAAGAGCTGACCATCATCGCTACTCCTCCCAGAGATTTCCTCACTAGCTCTATCCAATTGGAATTGGAGCATTGCTTTTTCTTCTTCCTTCTACCTTCGGTGTGCCAGCGTTAGGGTTCGTCCCCCCAGGAGAAGGTCCGGGGTTGTTAGTGGTGGGTAGAGATGAGCGGAGGGCCCAGAGAATTTCCGGAGTTTGGGTGGCTTCTCTGATGGCCGTTTTGGGTGTTGTCGTTGGCCTGAGTGCGGTGGGTACTCCCTGGCTGCCATTGGCCTTACGGGGGCGACTTTTAGGTAGCGATGGAATACATGGACCATGGTGGAACAACGCCTTAACCAACACCTCGAGGGCACCACCCTCGAAACTCGATAAAGGTCAACCATAACAGGTATAGTCGCCCGCTCTAGCGTTACGAGATAGAGGGAATGAAGGAGTAGGCATCCAATCTTGTGGTAGGCGGTGTGGGAGTGAAACAACATGCTAAGGTCAAATTGTGTCTAATCTCAACACCGATCCTTTTCCACCACAATGAGCGACTTCGTACTGTCGCCACAGTCTAGGTCGCATAATTATCGCCTCCTCTACCCCTATCAATTTGTCATTGTTAGTGATTCAACTGTAGTCCTTCCTATTGATTCCTCTTCCTTCGTTGTTACAGCTCCCCTCCTCATACAATCTCACTCGTACTTATCTCTCCTATCTTTGTTTGCTAACCCCATTTTCCCATTGTCAGAAACCCGAGACCCCCTGTTTCATTTGCTGGTGTTGGTTTAAGCATTTTCCCGCCAAAACGCATACATTTAGAAGTCATTGGAAATGTTATTATCACAGCCCTTGAACCATTCCGGCTTAAATTCTCCAGCTGCGGTAGCTTCGCAGGTATATGCACAGTATACTTTTTCCATAATAGAATATGGGCTATACCAATTCCTACAATATACGCTACGCGCCCCCCCCCGGGTATCTATGGTCTCTCGATCGCGAACCTATCTGTTACGTTCGAAACCGCTGAGCGACAAAGAAGGTTCGCTCTCCGTACTTAAGTCAATAGAGCGGTGGGTTGGCAGGTATCCATTAAGCACGACAACGTACTGTCCATCCGGCCATCTCATTTACGGTAACCGTCCCTATTGTAGGCGATATAGTTTTTATATTGTCGTCGACGGTGACCTAGAAAATCCAGGCGCTATCACACACCAGTTTCCCTCTATCTAAATAAGACTCTATATGTTGGTTGTCTATCATTCAGGGGAAGGAGGGAAAGGGAAAAAAAGACCGCGAGATAGAAAAGGAAAGAAAAAGAAGGGCCCAGGCAAGAATCTATAGGTGGAGAAAAGTTAAATGATAAGATGAAAACTGCAAGCTTAGACTAGACCTTCTCACAACAATAAAATACTTTCCCCCGTTATCCCCTGCAGTGCCGAATTTCCCTACATCACTCTAGCATACCCTCCCTTCGGCCCGCCACAAAAACACTGTTTGGGCTTGGTTTTTTTCGGGAGGAAATTAGACGCAATGGGAATACGCGTACCGGCACTTATCACATCCAGGTACCCTTCTGTTTGAGTTTTTCTTATATAAGCTTAAGTTAGGATCCGTGAGCTTCTGCTCAGAGTAGAGTTCGGTGATAGAGGGGAGCTATTTCATTGTATAGAGATAAACCGGTGTGGCTCGAAATTCCCATCATATTTGTTTTTTAGCTGTTCATTTTCTACAATTTATTGTTTCCCCTCCTTGGCACTGGAAGCGTGGACGCGGCGGCCGTATAGATACCGGTATGGAGGAAAAAGTACCACACAGCGCGAGCGCTTCCCATAGCCGTGCGGGACAATAGAGCTTAGTGCAGGGACGGATGGGTTGAGGTTGGCGCCAAGGCGTGATTGGATAAAGTGGCTGGATGGATGTTGGAAACCGCGAGATGATGCCTTGGTATATTCACGTTATTGGTTTATTTTTCGGATAGTTTTCGGGAATGCGCTTGATGCATCCACCGTAAGGAGAGCAGAAGGGGAGCGGAGGAGCCGGAGGGAAGCGTGAAAGAGTCGGATGCCCGTAGTCTATGAACAGTGGGAGTCTTTGTCGTTCTTTCGTTAGCGCGGAAGTACGCAAGGGGGAAAGGGAGACGTACGGGGAAAGAGAATGGATATGTGTACTTGTACTCGAGTATGTGTGGTGATCCATGGAAGGAGAGGAGGACGACTTTGTTGTGGTTTATAAATACTCCTGTCTTCACAGTTAACTTAGTAAGTTGAGTGGGATGTGAGCGATAGAGAGAGTCGGACGAAAAAGAGAGAACTTCCCCACTCGGGATTGTAATGCCGTCGGATTGGGCAAGCATGGACGTGTAGCTCCCTCCCATCTTCTACCCGAGTAGATGAACTGGCTCTTGAACTACTCACCCATAGGTCGTGGTCTGGCGATCGTATTTTCGTTCAGTGAAGCCCTGGCTGGCGTTTCGTTTGGTTGCGATCGCCGTCGATCCGTTAATCCGTTTGAAACTGAGGAAAAAGCAAAGCTTGGCATGGTTACTTTGCAGAGCCGCACCTAAATTCCGATAGAGGTCCCCGTCTCAGTAGTCGAGACACTGGTCCGGCCACCAAACCTCAATTGCTACGGCGTCACTTCAATGCTAAATTTATATATCCTGTCGCTAAGGACTTGTTGTCGCGGGCAAGGGGACTTCTATTGTCCAGTTACTTCACTTTACCCCTCGAGAGTACCACTAGGCTCACCACCAGCTCTCTGGCACAGCTCAATCGACAATTGCGGGAATCTGCCTATGTCATCTGGATTCGCAGTAGGTCCAGCCAGTCCCTCTCCCGATCTCCAACGCGCACCCTTTCTCATTCTCCAACGCGCCACCCCTCTCGGCTTCCAAGGCGTACCGCCTCTCAGATATTCCTTTCTGTACTGGGGAATCCACCCAAAAAGTGACCTTTCGGATTGCGCAAAATTACCTACGCTGAGGACTACAATAACCACTTATGTGTTAATATTATTTCGAAAGCGCAGAAACCGTATGTTAACCCTATTGAACCCGATAGGCTTTCCCCACTCAATGGTCTATACTGTGCACTATCTTCGGGATTGCTAAGATTATAGTAGTATGGTAGAGGTGGAAGGTTGTGATATCAACCAAAAGACAGCATGGATAGTACACCTCTCGCGTGGGCTGCTCGGAATGGACACGAGGGAGTGGTGAAATTACTACTCGGCCGAGACGACGTCGACCCTAACAAGCCAAATGTGGAAGGTCAAACATCACTCTGGGGGGCTGCCTACAAGGGGCACTTGGAAGTGGTTGAGGTATTGCTCGGACGGGATGACGTCAACCCCGACAAACCAGATCAGTTTGGCCGAACACCGTTCTGGGTGGCTTCCTGGAGTGGGCACGAGGAAGTGGTGGAATTACTACTCGGACAGGGAGACATCAACTCCGACAGGCCTGATGAGGATGGCCAAACACCGCTCTGGCGGGCTGCTTACAATGGGCACGAGGGAGTGGTAAAATCACTACTCAAACGGGGCGACGTCAACCCCGACAAGCCAGATGCGGAGGGAAAAACACCACTCTCACGGGCTGCTTGCAATGGGCATGAAGGAGTGGTGAAGATACTACTTGGACGGGACGACGTCAACCCTGACAAGCTAGATGAGCTCGGCCGAACGCCACTCTCGTGGGCTGCTTGCTGTGGGCACGAGGGAGTTGTGAAATTACTACTTGGGCGGGACGACGTCAAACCCGACAGGCCAGATGTGGGCGGCCGTCGACCGCTCTGGTTGGCCGCTCTCGAAGGGAATGAGGGAGTTGCGAAATTACTACTCGGACGGGACGACGTCGACCCCAACTGCCCAGGTGAGGGGGGCGATACGCCACTCTTGCGGGCAGTTTACGGTGGACATGGGGTAGTGGTGAAATTACTACTCAGCCGGGGGGATGTCAACCCGGGCGAGCCAGATGAGAATGGCCGAACACCTCTCTGGTGGGCTACTCGACATGGTCACGCGGGAGTGGTAGCCCTACTACAGCCTCTAGAATTTGCCACTAACGGGACGGCCTAAGTCCGAAGAGGCATTGCTCCCCTTCCCGCCCCCAAATATATTACAACAGCCTATGCGATATTCTCACTATGACTGCAGCTGTTCCATAAAGCTGCTTGTCGCCGCCACTACCTCCCTCCTTTTACCCCACCCAACCTTCTCCTGTCTTTAAAAACCTACCTCATCGTAATTCCCCTCTCACCCTTCCTTCCAGAGCCAGCCTGCCACAAAAACACTGCTTAAACCCTCTTTTTTCCCGCCGGAAGCAAATCGCACGCGATGGGAATGCGCACCCATCATCTACCGTCCAACGCTCTATCCAGACCTTGCTTATGGAGTCGAGTTAGGATTTGCGAGCTTCCATTTAGAATCTAGAGTTCAGCGTGAGCGGAGGGCTATTTCCACCGTATTTAGACACGCTGGTTTAGCTTGAAATTTCCACCATATTCACCTTCAATGTTTTCTTTTTTCGGTTGTTGACCACTTATTCTTTTTCCTAAACTTGTAGTTTCCTCTTCCCCTCTAAAGTACACTACTGTTCACTAAGTTCTCGCACCCCTGCATGTATTTGTGGCAGTGTTGTGGCTGGTGAAAATGTAGCATTGCAACTGAAGATCACAGGAGATCGGTTATACTACCGTTATACGAAGCCATCCCACAACGAGACCCATATGTCTTATGAATAGTTTTAATAACCAAATGAAGTTGAACTTAACCTAATGAATTTACCACTTGATATGACTTCCTCCAGCATTGACAATTGCCTGTACCCTCGATGGCATACTATCTATAAGCCTGTCTATGACCTCCTGATCAATCGCATCCCATTCTGCTTCCATCATCTCCCAGAGCTGATCCTCCGAGTGTGGCCGTTCGATCTTGGAAAATCGCTTCCGAAGTCGCTGCTTGAAAATGTGCCAAACATTTTCAATGGGGCTAAGGTCTGGGGAGTTGGCCGGAAGAGGGAGTTTTTGAATCCCAAAGGCTGATGAAATTTCGCGATTTAGACCAGCCTGATGGTATTTTGCACCGTCTTCGATGACCCTAAGCCTTTTGATTGGCTTGTCCAAAGAGAAAAGAAAGGGTATAAGATGGGAATCATATATCTCAGTAGCGTACTGAGATGCGTTTAGACCTAGGCGGTCCTGTTCGGAGGTGCGTTCAGAAGGCTTGCGTTTTCTCACTCGTACTAGAGGAGTTCGACTCCCATATGCTATTGCAGCCCAGCAATTCACACTTATCCTCCCGGACTTAAAGCTTGGAACAAGGTTCTTTTCCAAGACCTCTTCACCTGCCCGTATGCGTACCTTCTTTCCAGGTTGATATCGCCCGGTAAACTCTACCCGGGCTTCATCCAGCCAGACCCCAGTCTGCCAGCGTGCAGTAGTCCACCGAGTGCGTGACCTGCACCAGTATTTTCGTCTGATTTTTGTGAAATTATCAAGGTATGGCTTCTTCCGTGGGATTCTTAACTTAAACCCCAGATCTTTTATCACCTTATTGACTGTTGTCTGGCCAACATTCAGATCTTTCAAGGTTTCAGTTATTTCTCGTAGAGAACTCCAAGGATTTTCCTCAATAGTGGACTCAATTCGCTGCTGAAGCTCAGGAGTTCGTTTGGTGGTAGGGCGGCCAGGCCGAGGGGCATCATGGACATTACCCCGCATTCGATAGCGTTTGACAACACCACGCACTGTAGATACTGGGACATCTTTGTATTTGGCTATTTTCTTATATCCCATGCCGAGGTCTGAGAGGAGAGCGATATCGTGGTTTGTGTCATACCGTGACTCTTTAATCTGTGAGGGAGCCATGCCGGTCTGCGTTGTAGGATAGTTCTCCGGAGCAGATCTTCGGTGCTCTTCGGCTGCAATGCTACATTTTCACCAGCCACAACACTGCCACAAATACATGCAGGGGTGCGAGAACTTAGTGAACAGTAGTGTACAGATGCGGCGGTGGTTTAGATACACAGGGGAAATATATACAGTGCGAGTATTTCTAGTTCCCTTACAAAGCGACAGGAGAGCTGGTTGTCGACTAAGTGTTAATTTCTTCCCACAATGAGCATGGTTTAATAAAAGTCATACTTACCTGGAACGCCCTCCGGGTATGAGTGCGGGGGTTATGTTGGAAGGCTGTCCGTTTTGCCCATCAAGGGAAATTAATAGGGTAGAGTCTTTCAACTATGAGATTAACTCCAGTCCCACAAGCGCCGTATAAACTCCAAGTACTTTCTGTGTAGCCAGTTATTTGACAGAATAAAAATAGGTCACCAAATGGCAATTGGGGTGGATAGCGGGCTTGTTCTCTTCTTCTTGCTAGCTAAACTAGCGATAAGGAAAGAAGTATTTATGAAAAACACAACCAAGTCACCCTGATCCTTCTATCAACCACACATGTCTGCCTTCTTCCCCGCATGTTCCGCACCACAATAGAAGCAAAAGAATGAAACGCTCTGCACAATTCCTTAACAAAAAAATGCATCCAGAAGACTCCCACTCCCCTTCGCCTTTAGTTCAATGCCGGACCTTTGCCTTCCCTTCGTCTCAATAGCATTCATGCATTCCTTTGACTGTCCATACTCCCACCCGCCCATCAACGAAAAACAGCCTTCCGAGCTTCCAAGCTTCCATGAAACAAAAGAAGCTATAGCCAGAGCATGTTGAGCAGCATCAACCGATCTCCAACACCTGGCACTTCTTCGTCGTCTTGGGTACCTGCCACCTACCTAGCATGCGAATCTGGAGAGCATCACTCGGCCTTCACTGGCATACTTTGTCCAGTCCGCCCACACCGAATACACTACTCAGGTTGCTGAACAGGGCTCGGCCGCTGTTGTAATCTCGGCTTCCTTTGGTCACAAGTGCCTGGCCCGAAGGCACGATCCCTATTCGTATAGTGTAACTACTCCAGAGTGTATAACGAGCTTTTCAAGCATACCCGGCATCACACCTCAATTGATAAGAGCGATTGAGAAAACCCTGGTGCTGCGGAATATCTACTTACGGACAAATCGAGATATCCCCTCCACTCCGGGTCACTTTCTGCGGCGCGCAATTTCTTCTACTCACAGCATTCCGTCCATGCTCAAGTTGGGCGTTACGAACCTACTCGATCTCCCGAGGCGGGCAGGAAAATATTCCTTTTCCCTAGGATAGTACTGTTTGAGCATCACATAACTCACCCTGTTGAAACTCAATGATACCATACCAAAAGTTACAGCAGTAAGGTCCGATACTGGGAAACAGTGTCCCAGACTATCAAATTTGATCACGAGAATATTCTCTTTTACTACAGGAGTTCATTTATTAGAACTTTCCGCAGAATGAAGGTTCCTTACAATAAGTAGGTTTGAGATGGTCGACCCGTAGAAAGTAAATCACAGCTGGACAAATGACTTAAGTATGAACCTCTGGTGGCACATGAGGAGGATTGTGCTCAAGTGGGCGCTACCGCTGAGCCAGGTTAAATCTATTGGGTTCCCTTCCGTGATGCTACGGTTTGATTATTCATATTCAAGACCTAAATTGGGTCGCCTTTTCCACTTCTGTGGGCTATGCGTAAACCGCCCCCATACACCTATGTTGAGATCAAAGGTGTTTTCTATATCGACCCGGCGAGTTTACGGCAAGTCATCATACCGCATCATATCAGGTCGGATTGTATGCCACACAACAATATCATTTAAACACTGACAATTGGGTCATTTGGTGACTAGACAGAGGCTAAAATTCACCAAATTGCAGGTTTTCGAGCTATTATACAACCCCCCAACCACTATAACTTTAGGCGGAAACAGCATGGAAAAAATTCAAAAAATATTTTGCCATAATAGCATAATATTACCCATACATAAAAGAGTGAGGGATTATTTTCAAGAAATGTCCAAGGCCGAGTTCCATGATATCTGTGGAAGTATAATGGCACGAAAACCTACAGTTTTGGTGTTTTTTTGGCCCTTGTCTAGTTGCGGAACGACAATTAACTGATTGTAGGCACAAGCGAGTGGTAGTCTATGACGGCGCTGTGAAATGATGAAGGAAATAGTGGTAATAGCCTAGTAACCTGCTTGGAGATAATAGCGGTCAATTTTAGCAGCTTCGGTGAGCAGCCTAGAGCAGAACTAAGCCTTTTTTCTCATATTGCTAATTATAGTAGGTTCGCCCGCGTTTTGGATATGGTATGTTGATAGTGTCACCGGGAATTTGCTCTGACGCCTTGGTTGACCAGTTGAGTGTAAATCTCGGATCCCGAATTACCCTAGGGCCCGATAGGAGATCATTCGTCAGAATATTTAAAGGCTCTTGGAATTAGTACTTAGGTTGACCGTAGAAATAGAATTTGGTTTTTGACGAACTTCTCAATGGTTAGAGAGATGGGGTAGATTATAGCAAAGGTAGAGAGACCTCTCGCGACACAGCACCGCACTGCGTTGTATGAGAACTGTGCTGTACGTGGTCGTGATTAATATCAAAGAGCAAGTTCCCTATCTTCACGGAATCCGGACCTGGTAGGGGGAAGAGCTTTCCAGCTTGTGCTGCCGTCGTTAGCGGCTCTACTGCTCTGTTTTGAGTTCGGCGGGTTCTTGGTTTATCGACAGCTTGATGTGTTTGTATATACCAAACTAGGCGATTCCACTGGAGGTGGTCTAGGGTGTTCATTCGTTCGTGGCGAGCTTCGTGCCGCGGGATGGAGCTTAGAGAGGTGTGGAGTAGGCGCTGAAGAAGTGGCGCTCGGGAGAGAGAAAGGCCCGGCATTTTCACATTTGCGGTGTGGATCTCACGCCAACCGGCATTTGATAGGTCCTTGATCAATGGCAGCAATAGCTACCCCACCGGAACCTCGCTAGCCTGTTAATTTTAATACCAAGGGCCTGTGGCTGTGGACAAGGAAGCTTCGACTATCCGGTTGATCCCCGCAACGATACCTCCGACCTGGGCCTTTTGGTACAATCTTACGACTCACTCAACCCTGCAAAAACATGCTTCGGCTACGGCATCTGACTTCGCAACCAGTCGCGGTTCTCTCAACCAGTCCCTCTCCCAATCTCCAACACACACCCTTCCTCGACCTCCAGCCCACTCTCACTCGATCTCCGACACAGATCGTTACTATTTTCTTCTTTATAAGGGGGAATCCACGCAAAGCGGTACTTTCTAGTGTGCGGTATCACTTGAGCTGAAGTTATTGGCCGACTCCAATAGCCATATTTCTACTAAAACCCTCTAGAAAGCACGGAAACAGTATGTTTACCCTATTGATTTTGATAAGATTTCCTAGTTCAACGGTCTACACCGCGCGTTATTTTCGGGATTGCTGATATTGTAGCTGGAAAGGACGGAAGGCTGTGAGATGCGCCGGCGGGTCATTCGTAATACGCCACTCGCGTGGGCTGCTGGGAATGGGCACGAGGAAGTGGTAAAATTACTACTTGGGTGTAACGACATCAGCATCGACAAACCAAATCAGCATGGTCAAACACCACTTTCGTAAGCTGTTGCGAAGGGGCACGAGGGAGTGGTCCGAGCACTGCTCGGACGGAATGACATCAACCCCGACAAGCCAGATATTCACGGCCAAACTCCACTCTGGTGGGCTGCTTGGAGTGGGCACGAGGAAATGGTGAAATTACTACTTGGGTGTAACGACATCAGCATCGACAAGCCAAATCAGCATGGCCAAACACCACTTTGGCAAGCTGCTGCGAAGGGGCACGAGGGAGTGGTGCGAGCACTGCTTGGACGGAATGACATCAACCCCGACAAGCCATGTATTCACGGCCAAACTCCACTCTGGTGGGCTGCTCGGCGTGGCCGCGTGGGAGTGGTGAAAATACTACTCGGACGGGACGATGTCAACCCGGACGAGTCAGATGAGGCGGGCAAGACACCACTTTGGTGGGCTGCTTGCAATGGGCGCGAGGAAGTGGTGAAATTGCTACTCGAACGAGGCGACATCAACCCCGATAGGCCAGATGATTACGACCAAGCTCCGCTCTCGCAGGCTGTTCTAGAGGGCCACTCGGGAGTGGTAACTCTACTGCAGTCTCGAAAATTTTCCACGGACGGCACGGCCTAAGCCCGAAGAGACATTGCCCTTGCTACCGCCCCCAGATACCGATACCATATCGTACTGACAGCCTATGCGCCGTTCTCGTTATGACTGCAGTTTCTCCATAAACTTGCTTGTCCCGCCACTGCCCCTCTTCCCCTACTCCATCCAACCTTCCCCTATCCTTAAAAACCTATCTTATTCTTATCATAATTCCCCTCTCACCCCTCCTTCCAGTGCTAGCTTGCACAAAAACACCGCTTAAATCTTCTTTTTTCTTAGTATGATATGATAGAAGGAAGTTACGTGCAATGGGAACGCACACACCCATCATCCACCTGTCCAACCCTCTACCCCGATTTTTCTTATAGAGTCGGGTCAGGATTTGTGAACTCCTATTTGAAACCTAGAGTTTGGTGTGAGTGGAGGGCTATTTCTACCGTATTTAGATAAGCTAGTATATGATCGCTTGAAATTTCCATCATATTATTTGCCTTCAATGTTTTTTTCAGTTGTTGATCTCTTATTTATTTTTCATAAACTTGTAGCGCCCCCTTCCCCCCCCCCTGAAGTTCAGATGCGATGGCGGTTTAGATATAACGTTATAGGGGAAATATATACTGTACAGTGCGAGTATTTCTAGTTTCCTTGCAAAACGACAGGAGAACTAGTTGTTGACTAAATGGTAACCCGCCTCCACTATGAGCATGGTTTAATAAAAGTCATACTGCCCTCTAAGCATGAGCCTCAGGGTTATGTTGGAAGGCTGTCCGTTTTGCCCATCAAGCGAAATTATTATATACGGTAGTCTTTTAACTATGAAATTAACTCCAGTCCCACAAACACCGCATAAACCCCAAGTACAGTATCATACCAAGGATCTATGGCCGTGGACAAGGAAGCTTCGACTCTCCGCTTGATCTACTTTACCCCGCAAGAATACTCCGACTTCATCCCGAGCCTTTTGGTACGACCTTACAACTCACTCAACCCTGCAAAAATATACTTAAGCTACGGTATCTGACATCGCAACCAGTCCCTCTCCCAATCTCCAACACACACCCTTCCTCGACCTCCAGCCCACTCTCACTCGGTCTCCAACACATATCGTTCCTTGAACGTTCTTTATGTGGGGGAACCTACGAAAAACGGTACTTTTCAGTGTGCGGTATCACCTGAACTGAAGTTATTAGACGACTGCAATAGTCACATTTCTACTGAAACACTCTAGAAAACACGGAAATAGTATGTCTACCTTATTGATTTTGATACGATTTCCCAGTTTAATGGTCTACACTGCGAGTTATTTTCGGGATTGCTGATATTGTAGCTGGTTGGAAAAGGATGGAAGGCTATGAGATGGGCCGGGTGATTATTCGTAATACGCCTCTCGGGTGGGCTGCTGAGAATGGGCACGAGGAAGTGGTAAAATTACTACTTGAGTGTAACGACATCAGCATCGACAAGCCAAATCAGCATGGTCAAACACCACTTTCGCAAGCTACCGCGAAGGGGCACGAGGGAGTGGTGCGAGCACTGCTTGGGCGGAATGACATCAACCCCGACAAGCCAGATATTCGCGGCCAAACTCCACTCTGGTGGGCTGCTTGTGGTGGCCGCGTGGGAGTTGTGAAAATGCTCCTCGGACGGGACGACGTTGACCCCGACAAGCCGTGTAACGACGGCCGAATACCACTCTCGTTGGCTGCTTACTACGGGAATGAGGGAATTGTAAAATTACTACTCGATCGGGATGACGTCAAGCTGAACGAGCCAGATGAGGAGGGCAAGACACCGCTTTGGTGGGCTGCTTGGAATGGGCGCGAGGAAGTGGTGAAATTACTACTCGGGCGCAACAACGTCAACGCCGACAAGCCAGATCAAGACGGTCGAACACCGCTTTCGTGGGCTTCTGCGCAGGGACACGAGGGAGTAGTACGAGCACTGCTCGGACGGAATGATGTCAACCCCGACAAGCAAGATGTGGGCGGCCGAACACCACTCTCGCTGGCTTGTTACGGGCACGAGGGAGTCGTGAAAATGCTACTCGGACGGGACGACGTCGACCCCGACAAGCAAGATGAGAGCAGCCGAACGCCACTCTGGTGGGCCGCCTACTGTGGGTGTGGGGAGGTTGTGAAATTACTACTCGGACGGGACGACGTCGACCCCGACAAGCAAGATGAGAGCAGCCGAACGCCACTCTGGTGGGCCGCCTACTGTGGGTGTGGGGAGGTTGTGAAATTACTACTCGGACGGGACGATGTCAACCCCGATAGGCCAGATGATTACGGCCAAACTCCACTCTCGCAGGCTGTTCTATATGGCTACACGGGAGTGGTAACTCTACTGCAGTCTCGAAAATCTGCCGCCGACGGCGCGGCCTAGGCCCGAAGGGTCGTTGCCCTTGCTACCACCACCAGATACCGATACCCTGTCGTACTGACAGCCCATGCGCCCTTCCCGCTATGACTGTAGTTGCTCCATAAACTTGCTTGTCCCGCCACTGCCCCTCTCCCCCTACCCAACTCAACCTTCTCATCTCCTTAAAAACCTATGATACCTTATCTTAATTCCCCTCTCACCCCTCCTTCCAGTGCTAGCCTGCCACAAAAACATCGCTTTAATATTTTTTCTTGGTGGGAGGAAATCACGTGCAATGGGAATACACACACCCATCATCTGTCCGTCCAACCCTCTACCCGGATTTTTCTTATAGAGTCGGGTTAGGGTTTGTGAGATGCTATTTGAAACCTAGAGTTTTGTCTAAGTGGAGGGCTATTTCTACCGTATTTAGATAAGCTGGTATGGCTTGAAATTTCCATCATATTTATGATATCATACCTCCAATGTTTTTTTCGGTTCTTGATCTGTTATTTCTTTCCTAAACTCGCAATTCCCCCCCCCCCTGAAGTGCAGATGCGATGGTGGTTTAGATATATAGGGGAAATATATACTGTACAGTGCGAGTATTTCTAGTTTCCTTGCAAAGCGAGAGAACTAGTTGTTGACTAAATGGTACCCCGCTTCCACTATGGGCGTGGTTTAATAGAGTCATGCTTCCCTGGAATGCCCTCCAGGCATGAGCCTCAAGGTTATGTTGGAAGGCTGTCCGTTTTACCCATCAAGGGAAATTAATATACTATAGTCTTTTAACTATTCAATTAATTCTAGTCCCACAAACACCGTATAAACTCCAAGTACAGTACTCTTTGTTCAAGCAGGTATTTGACAGAATAAGAACACGTCACCGGATGGCAACTGGATAGCGGGCAACTTGTTCTCTTCTTGCTTGCTAAACTAACGGTAAAGACATGAGTATGATGAAAAACATAACCGGACTATCCCGATCCTCCCATCAATCACCACACATGTCTTGCTTGTAACCTCGCTCTCCATGATATAAAACATAAGAAAAAGTTAGCTAAGACCGCCGAGCCCATTTTCCTGCCTCACAGTACCAGCCACCTACCTAGCATGCCAATCTGGAGAGCAGCATTCAACCTCCGCTGGTATACCTTGTCCAATCCGCCCACACACAAGTCGATCCCCTGAATACACCACTAAAGTTGCCAAACAGGGTTCGGCCGCTGTTGTAATCTCTGCTTCCTTTGGTCACAAGTGCCTGGCTCGAATTCCCCATCCCTATTCGCACAGTGTAACTATTGTAGAATGTATAACGAGTTCCCCGAACACATCCGGCATTCCATCTCAATTTATGAGAGGGATTAAAAAGACCGTGGTGCTACGCAATATCTACATACGGGCAAGTCGAGATATCCCATCCTCTCCGTGCTACTTTCTGCAGCCTGCAAATTCTTCTACCCACAGCATTCTGTCCGTGTTCGGGCCGGGCTACGAACCCGTTTGATCTCCCGAGCTCGGGGTAGGAAAATCTTGCCTTTCCCTGGGATCGTAGTGTTCGAGTATCGCATAACTTACCGTGTTACAACGAAATGATACCGCGCCCAAAATTACAGCAGTGAGGTATGATACGATACTGGAAACCCGTGTCTCTGGCTATCAAATTTGAGCACGCGGGATAGCCTCCTTTACTACATGAGCCCATTCTGCGGAAAGTGGCGATAGATTAAGGTTCCCTACAACAAGCAGATTTTAGATCTCCGACCCGTAAGGAGTAAATGACGGCTGGGCAAACGACTTAAGCATGAGCCTCTAGTAGCGCATGAGGAGGATTACGCTCAAGGGGACACTCCCGCTGAGCTAGACTAGAGCTAGTAGGTTCTATTCCGTGATGCTGCGGTTTGATCATATATATTCAAAAACCTACAGTAAATTGGGCCGTCTTTTCCACTCCTATGGAATGCGTAAAACGCCCCCTTACGCCTATGTTGAGATCCAAGGAGTTTTCTGTATCTACTCGGCGAACAGCTTCCAGTGAGTTTACGACAAGCCATCATACTGTAGAACACATATTTGGTTGGACTGCACTAATACCGTTTGATCACTAACAATTGGGGTCGTTTGGTAACCAGGCAGAGTCCTAAACACACAAAATTGCAGGTTTTCGAGCGACTGTTACCCAACCGCCATAGGCAGAAACAACATGGAAAAAATTCAAAAATTATTCCGCAACAATATCATCTACACAAAAGAGTGGGTTTTTTTTTTCTTCCTTCGACGCTCCTAGAGCAGTAAGGAGTGAAATATTGTTCCATTCAAAGTACTATACCCGCCGAGACCAGTGCTTTTGTATAGGAAAGATACATTGCAACACTGTGCCCAGTTCATATCCCCGCAGGGATGTGCAAACTCTAGACAAACGCCTGAAATAAACATATATTATACTTCAGACATGTTATATTTTTTCGAGAAATTCCAAAGTCGAGGTTTCAATATATATGTGGGGATATAATTACTCGAAAACCTGCAATTTTGGTGTTTTTTTGGCCCTTGTGAGGTTACAAAATGACCATTAACTTTGAAGAAAATAAACAAAAAACATAGTTCGATAATCGTGAGAATGTATATTTCGCTTCAACCCACCATCATCTCAAGATTACAGATAGAGAAATATTCTATATACTAATCATTCCTTACAACAAATTTATTGTAAGAGGAAGCGAGTGACAATATGTGACGAGACTGTAAAACCACCTAGGAAATAGTAGTGATAACCTAATAACTTGTTTGGAGGTAATAGCTGCTAATTGTAGCGGCTTCAGTGAACAGCCTGGAGCAGAGTTAAGCCTTTTTTCTCACATTGTACTAAATATAGTAGGCTCGCTCGCGTTTTGGATACGGTATGTTAATAGTGTCGCCGGGAATTTGCTCTTACGCCTTGGTTGATCAGTTGAGTGATAAATCTTAGATCGCAAATTATCCTAGAGTCTGATAGACCATTCGTCAGAATATTTAAAGGCTCTTGGAATTACTACTTGGGTTGACCGTTGAAATAGAATTTGGTTTTGACGAACTTCTCAATGGTTAGAGAGATGGGGTAGACTATAGCAAAGGCAGAGAGACCTGCCGCGACACGGCACTGCGCCGCATTGTATGAGAACTGTGCTGTACGTGACGGTCGTGATTAATATCAAAGAGCAAGTTCCCTATCTCCACAGAATCTGGACCTGGTAGGGGAAGAGCTTTCCTCCTTGTGCTGACGTCGTTAGCGGCTCTACTGCTCTGTTTTGACTTCGACGAGATCTTGTTTTATCGACAGCTTGATGTGCTTATATATACCAAGCTAGGCGATTCCACTGGAGGTGGTCTAGGGTGTTTATTCGTTGGCGGTGCGAGCTTCGTGCTGCCGCAGGAGAGAACTTAGAGAGGTATGGAGCAGGGGCGGAAGAAGTGGCGCTTGGGAGAGAGAAAGGCCTGGTATTGCCATATTGGCGGTGTGGATCTCACTCCAACCGGTATTTGATAAGGTCCTTGACCTCAATGGCGGCAATAGCTACCCGACCGGAACCTCGCTAGCATGTTAATTTTAATACCAAGGATCTGTGGCTGTGGACAAGGAAGCGTCAACTATCCGCTTGATCTACTTTACCCCGCAACAATACCGCCGACCTCATCCCGGGCCTTTTTGTACTTGTACGATCTTACGACTCACTCAACCCTGCAAAAACATACTTAAGCTACGGTATCTGACTTCGCAACCAGTCGCGGCTCTCTCAACTAGTCCCTCTCCCAATCTCCGACGCACACCCTTCCTCGGCCTCCAGCCCACGCTCGGTAGTGGGTTCATTGGGTGCGAGTTCCTTCTAACCTTGCCGGAGATTTTTGGATGCCGGGTGATGTACGGCGACCCCTCGACGGAAAAGCGATGATCGGGTGCGACAGCGCAGTAATTGCCATACCGGTAGGGTTGGCTCAACCATGGTGTCGCCGGTTCGACATGCTCCCTGCATGGTTGCTCCTTACGGGCTAGGTTTCTTTTTCTTTTTCATCGGCGACGGTTCCCCGGGTTTGCGATGCGTGAGGGTAACGTATCCCACAGGGATACCGGATATCACCGAGAAGCCGGATGTCTCACTATGAGCCTCTATTCAACCTTTCCATCAAAGGTATATAATGAAAACCGAACATTTTGACTCCAAAAAAAAAGTGAAAATGAAAGGAAGAAGCCCAGTAAATGTAACTAGATAGGTTATTAGCTTTAAATAGCATATGTGGAAGGTGAGGGTGAAAACATACCAAAAAAAAGAAGGAGAGAGGGTAGAAAGAGACCGGTAACAAAAAGAAGAAGTATAAAGCAACAATTAACGGCGAGAACGGAGGCGCATCTCCAGTGGACGGTCAGGAAGCCTCCGATTGGGGTTGGCAGGTGTTGAGAGGAGTGGAGAGAGTATTGGATGGTGGGAAGGGGTGGGAGCGGGAGTGTCAGAGAGATTTGAGGATTCATAACCATCCTCTGACTTGCCAGAGGTACTATGAAGCTCTATGACTTCAGGAGTATCCACAATTTGGACCCGAGGTGCAGAACGACGTGAAGAAGAGGCTGTTGTGGTTGAAGGAGGCCGTGGGGCTTTTTTTTTTTTGGTTGGAGGTTGATTTGGCTTTCTCATATCTTGAGCCTGGCGCTCCTCTCGGAGGCGAATTATATCCTCGCCGGTGATGATGTGTACCTTAGAAAGCACTCGGGCAATCTGCTTTAGCGGCCCGCTTCCCCTCATAACCTTCCCGCAGTCTTTGTGCCTCAGCTTTTGCAATTTCCACCTCAGTAAGTGCAGGCTCAGTGAGATCTGCTAAGCGGAGCACGGTAAGATTCGGGAGAGCTTGTTGGGGAGGTGGGGAAAAAGCTCGAGGCTGCTGACATTTGCTGGCGCAGTTGGTGCTGGTTGCGAGGAGTGGTAAAAATTGTGGTAGGGCAATTGGCAGTTGTGGTTTTTGTGACTTTTGTGACTTTTACCAACACTTTATTTGGATTAAAAGGAACTATACCCGTCGCTCGGAAGGCAGATTGAATTGTTTTAGGCAGGAAGGTAAGAGCACGAGCTTCACTATTGAAGGTCCAAAATCTCCACTTTTTAACTCCAGTCCAAGTGTCTCACATGTGTGTATCAGCTGCCTTTCCATAGTAGTGCTGGAGTGGACCAAAAATGCCAACATCTAATGACTGAAGCAGGTGGGTAGAGTGAGGAGGAAGGCAGATAATCTGAATATTCTTCTCTAAACCGAACTGGCAGAATTGCCATGTAATATGTGACCCATCCCCATCAAGGATAAGTAACCGGGGGTGGTTGGTATCGGTTTTAGGCTCAAAGTGCTCACGCAGCCAGGCAACCCCAAGCTGATCATCAGTCCAACCATTTTTGCTATAAGAAAACTGAGCCTGAGGATCATCTGATTCTAGATGTCACCCCATATCGTGGCCTTTATCTTTGTAAACAACAAAGGGGGGAAGGGCCACTCCAAGTGCCGAGCCCAATCCCAAAACGGTCAACACCCCTTGAGATCCATCTTGTGCCACATGTGGGTTACGTCTGGCAGCCCCGCATATCACCTTGGCTCGAGAAGAAAAACCGAGGATGAAGCCTTTTGCGTCCATATTCCAGACATTCCCTGGCAAGAAGTGGTGTTTTCGGAGCCGTGTCTGAAGGTTCATCAGCAAAAACGGACCCTGCGTCTGATCCGTCGGCGTTGCGTCCTGACGCAAGCGACGTATTTTCGGCGTCCCATGCGTCCTGTGCGTCCTGACTTGCGTTGCAACGCCCCGCCACATTCCACGCCTCCTGAATTGCCCCGCAACGTTCCATCCGTCCTGACGCAACGTCGTCTCCTCCCGGCGTCTAGACT
>Ga0307513_10001747_pt1 | contig 30950 bp, 25 predicted proteins | sample 15_EM_MG_FD_202174 | JGI IMG/M metagenome (GOLD analysis project Ga0307513, IMG submission 202174) | Populus trichocarpa ectomycorrhiza microbial communities from riparian zone in the Pacific Northwest, United States - 15_EM | ecosystem: Host-associated > Plants > Roots > Unclassified | place... | reverse complement strand
CCCTCTTACCAATCCTCAAACACCCTCTTCCGCCCCCTCTCCCCACCCACCGATCTTTCAAGATTCCCATTCGCAATCCGCACCAGCTCAAAGTACCCATCCGACAATCGCTCCTTCTCCCGAGCTTCTGCCAGGGCAAGGGAGAAGGTGTATAAATGTATTGCGATGATGTGTCTTACGTGCGGGGACCGGGTGGCGAGGTAGTGTGCTTTGCGCTCCGCGGGGGTGCCAAGAGATGGTGGGGGTGGGGAGGGGAAGGTTTGGGGATGTGGTAATGTTGGTGAGGAAAGGGAAGGAGAAGCGGAAAAGGAAGGGGGAGAGGAGGGAGGGGAGTGGGTGAGTGCCAGGCGGGGGCGTTTTCTGGGACGGAGGGTTACGTTTTGGGGGAGGGCTTCGTGCATCTTTTGAGTTTGCCGGGTGTGTCGTGGTGTTAGAGTGGGGGAGGGAAGAGCGGTGGTTGTGATGGTGAATGGGTGTGGATGGATGGATTCCTGCGGTGCTTTTGTCTGCTCCTGCTGGGGTTTGAGTAGGAGGGCGTGTCAGATTCAAGAGGGTTGTTGAAAGCTCTCTGGGAATCGAGTTGAAAAACTGGGCCCTCGCCCTTGGGGCTTGGTATGATATCTTGAATTCCTTTCATGGTTAGTTGGCTTGGTTCACGATATGTCATTCAGTGCCAGGGTTAGCTCAAAAAGTGGAGAGAAGGGGGGTAGGACTCGCCGCCACTTGAAAGTTGGGCCCAATACCGTGGACGGGGTTACCACGCGTTACGGGTATTCTATCGTGTATAGTATCATACTCCTCTATTATAAAATTATCAGTGCACGGGTGGCCGACGGCCTTAGGGCATACATCCATGATCCATATCCCCTATAAACCCCGGCTTGCTCACAGCCAAACCTGCCTCTCTCACCGCCAATGGACCGACTTGACTGTTCTTTTTCCCACAGAGGAATTTTATCGTTGGCTATCGGCAATCAATACTTATGATTTCCCCTCTCAAGGATATATATCTGCCCCAGTAACCCATCCATTACTTAATAAGTAGATAATTTTGACCGCCGGCCCAAACATACCTGCTAGCAGGACAAGTATGATATCTTATTTTCAACAACAATTTTGCCTGAAATACCTACTGTAGTTGGAGCAGTGGCCAAGATGCCAACCAATTAACCCCCTGTTATAATTAGCAGGAGCCCGGGAGCTTAACCACCCCTCGCAGTGAGTTACTATTGAGCGGCCCGTTGCTTGATGCAGGGGGATCTAAAAAAGTAAAAATCCTGCCCCAGGGGACCAAGAGGCCAAAAAAAGACCATAGGATTCTCGAATAAGGCTGTGGCTCAAATAGCCTGTCGTCGTACGAGCCCGGTAGAATCCGATTTCGGACAATTCCCTCCATTACAGGCGTGGGATCCGCAACCGGCCAGAGCAGCAGAAGAACAAGAAAGGCAGAGGAAGGAGAATCGTTTTGCCCCCCTCCTCCCCCCTGGGCAAATAATCACCTCTCAAACTGACCCTGTTTTCTCAGAAAAGTCAAGTATGCGTAAAGGTGGTTACTATTAAACTTAGCAAAGGGAGACCAATATTAAAAATATTCACCCCTCGAAGGTATATCTTTTTTTCACACTTTGGCTACTAGGTAGTGCGATACTGTGGGTTAAAGGGTGTGACCATTCTGATGCGTCCCGTTTTTCAAGAAATATTTCAATTCTTTCAAAACTGGTATTACTCGGGCCAAGCTGGTGGAGCGCCCTGTTCAAGTAGTAGATGTATAGATGTTTTAAGACGAAAGTCACTCATCCTGGTAAGGGAGATGATACCCACAAACAAGCGGGGTATCAAAATGTATACTATTATGATGTAAAAATTCTGTCCGTGTCTAAACGCTCATGCAAGATGAAGCCCCCTGTTTGTGAGCACTCCTCCCCGGGACGAATATCTAGGACTTTGTACTAGCACGGTTCATTCAAACACTCACACCTTAGCATCGTTGAGTCCCCTACTGCTCGAGTGTGATACCCGCACCCCCAGAACCAACCTTGGCGGCGGTAAACTGGGATGGGTGGTGCACCCTGTATTAATAGATAATAATACGGTATGATATATGTTATTCAATTCACGACAGCCAAAAAAATTTCCCATCCCTTCGGCGAATGGCAACAACATCCTATGCTATTATCTCACCTATTCCTTTAACAAGGATGTTAAAAATCATGTATCAAAAACACATTCACAGAGAGGATAGCTTTCAAAGGTGGTTCTTGCTGTAGTGCCTTTTGAGGCTCGGGCAAGATCTGGGCTTCGACAAGCGCAGTACTCGAGCACGGTTGATTTGAGGGCTTCTTTTGTTGGGGTGGTGTAATCCGGGTTGCGTTTTTGGTTTGTTTTCTGATAGCGAGTGAGCGCCGGATATAGGTATTACCAGGATGAGTACACCACCGACAAGTCCTACCGGTATCTGAGCCAAGACGTGTCACAAGCGATCACCTGCACTAAGAAATCTTGCACAAAATCTACAAAGAACAAGAGAAACGATAAGGACGGATTTGCTACGATTGTACTCAGCAAAGCCAGCCCCCAGCCGGAGATCTCCGACTTGATCCCCTAGCCTAGTCGTCGCCACGGCCTGTGCTAGGAGCCCCCCCCCCCCCAACGACACCGAACTTGCTCATGTTCGAATATAAATACATATTCAGAGAACAATGGCTACTACCACCCTTCTCCCCATTATCCGCAATAGACTCGGAGAAAGCATGACTTTCAGCCCAGCCTTGCTTCAGACGGGGAAGTCAAAGAACCACAAACTGATTCATAGATAGGAAGAAAGCTCCCTCGGAAGAATGTACACTCATATCCGCAAAGTTCTCGTAACGTCTGATGTATCGCGAAGTCTTGACAGCCTTAAACTGGGGGATTGCAGAAGCTATTTAAGGGGAAAAAAAATCTGAATATTCTCTACGGAATATGCCATTACTGGATTAAAAAATATCTCTCGAAAAAGAGTTGTCCCTTTCTTGTTATCAAGGTCCGTATTGCTAGGAGTACCGAAGGTGTTACGAGAACTTTGCGGATGCGAGTGTAAGTGTTCTTGCTGCAAAGCCTTTCTGCTTCGGAGATTATATGGGATGTTGACGCAAAGTGGATGGATGTTGGTGATTCCATGTCACACTGTAATTTAGCTATTTCCCCCTCAACCCAAAGACCATCTCTAGATTTAGAGGGTGTAAATTTTGACCTCGCCCCAGAGCCTCGAGAGCGTGTGCTTGGGTTAAACGATGGTTTCCTGGGGTTTCTCACAAGTTTGGATCAGTTGTAACTAAAACACCCACTATCCACGATTTGCATGGCTCCAGAAGCCCCGTTTTGAGTAATTGACTCACCGCCGAAAACGGTTTTGCTCGCCCATTTTATATCACTACGATCTCGACCGCGGCGGGCAAAATCTCTGCTCGGTGTGTGCTCCTGACTGGAGTAAGATCCTGACCCGCCTATATCTCGACAAGGGGGTTCTTTTCTCCTCTCCAAGCGAGATGATTCCCCGAATCTGGTTTTGGGCTTAGTGATTTTTCCTGGGGGTTGACTCCACACGGATCACTCGATCAAACCGAGAACGTAGGGCTACCAAGCTCACGAACCGAGACCTCACCAATCGCCAAATTAAATGGCTGTTGGTGCCGCTCCCCCACTGCTAGAAGCTGCAGTGGATGCGTTGAAGGCACCTGGATCTTGGGAGTTTGAGTCCGGAATCACTGCCCACCCAGGCGGAGGATCCTCAACCCAAACATCACACCCGAGACTTTCTGTTCCATCTCACCAAGAACCGCTTCCTCTAGCCCGAAAGCTGCAAGAAATATGTTGAAAAAGGCCACGCTGATGGTGACTGCTAATAAGCCAGCCCATCCGCGGTATATCGTATCATCGACCTGCTCTAGTTCTTTATGGGCAAGCTGTTTGATTATGCCCGCCTTGACAATTGGCTTCACTATACCGCCCGCAACGTCTCCAAGTTTGTTTGAAAGTTACAAGCAGTGCTGTGGCCATTGCAGCATCCGTGTGTTGACTACAACCCGACTCAGCCCTAACCAGGAGCGCAATCCAACAAACCCAGCACCAATCCCAAGCAGAATCGAGGGAGCAATTCCATAAAGCTCATTTATAGCGGGCTCTCCAGTAAGACAGGCGGCCTAGAATATTCTTTAGGCGATGGCTAAGGGGTAGCTCGGGGATCCCTCACAACTGCACCAATCAGAATGATCACTTGACCGGTGACAACTAAGCACTTGGGCTTTTGAGACGATTCGATAGCAGTAACAGTAGTCAAGCTGGCGAAAATTTTAGAAGTTATAGCTATGTTTTACGGGAAGATCTGAGTGCATAATCTAACACTCTTCTCCTATGCCGGAGGCAGCCCTACCGGACCCCCCTTTTGAATGTGTGCCGATTTTTTTAGACAAGATTAACCAAAAGATCAATTGAGTCCCTAAGACTAATTGAACAGCTTCTGATCGGTCCGGTTCGGATCAATGGCTGGTTTGGCTCCACAAACTCAAACAGTCGTGAGTTCTCCCACTACCCCAGCTTCGTGGCTGGTTGGGCATCTCCCCAGACGCTGCAAGCTCGGAGAAGCAACCCCCCTCCGGTTCTTAGTGAAAATGCCACCTGGTTCCAGAGCAGCATCTCTAGCTAGCTTTCGGCTCATGGCTATTTACACAAGCGTGTTGAGATGTAGTTCCCAAACTATAAACTGTGCGGTAAACGGAGCTTTTCCTGAAGCTAATATCAAGCGCCATTGACAAATTTTACCTTCATACGAAATCAGAGAGCTTGAAAGAAATAAGCTAAATCCAAGAGTTCGCAAAGGCATCCCTATAATGTCGAGCATTTCTGCGGCGTAGTAGATTTCGTGCAGTTCCTAAGATTGACCACCACTTTGGTTTGGATGAGTGTGTTCAGGAATGAAACTCCCCAACTTGGCTTTTTGGGCGGAAGAAGTAAAAGGTGTCCTGCAGAAGGACTGGGCGATTCCCGTACTTAGTACATTATAAGCTAATTTGGATTTTTACTTGCGCTGTAATATTTCTGATAATCTCCCCTAGAAGGAGGACCAACCAAACGCACCACCGGAGGTGGCTCATGTCCGCAATCATCACGTATATGACAATAAGAACCCCGGACTTGCCGAAGGAAAAACCGACGGACCCAACAGAAAAGTCGACCCACTTGGAACCATAATAGCTCACCCTCATCAACCCACTGAGTGCACCTATTAGGGAGATTAATAACGTGTAAGGGCGGGAATACGCATTCGATGGTTTGGCAACTATGCCAACTTCCGAGTTAGGATTTTGGTAACAGGGTCTAACGTGAAACGAAGAATATGGAACAAATATACTCATAGATCAATATTCCAACCTAATTAAGTCTGTCCAGACCAGTTCGTATTCAAGGGGAGAAATCGAAGGCACTATCTTTCGGGGTTTAGGTAAGTCTTTTACAATTGCGTTCAGTAGCATCGGAGATAGCGATGGGCCTAGATGGAAAAAGGGAGAAGGGGCGAGGAGTCTATAGGAATCAGAGTATAAACAATGGCAAGAGGAGACGTTCGAATAAGGTGATTAAACGTACAGTGTGTAAGTGGTTAACAGATCCATGTTCTCCCAACTCCTTGTCACGGCCACAGCTTCTCAGACCCCCGAGTCTGCAGGGTAATCTTCCTGTGATATTTTTTGCACGCCTTTCTTTGCATGGCCCCTCCTCCTCCTACTAGTTCCTGTAAAGATAAGTATTAATCCTGATCCAGGGGTTATCCATCGTGCGAGGTTTTTAATACGAATTTTTAGCGTATCTTTTATCTGATGAACCCGCCTCTTCCCCCCTCGAGCCAAGTCCTCCCTGATCATTCAGATGGTGCTCTCACCAGCTGGCCGATATTGAGATCTGAATGGTCCAAAATCTTGCCCCATACCCACTGATTGCTCTTCACGAGGATATAAATTCAGATCGGGAACCCGTGGACTCTGTTCTCTAGATTCAACTGAACCATCCCTCTGGGATATAGTAATTTTTGGCAGGATGGCGAAACTATGGATAGTCCTACACCCTGCCTTATAATTGGTAGGTTTGTGGCTCTCCCACGCAACAGAAGGGGCAGGCTCCTCTCTTATATCATGCTGTTCCAAGTTTGTAGATTGTGACCGGCAAGGCGGGATTCCCATCATTTCCGCCTCTATTGGGATCCGGAAGGAATTCAAAATGCTCTCCGCTACACCAAAAGTCGCCATAATCGTTGCTTGCTATAGCATCCCCATTCGCCCGGGATATCCGAGAATATTCAACTGCAACTCTTCCTTATGGGCCCCTGAACTTACCGATATCGTCCCCACATTCAAGATGACCAGCCGGGCCGGTGAACCTCCCCCTCTTACCCATGTTTGTTTGTGGGACTGAGGATCGCCGTGGGGACCTGAAACGCTCTCATTGATCCCTCCAAAACAACCAAGGGGGCCCCGGCAAGTAGGAGTGAAGACCTTTTCCGAGGCGTTTCCCTCTTGGGCGCCCCCACGTTCCACCTACACCTACTACACTCATTTCTTCAAAGGCCCTTGCTGGGTGTGACCTTCACCCCGCAATCTCTATCTCAAGATCTCTAGTAATCTTTGTCATGCTGTCGATACATTATGTCGAAGAATTGTGGCTCGTCTCACTTGGGCCTACGTTGGAAGCATCCCTCTTAATGTCTAATGTCAACTATTAGATTTTTTTATCCTGGGGGGTCACCAGCTGGCCAGGAGCCGATGTCTGTCTCTTTGCAGGTGCACCTGCCTCTCGGGCTCTTGGGTAGGACTGAGCCTACTGGGCTGGGATTCTCACTTTGTTCGAAGCCTCTAGCCTCTTTGTCCCGTTGAAGAGCCGCTTCTCGACCAAGTAGGGCTGGAGGCGGGCCTATTAAAGGGGTGGGGGTAGCCACTCCTTCGGCAAAGATAAAGGAGGAGTCGGAATATCAATCGGAGGAACCACAGGACCTGGAGGAATAGGAGGGGGGGTGGGATGAGCTCTGGGGTCAAACACGGAGCGAGCAGTTTTGAAGGCCTAGGGGACGACTTTTCAAGGGATGGGACCCTGAACAACCCCCCTATTGTAGCTCGTAGTAAATATTAAAAATTACCCGTGGTATGTGAGAATATTGTACTCGAGTGAGGGGTTTCTTCTATCTTACTGTCTGGCGTCATTGGCGGACACGTAATACTACTATCACGAATGATCCGGGGATTGAGCACTTGAATACAAACAAGTGTACGAATTCTATCAGAACGAACTGCCGTAATTCTGCTGCTCGTCCCGGCTGCTGCAGCGGAGGTTGCTAGAGGAACCTAGGAGAGCACGAGCCAAGTCTATCCTTGTGCTATACTACCGTAATACGGTACCGTAAACTCTCGATAAATCCACCATCGGCCATCGGACCCCTAAACCTTCGCAATCCGAGACAAAACACCCCAAGGAGGAATAGTGTTTTCCAGGCGCGATAGCTTATTTAAGATGAGCTCATTAGATCTCATTAACTAGTATTCGTAATTTTGTCAAGCTGTCACGCTAGGCCTATTGTTGTTTAGATACCGTAGTGAGTTCTGTTGAGATTCCCGATGGTGGATTTATCGAGAGTTTACGGCAGCTGCAACTGCGTCTAGCCAAAAGAAAAAAAGGAAAGAAAAAAAGAAAAGAAAAAGTATGATAGCTGGCTGATATCTTGATAGGGTCCGGAGATGTTCTGGTGCAATCTACCCTTAGTCCGCCAGATGCGCCCACGGAATCGGTGGGATCGGTATTAGTTTGAAAAAACCTGAGGATACTTTCCAGATCCCGTTACCTTCCTAGCCAGATCGCTTGTTGGGCGCAGCACGACGGACTATGAGATAATAAATCATTTGTGTCGGAGCCTGATCGAGTCAGCATGGTACAGAAGCGGAAAGGTAGCCTTCTCCATTGACAATCTCAATGCCATAACCACGCAATGATGTTCTATTTTGGAGGTGACACGTTGGAGAGCATAGTGGTCAAGAGCGGGCGAAACGGAGTAATCAACTGGACTGCTGGTACTAGTACTAGTACGGTACGGTATCTTATCATACGGTAACCAGGACAAAGTCTGACAGCTCGCGCTAACCATTTTATTCTAGCCTCACGTGAGCGCACAGTTTGCACGCAGGTGTCGCCCTAGGCTACAGAGCTCTCGCATCGTAAGGCGAAGTAATTGCATGTTGTCCATCGTGCCTGGCTGAGTTCGAGGGGGATCCATCATCCAGGGGGCCATTTTTCCGGGGTTTGAGGGGATTCAAGATTTCTCCATTGAGTTTTCTACCCGTATGTCGATGGAGGGGCTGAGGTATCAAGGCTGGCTGCTTGGAAAGGTGTTCGGGGGTTCTTTTTTAACGGCAGGAGGCTGATTCATGGTCGAGGCATGATCCTAGGGTCCTCCTCTTGATTTTGACTTTTTACTTGTTTATTACAGTATAAGTGCTCACGAACAGAACGAGAAATGGCATCATGAGTATTGGGTGAAAACTCTTTAAGCTAGCCCCCTATTACCCCCTCCATGTATTATAGTACTAGAATTTCAGCTAGCCCTTAGAAGCCGGGCTTGGTTATTCGAATAAACTATTAGAATCGGATTCCGGTACGGTGCGCGTGAGCAACGTGGAGCAAAAGCGCCCGGGCCCCTACGACGGAAAAAATGGCAAGAGTGGCCACCTTTACTTTGCATCGGCTTAGAGCCAACACTTAGGGCTGAGGCTGGATTGATCATAGTTCTCGGATCACGCAATGTACCGTCCTCGAGCACTCGTACCTGCAACCTAGACAAGGCTCGACCATACGGGTATCGGGCCAAGCGCGGGAAGAAGACGGTATCTTGTCGGGGGAAGCCGAATAATAGCAAGGACACCACTTTCCGGAAGACGGCTGCCAGCTTGTCGCTATTATCGAGGTTAAGCACCAGCGTGCGTTCTTATTTTTTTGCTTTTTTATATGCCACAAGCTCAGGGTGAAGAAAGCGAGGTTAAGCACGACCGTGTGTTCTTATGGCGGTCGCTTTTGAAGTTAGTGGAGAATTCTAGTACGAATAGGGTAAGAGTTGTTTTTCCTCTCCGTAAAACCTGATCTTAAACCAATTATATGCTTTGTTTATGTCTCACATCATAAGCACGAACAAGTTTTTTTCCGTTCTTATTATGCAACGAGAGAAGGTCGTTGCAGTGCTTATGTCTCCAAAAATGGTTTAGCGAGTGAGGTTTAGTGTGGTTGCCGTGGTGATTTAAGAACGCACGATGGTGCTTAACCTCGATATTGCCGGTGCTTCAAATGGATACAGTCGCTCCCGGACCTCACTCTACCGGATCCCCGGTTGCCCCGGATGAAATTCTCTGAACCCTAAATTGTTTTGCACTAAAACCTAACTCGCTGCCCCGGATAGTTCGCTGTCCCGGATAGATTCCTTGGATTTTGTGGAATGTGGCCTGTATTATGTCCCTAAAAATCGACGGGAGGCCTCACAGCTTCAGGCCCGTTAGCATTAGCGATGGTTATATATGACTAATCGATGGATTGTGGCCTGAAAAAAATGAAAAAAAGGACAGTGCTACAAGGATGCAGAGTTGAGAAAAAGAGGGTAATGTGCTGGGTATTTAGTGGAAGGCAACTGTACTGGTACCGGGTAGCTTCTCCGGGGTGTCTTGCACGAGGCGATATGGTATAGTAGCTGTTCTTGTGAATACGGTACTGGCACCGGTAGGTCGGCGTGTTCGTGGTCTGTGGTATCCCTAGCGTTCATTATCCTAGGTGAAAAGAAACTAAGCCAGTGGAGAAGAGGCATTCAGCCCCGGGGTCGAGAAGCTTTTCTGAGTGCGAAAGAGCCCTTGAGCTCGGAGGAGCTGGGTAAACGCGTTTCAGCCCCCGGAGGCTAAACGACCCTGGGGAGTCCTTATGAACTGCTGCGTTGCTGTATGATATATGAGCATCCGTGGCATGCGCGTGAGCCCGCTACAGATTGCAAGGGTATGGTGGGGGACTCCTTACTGGAGTAGAACTGCAACCACATTTTAAGGTTACTAATTAGAGGTTAATTAAAGTGTGATTGCTTACTTTACCACTGATCAGAAGTTAATTCAAGATCTTGGCATGGCTAACCGAGTCATTAATGGTGGAGAATCAGGTGGGGTATCGTTTTGCCAGCACTAACGGCCCTTTTTCCAAGCCTTTACACCGGAGCCCATCAAAACTTTAAATGCGCCCCCATTTTCTTTCCTCTCTGGCTTCTGGTGTTCTTGGATAGGTATCTTCGCCATTCAAAGCTGACCGCCCCGGAGTAGAAGTGGGTTGATTTAAGAAATCCCTACCACAGGATGAATGAGGCTCTTATCGTACTCCTCCTTCGACCGCAGCGTCATTAGTTGGGGATCATAGGCTTGGACTCTAATGCTAGGATCATCCTACCCCCCTGCCCAGGAGCAACCATTGAGAGCAAAGGGCGCCCCAACCAATCACGCTCAAGCACTCCTTGCTCATACTAGGGGTAGGGGTGAAGTATTGGGACAAGCAGGGGTAGCAGAGGCCTGTGCATATACCTTGGAAGGGGTATCAAAGAACCAAAAAAAAGTAAGATAACTACTAATTAGAGTAATTCTTCAACCCCCTGCTTGTCCCAATATTTCCCCCCTCACCCGAGTACCTGTGGTGCACTAGTTACTTGTCATGGGGTAGGTTCTAACTCCATACTCGAGTACGAGTACAACACCGGGAACCCAATCTTATTAGGTAGTTGATTGTCCGCATCCCTAAATAACCTGACGCTGCTCGTATCATCATTTGCGGTGTATCGGTGGTCAACGGTAGTAATTCTGTCATGAACCGCTCGTGCAGAGCGAGGCGTTGAGGAACTGCACAAGGTTCGCGAGGAATTTATTGGCATGGCATAATCGATGCTTGGCTCAAATCCGTCTCAAGCGGTGTCTCGCATTGAGTTATCGATTGGCTCACGGGAAAAGGCATCTCACAGGCTCAGCCATGGTTTGTGCAACACTGCTTGATACACGTCTCGGGGGTGCTTGTGCCTTTACTCAAACCTAGTGCCGGCAGTGTGTGGCACATCGGTACCTACCGTACCAATTCCGCCATACCGTATGGAGGGGGGGGGTATGTCGCTTGCTCTGAGTGATTATGGTGGTGGGGATTGTTAGCCTACTGGTTACGGTGCGGATCCTCGAGTCGGGGCACTCGCACCGAACCGTATGACTCCAAACTAACCACGGCTGGCCAATGCGTATCATGGTATGCTATATTGGTGCTGGTACAGTACTTGCTCAAGCACATGACTATCCTGCGCCTCTGGTATACCAAGTAACAAGGCTACCTCTTCTTCCTCTACCTCAGGTAAACTGCTGACGTGCGCAACATCCAGCACAGTACCCTCTGTCGCTTTCCGTTATCGCCATTGGTGCTGGTGCTGGTGCTGTTCTGTTCTCTCCTCTCGACTCTCTGCTCTCTGTCCTCTCCCCCGGCCCACTCCCTCCTCCCCCCTCCTCCAACGTCCTCTAGACGTGTTGGACTCTCTTCTAAAATATTCTCCCATCACAATCCTTTACACTCATCATCCAGATCTAACGGAGCTAGCGAGAAGTCGAGTTCTTTTTGGAAGTGGGCGGAGAACTCGGTTATCCAGTTGCCTCCCTTTCAGTGACGATCGAGAGCAAGCTCGGGTTTGTCAACATCATGTTTACTAGGAAATTGCAGCTTCCTTTGCTCAACGTTACCGATGCCGACACTCTCGTTTTCATCTCACCAAACACATCACCCAACCCCCCTCATCGGGTTTCCTCGAAAGCCCTCCTTGCGACTGGATCAGCCGTTTTCAAAGAATTGCTTGGGCCTACATCTCAGCATAGGGCTTTGAGGAAGAGGAAGCTAGTCCACATCCTTCCACAGGGAATCAAATACGTTATCGATCTGAGCCCCCCGGAGGAGGGACCTGAAGCCTTGGATGCCGTCCTGAAACTCTACTGTCCTAAGGCAGTTCTCGAATGGCAAAGTTGGGTTACTAACGGAGCATACCTCGAGGACGATGACCGTCGATATCAAAGAGAACTATGGCAAGCCGACAGGAGGGAGCGTGCCGAAGACTTGGATGAACACGGCGCGTGGGAGACTATGGAGGAGAATTGCGATTCTATCCCAGATGTTCACCCCTCCGAGGTTGGGGTGGTACAGCAAGAAGTTGAAACTGAAGGTACCGGCGTAGAGGCAGTAGAAGATAAATGGATTGAACCAGCTCCGCCGGCTGCCCATTCCACCCGACGCCATAGTGCGGCCATTGAGAGGGTACTTCATATTCTTCATGGGTTGGATCCACAACTGTGTACCACCCCCATGTGGTATACCGTGTGTAAGGTGGCAGTCCTACTCAATTGCGAATCGGCTGTTGTTGATCACGCCACAAGTTGGCTGTACGCCGACGGGAAATTCATAGGACGATATCCAGAGATCGTGATAGAAGTCGCTAATGACCTTAAAAGTAAGGTCTTGTTCAAGGATGCGTTTGCGCTTCTTGTCGGGAAAATGCTCCGTACCACTGAATCGGATTATGAACAGGATGCCCATTGCTTTGACAAGATTCCGGAAGCGGCTCTACCTTGGAAGCGCAATATCATGCACGCTTGTTGGTCTTTGAAGGAGCGTGTTCGAGGAGCCCATGACCATCTCGTGCGTGCTCACGAGTGGCTCTATAATACTCAATGGGTATCCGAATATGCAAAGCTGGATAGAATTTTTTCTATTCCAAATCTGGACCACAAAGTTTACGAGGCGAGCATCGCTCTACGGGATGCGATCACTGACGCAGTCGTCAACAAACTAGCACTTTCCCTCAAAAGTTCGTATCTATTCGAAGGCCATCCGCGCTGTGATTCCCCTTTATTCACCAGGTCGTTCTGGAACCAGTTGGGGAGTCGGTCCGCTGAGGAACTATTCGATGAAAAGGTTTGTAATGCTCAACACGCTTGGCAGAAATGTGTTCGAGAATACAACGTGAGGAGGATAAAAGGAAAGCGTCCACACTCTGAACAATCTGGACCTCCTAGAAGAATGTTTGGGATATTGAGTGTGCGGGGAATAATCAGCCATGATGAAACACCTAAAAGCGAACTGTAAGTGTGCCGCTTCGCCGTCTTGCATCGATGCGGAACCCAGTTTTCAACCGCTAATGCCCTTGGTATAGCTCTCGCACCGGGGATTTTCAGCCTCTCCCGACGCCGAAGAGGATAGCCGGTGATGGCGAGAAACGCCCGGATCGGCCCGACTCCCAAACACTACCTGATGATTTCAATGTTCTTGATTTCCTACAAGACGAGGACATACACCCTCCTAGCTACATGCCAAGTAGCGAACCCCCGCCAAGTTATACATGCATTGATGAATCCAGTGAAAATCTTGTGACGGGGGCCACCCCACGAGGAATGAGGATCGAAATTGCAAACCCCATCAAACGGAAATCTGTGTCCGAATATTCATGGGATGGCGAAGTGGTAGGGGAAGTTACTTCAAGAGAGGAAATTGGCCCTGTTACTCCACGGATTGGCAATAGCAGCAAGCGTAGGTGTTCTCTGGAGAAATCCGAGGATGGAGAGGCATTGGTGTGCTCGGTATCTACTCTTGCCGGATATGAAGATTATGGTGAACCAGAGGTTTTCCGCATATCAGGCGTTCATGAGGAAATCGACCATCAGACAGCACCATTGAATTGTGATAGCAAAGGGAAGGGGAAGGCTGTAGACTCTGAGCCCATTCAAGGGCTACCCAAGGCGGAGGAACCCCAAGGCTCTAGTCTTCGAGCTCATTCCGGCCCCGCAGGATCCACAGCTGGAGATGGCTCGCCTATACGGTTAGGTGTATCGGTGAAGGAGCGTGAGAGTTCACGTGATCCCGTACTGGCCCCTTCATGGGACGAACGCGACTTATTCCAAGAGTTACTATACGGCGGCAGTGACAATCCGGAATCAAGCCGGGTGGCAGGTGTTGGAGCCCATGCTGCTCCGGACTATACCTTCTACGACCGCATTGCAACGCAGGATCAAAATCGCACCCAAGATTACAACCAGGATTACAATCCATTCGCTGATCCAGATATGAGGAGATATCCTAGAAACTGGGGATCCCGGCACGACGTGGTCCAGGAGTTGCCCCCGCAGGACCCGCCTGAAATTTTTAGCTCTCAGTACATCGCCCTCGACATGATATGGAAACAGTCTCTAAGTTACGTGCGTTCGATTAGCTCACCGTTCGCAGAGATGCCCACTATGTACGACCCGACTAGCTGGCCCGAAGACAACTTCCTACTCTGTCTCTCCGATGCAGAATGGCAGTTTTTGCCATTGTGGGTAGACGGTCTGGACGACGGCACCGGCGGAGTTTTCGGCGACCCGCTACCCGAACCAGTCCCCCAGTCCCCACCAGAAGACTGCGGCGAAGGAACGGAGGTTGAGAGTCTTGCGGATAGCAATTATTCAGATTGTCTACTTGACATGGAGAGCGTGGCTAGTTTTGAGGCGAGGGTATTTTCGGAGGACGAAGATGAGGATATGGATAGTTCCAGGTCTATCGATACAGCGGAGGACGAGAGCGAGTATCCGGAGTGGGATGAGGACTCGGACGATACGGGAGAGCTTGGATGGGAAGAGTGTTTTTGACGGCTTTTCGTAGAAGCGGGGGGGTATTGGGCTGTGGTGGGGCACTGTACTCGTAGCGGAGACAAATTGTGGAGAGTTTGTCGGGCTTTTGTGACGGATACTTTTCATCTCTTTTTCTACCTGGACTATTATTAAAATTTGCCTTTTTTACTTTTCTTCCCCTTCTCCTCCCTTCCCCTTCAACTCATTCATTCTATTAGTTGTTCATTGGATGACCTTCTTCTTATTTATGGTTACTAGCGCGCGTCTGTAGTGGGCAATATATCGAGCCCAGAGAGAAATCTACGCTGGAAAATTTGATGGTGCATTGGCATTGAGAGTTCAACTTGGTCCCGATCGCGTGTTGCGTGACCGTATCACGAGTGCCCAGTTGCTGGGGGATGGCGAAAACTTGTGGTCACGTGTGCGGAGTGAGAGATCGAAGATAATCTAAAGATTGAAGAGTGAGGGGAGATAGAGGGAGGTAGTATATCGGCAGTGAAGATTGTCATTTTCCATATCATTCTCTTGCCGCCTGCACCAGAAATAGCCGTACTTTTACCAATAGAAAGCCACTTGGGGGGGGGGGGGGGGGTTGCCTGGCCGCGATGATGATTTTAAATGGGATTTTTAAGCTACAGTAGATCATTTTGGATTGAAATCGTGCCCATGAATTTCATCTTGCCAAATATCCTCCGCTTTGGTTTTGACGCAGTAAGGATTTGTGGTATCATACTAGCTTGTGGTTTTTTCTCTCGGTATCATGGTTAATAATATTATTATTTAGTTGCATAATATTATGATACTTTGTTGAATTTTCAATTTATTGAGTTTGACCTCTACTGCACAACACTTGTGATATGTATAAAGAACTGTGACTGTCCATCTACTTACTCGACAGGGATGAAATACCATAACATAGCTAAGCGCTTAAAGAACGGTGGACCCGAGCGATGAGAAGGAGAGTAGACTTCGCTGGGGGGGGGGGGGGCAATATGCTGGGGGGATCAATCCACAATTACCCCTGTATGATAATACCAAGGGTGCGGCGCTTTGGGTTTGCTGTTTTTGCGTTTTTTTGGGTAAAATTCCAGAAATAACCGCCGTGAAGGATTAGAGTAATTAGGTGCTGTTGGCCAGATATTATATTATATCATAGATGACTGGAAGCAAGCACTCCCCGAGTTCAATCGATTTTTGACAAGTTGTTCTTGAATAGTCTATAATAAATTTATTATGTGATGCCCGCTAAGAGAGTCATACGGGACGGGATGAAAAGCTTGTCTGGTGCCTGGCGGGGTGACCGTTTCACTAAGTTTGGTTTCACATTCTTCTGCTAGTATTCTTCGCGTATTTTTTTATATGATAGTATGATAAGTTAGATCTTAACCGTGGGAATATATATATAAAAAATTTGCTTTTTTTTTTGTTAAAATTTTATTACAACACACAAGTGTCATACGGTATCATACGGTATCATACTAGTTTCCACTATAATATTATACACTATATTATTGTCTCCAAGTAGACTCGTCTTGGTTTTCACCCCAGCTTTGCCTGCCATTTACAACAGCGTGATCTTGCGCATTTCTAAGATTGACGGTTGGTTGCTTTATTCGATGGTTCACCGGCCGATTGTGTGTGTGTGGGGGGGGGGGGGGGGTGTGCTTGGCGTCTTCCGGAGTTGCTCTGTGTGGTGGAAGTTGGTGACCGGATAGACAAGCGGTTGAGGTTCCTGTGCTCACGACTATCAGAGGGGAAAAATGATTCAATTTGGAAGGTTATAATACTAAGAGGGGTAGAGAGGCTTTGACATCTCGAACCCCTGTCCCTCATATCACTAACCTCCACTCCCCGAGTACTGTGCTCCTGATTTGGCCCCTCCCATTGATACATACTGTAATCTCGAATAACTCCTTCCGACGGGCCTCCTAATCTTGGGAGTGGCCCGCCCTATGGCTAGCTGCCTCCCCTGGGAGAGCATGTCTCCGGGCACCCTTGCGGTCGAAATCATCTATTACCACTGGTCCATTTTTGATATCTTCCATTGAAACATAAGAGGTACGGGTATCAGCCAGCATAGCGCTAGAACTGATGGGGAATTGGGTAACTTATGCAATAACTTCTCCTGACTACCGTAGGCAATGTTCCTTTAGTCGGGAAAACCCTTTCCCGTTTGGTGAACCGGGAAGACCTTTGAACCACTAACTTGCACACAAAGCATGCACAAGTTTTTCACACTCTCTTTTCGAATTTGGAGTGGGGGGTTCATTTCCGTAGAGTACGGCGTAGGAGGCCTTACATCTTGCTGTGGGCAGTGTGCGGGGAAACTTATATATGTACTGTAGGTGGGGAGTGACAGGCTCTTGAACGGAGATTTTCCTACCGCGAACAGAAATTTCTACCCAGCTAGCGGCTTTTTGGATAGACTTCAAGCTTGTATTTTTCTGCTTCTATTGGTTCGCTCTTATCTGTCTTTACTGATTGATGTAATCCCATCTGATAGTTGTTGGGGTAAGATAGTTAGTTTGGGGCACAACCGGCAGAAGAGTAATAGCTATTGCTTTGTGGGTTTTTCATATTTTGTGTGCTGAGTGCAATCTCTACCTATATTTAGTCTACAACTAGTCGGTCGAGGGCTACTCGTCAAACATCTCTGCTCCAACGCCATCCAAGAGCTTTCCTCGGAGTCTGCTGCCAGCGTAAACTAGCTAGTTGCCATCATTTAGCCATCTAATGATCTAGAGCGGTCAGTCCTAACCATTGCCCGAGCTATGGGCCCACAGTCCGGTCAGCCCGGCAGCGGTTTTAGGGAGCCTGGGTTAGTCCGGTCGAAATCATTGGCCACCTCCAAAGGCGAACGGAGCCCAGGCAACATCAGATCAAATCTGGAAGCGACCCGGGTCAATGCTGCCGGGTGAATAAGCAATGACCACACGTGCCACTGTATTCCTAGACTGTCAACAGAGACAGAGCGAGTGTTTGGTAAGAAAGCTCATTACCCTTGCTCCTAAACACCTTCTATAACCAAGTATAGATACGGGCTTCGGTGGTGGTAACGGTTCTCCCATTCCAATTTCCGGTCTATCGAATTGTCTCACTAACGATGCTATCGAGGTAGTGGAATGCTTGGGGTCATGGACAAATGGCAGCTTTGCTGGATGCAGTAAAATTAGATCGCATAGAGGTAATTCTTAAAGGATTATAGATATAGTATGTTGTGAACGACTAGCCCTGTTTAATAATAAATTCCTTCCAAGTGAGCAAGCACAGGCCATCACCCAGAAACTTTGGCTCGTGGGTGACCCATGCTTGACACAGCTTTGGTTTTGAGAGGCTACTTTCCTACGGTTGGACACGGTCGTCACTGAAAAAGCCTGGTCGGTCAGGCTGTATCCAAAGATGGACTGACTGCCCTCCTGGGTTCAGGGTGCCTATCTTTCTAAATGGAACACCATATGGTGCTCACCAACTCCCTAGAAACGCACTTAGTGCTCGCCGTGAGCTGGGCCTGCCAAGGCCTCAGCCCAGCGCTTCTATAGACCTCTCCCCTAAGGTGAAGAAGGAAGACGGAACGGCCGAGGAGCAAAAGTTTCTGTCATGTGTACTAGCAATGTTAGGATGTAAAGCTAGTAAATCCTGGATGGAGCACCACTTCGTTCCCACCATGCATTCTAGCCTTTATGTGGTCCGAGATCTGCTGAACGCCCTGGCTGCAGGGGTGATATAATGGGGTAATATGAGCTCAGGTACTTTACAATTAAATTCCAAGATTTTTATGCGCTCTAGGACTAGCCGGAAGCGCGCCAACTGAAATAAAACTCTTAATCGGAATAGTTTCCTGTATGATACTTTTATTGTCTCGACTTCATTCCTGTGGGCCTTCATGGGCTAGAACTGCCAAGAGCCCTGGACGGGAGGGCAAAATAAGGTCCGTTCCCGTCTTGGGAACCCCAGGGCGGCGGGGCCTACAACATAAGGAAAATTGGCGTGGGGCACTGAGGGGCGCTGCCAGGTGAAGTTTTTCGTGCCATTCAATAATTTCATGTGCGAAGCGGAAGTATAGAGCTATGTGTAGTAAAAAGAAGCGCTTTATTCTATTCTAACCGCTGGAGGGAATAGGCCCTTATATGGGTAATGTCCCTCCCAATATCCCATGATTAGAAGGAAAAAAATAATACATCGGAAATATGGTAGACCCTGAAAATAATCGTGAAGCGCGAAATCCGTCCCCATGATTCCCGATCGCTTCATTCGCAAGAACCTGCTGTAAAGGAGGCCTTTCACACAATCAGCCATTGTGATGCTACAAACTTCGGCGTCCGTGATAGCCGTTAAGTTGCATTTCCGTCTCCGACTCCATCAATGGGGAGCCGAGTTACGGCAGAGGAGAGGAAGGCGAGTGACAAGGAAGAATACCAAAAACAAATGGGGAAATACTGTAATAAACATAAGGCAGGATGCATAAGATAAAGAATTCAAAAACTATAGGAAACGGGTGGGTGATCCCGGGTGCCTTTCGGGACTGGGGGGCCTGTAGGGCGCGGCGGGGACGGCTAGTATGACACATTTCCCCAGGGGAACGGTGGGGGCTTGGTAGTTCGCTGCGGGTTGCAGGTCAAGTTTGGACAAGGACTGGGCGGAACGAAACAGCGTCGTCCACCGCCGTCCGCCTTTGGGACTGACGGGCTGCCCCGTTGAGAACACTGCGAGCACTGAGCGCATTTACGCCCCTAGCGGTCTATCCTAATTCCTCCCTTCCTTCCCAATAACGACTACCCTCTCATTCTGCTAAATCCTAATTCCGAATCACCGCTTCTAGTCACCAACCATAGCCTCCCAGTGCCGAGCCTCGACACCACTCATCAAGACCTCAATGGCCGATACCCATATGCTCCTAAGCTTCTAGTAATCATTCCTGATTTTTGATATTGCAACTGCCATTACTATATTGCGGATGCTCAGTGCTTGGTCGGGCATTGGGTTTTTGTGAAGTATCCTGGTGTGAAAGCGAGCAAGATCACCAGGCAGGGTGGAAGCAGTGTCGGAAAATTACCTGTCCGAGCTATCAAGACTTGCTATAATATCGAGGAGAGAAGCCCAAAAGAATGCCCTGTTGGCAGATGGCTCAGGGAGATTGCTCAAGTGATGTAGGGGTCCGGGCTTCCCCTATTCTAATTCGAGTCCTTTGATGCCATGATATATAACACGGGGAATGTCTACAGTAGTAGTGTTCACCTCATCCTCCTCGTTTAGCCATCTGACGATTGGGTGCAGATCAAGCACTCTTTGGATTTTGGCCTAGGGATGACTTGTAACCGAGATTTCCAACAGTGGATTGGAGCTTGCCGATTGCGCAAGAGTAGTCAAATAACAATATGGCGGAGCTAAAATCAGTTCCGTTGGATGTAAAAAGTGTTGTTCGCTGTCGTGACATGAGAGAAAGCTGAGAAGAAAATGTGCAGTGCAGTACATGCCGACTAGTACTACCTCGCTTTACTAAGAAAAAAAGCTATGTATGATATACAAGGCAATAAATAGGGAGAGGGGCAACAGCTGTCTTCCTAAGGTAGAAGGCACAAAAAAAACTTTTACTCTTTTTTTTATTTTTATTTTATATCTTTTCACATTTCTTTCTTTGCCAACCCCCCTCCCATTCGCTTCTGCTACCCGCCGATCGCCAACCATTAAAGGTCTAGAGTCGGATTCTACCTCCTCGTAGCAGGATTGATAAATCCCACAGCCCTATTGATGAGGGCCAAGTTCTTCAATCTCCCAGTTCCCATAGGGCAGGATCTTTTTAGTTCTCCTGCCCTACATGACGGATCGTTCAATAATAACTGATTGTCAGCATGGATTGAACTCCTGGGCTCCCGCTAAATGCGACAGGAGTATTAACCACTGCGCCAGCTAGGTATTTCATGAAAGGTCAACTTGGGAACTAATATTTATCCTACTGGAAGCCTGATTTTGGGATTTTAATGGTAGATTTCAACGGAGGTGTTTCTTACTCCTTAGGTGTTTAATGAGAGATTCTCAGTGGTTTAAAACAGAATCAGTGCTTTGTGCGCCTGTTACTCTGGTACCATACGGCTAGCAAACCCCCACTCAAGACCTCGAGCCTCCCTACCTGCTTGCATATGTGTTATCTCACTATAGTCTTCTGCTCGTTCTAGTGTTTTGTGGAGGTTTTCTTTTCTCTCTTGCTTGCATTCCGCCCGGCTTTCTAGGGATGCCCCATTTCTACTGGGCGGGGGGGTTCCCTCCCAGCAAGCAAGTAAGCATTGTGGTATAGATTAGTCGTATTTTGGGATAGAACATTTAGATACGACGTACAGTACATATTAGATCACTACTCTAGTTTCCCTACTCTAGCCTAATCTAAATTAAAGACATAGCGTAAGAGTGGGTAGCAGTATTCTTGAATATCCCAGTATCCAACAAATTGGCACCCTCCCAAGACGTCTACCACACAAATTACATCGAGGCACGCTCTCTTAGATACTGCTATAACCAAAGTATTCCATAATGCATCAGCCTCCTCAGTTAACATCTTGATTTTGGTCTTAAACGCTTCCTCTGGGCGGATACAAAGAGACCTTCTCCGCCCAGAAAAGCTGATGTAGTACGGGAAAGAGAGCGAAGGTTGGGCTCCACTATTCCTCTCTCTCACTTTTAAAAAGAGAAGCAGCAAACAACACTATCTATCTGGCTTCGCAAGGGATGAAGCAATGACGGATTTTCCACAACCTAAGCGGGCCAGCAGCCAGAGGGGACCTGGTATCTGTTTTCCCAGCCAGTCCTCATACATCTGATGTACTGGCCCACGAACACGATTACGCTAAAACTGGGATCCAGACCTATATCGGCATTGCGAACTTTCGGCATAGTTCTGAGACAGGTGCGTTGGTGTAGTGGTAACTAGCGGTGTCAAAGTAGTTGATGTCATTAGAGAGCGCGGTGTACCAGGGTTGCTATGGGTAGAGGCTATTGCTCAAAGTGTAGTACCATCGCTGTTGACATTGACTATTGGAAACATGAGTGCGAGGATACACAGTGTTCGCAACGGGGCAGTCTGCACGTCCTAAGGGCGTTTTCGAACGAGTACGGACTCCGGATTGTAGTCTGTCCTGTGCTGGCGGAAGTTTCACCCAGGCCTTTGGGGGAAAGGTCGGGGAAGGCGACAGGGCTTGCTGGAGGTCTGTACAATATCATAGGATGAGGGAACCTGAGGGGTACCGGGGGGACTCGTCAGCGGGGCCTGTAAGGCTCATGGCAACTAACTTTAGGAATGGTCAGCAAGGCTTGTTCCAAGCCTCGCAATGGGCCGGCCCGGGCCGCAAATTCTTAAGCCCGGCCCAAACCCGGCCCAAACCATGGCGGGCCCGACCCGAACCCGACCCGACCCAAAAAAGCCCGGGCTGCCCAAACAGCCCAAACTATTCATGAACAGGAATTAATCCAATTCTATTTAAAGATGTTAACTATTTTAACTTTAGTACTTGAGAGACTTTCAAGCTGCATTGATTCTAGGAAAAACAAGTGATTAGAGTTGAATGAGAGTCACCATGACGTGAATGATGGAAAAGAAAAGAAACTGATATTGATGGTTCAGTATCAAGACTTGCGATATTCCGAAATCTTGAAAAAAGATGTTCCTCAACGGAGATCACTTGTCAAGAATCAAAGTTCAGCTACGTGACTGGGATGAAAAGGGGTAATTAAAAATGTGAGGCTGAAAATTTCTCAACAAAATACTAGCTTGGCGATGACACAAGTCCTAGGTTCGCAGCAACTTTGGAGGATATGAGTGATATCTTGTGATTTGATAAACAAAAGTGACAATTCTTCGGGCTTTATTTCGGGCTTTTTCGTGCTACCCGGGCTTGCCACTTGGGCGACCCGACCAGGCCCAAACCCCTTGACCCCCTGCCCGGCCAACCCGACCCGATCTAACCCCGGGCCCAATTGCGAGGCTTGGCTTGTTCGCTACTATTTGCAAGCATTGGTATCCGCTCGCCAGTAAATTCCCACAGCGCCGGTACCAGTAAACAAGTTTCTAGCCTATTATGGACCTCATCGTGAAAGAAGGTGCAAGGCGTAATTCATTATTTTCGCTCAACTAACACACATGTGCAGTCAGTCGTTCCTTAAATATCAAAAGCAATAGAGAAGTGAGGAAAGAGGGTAGGTGTATCAAGTACCGAGGGCAGATACATATTGTGGTCCATATAGGTCGGTCCGCTGTCCCCCATGGTGCCTTCTCGTCATTGTTTCTAAAATTCCAAGTCCATAGACCTCGTAGCCCCCCATATCTCACACAAATCCCTATAGATCCTCATCGACCTTAGCAGCCCTTCGTAAAAGGGAGTATTAGCCGGCTGCCCTCAGCTGCAGTCTTTGCGGTGTTGTAAAATAATGCTTCATCCTGTCGGTCCCGCAGCCCTTGCCAAAGCCCACTGCCCTGAGACTGGGGGGGCAGAAGGACTGTAAATTGCGGTTCCGTCCGCCAAGAATTCTTGGGAGTCTCCCCGTGTGGCCTCAAGGGCCTCTAGACCGTTTCAAACGTTAAGCATCTAAAACGGATACTCCAAGTGCATGTCGTTAGGTAAGGTCCTTAGAGTGCATATTTAGTCCTTGATTGTATCTATGATCGGTGGATACTTAAGTTGTGCAAAGCTGTGCATTGGTAACTAAGGAATTGAAGGTTGGCATTTGTGGAGGCAGTTCTTGACTACTGTTGAAAGAGACTGGAGGGCAGTGAACCCGGGGGCCCAGTTCGTCCGTCTTCGGGTCCGGAAGGGACCGCAGTACCTGAAAAGACCCCCGTGACAGACGGGCTGGGACTGCAACTGCCTTGGGTTGTGGGGCCTGTCTCGCCGTACAGGTGACGGATGAGCCCTGCAGGCAATCGGCTGGGACTACAGGTGTCTTCCGGGATTTACCGATCAGTGGAGGACTTCAGGGACCTGCTGTCACCCTCTTTGACTGTAGTCTTTCGTAGGGAACTAACATTCTTGTCCTTCACCTTGAGACAGATGCCCGGATCCAGGGCCCAAGTCCGGGGTCCCACTGGGCTTCTGTGACACTTGGGATCACTACTGAAGGGTTGGGGAACCTGGAGACTGCCTTCTCTCAAGAGCGCAAAATAGCGCATGCGGAACTCTGCAGCACAGCTAATCCTTACTACTAAATGGTCGTCCGAGCATATCAGGGATTGGCACTGGTAACCTTTAATCTGATCTGTAAGTTCTATGTATATATCCAAACTCGCAGACAGATATATCTTCCTAAACACCCAGACCAGGACCCACACACAAGAGGTGGTTTTTAGTTTGCGCCAGCTTCGTATGTTTCCAGGACAAGAGGGTTGGGTTTTATGCCTTACCGACTCGGCGGTTCCAAAAGTACCTGGGGATCGTGACGCTGGGACACCCAGATTAGCGGTTCCCAGCGACTCCGCGCCCACAGATTACCAGTTATTTACTTTTGAAATTAGCAAGTACTGATAAGGAGTGAGAAGACATGACCTCGGAAATCATCCCGGAAAAGGGCGGGAAAAGAGAAGGTTACCCGGAGTAAACACGGTAGCCCCCTTCAACCTGTCTCCCAATTTTTTTTTTGAATATCCAAGGTCCAAGGAGGATCAACTGGGGCTTTCCTCCCTCTCCTTTCTAATATATTTAGATAGCTTGTGCTTTGTGAACTGGCCGACGATTTATAGTGCGGGCCAGTTGCCCAAATCGTGGATAGGAGTATATAGTACCTTAAAGGGCTAAGGTGGGCTCCTGGGGATCCCAAGAGAGTTGGAAAAAACTGGTCTGTTGGTAGCTGGCCCGACAACACTGTTGGAGAATTCTGATTTTAGGCTGCTCACCACATACATACTTTCGTTCCTGCATAAAGCGAAACACATTTACGCTATTGTTAACACAATGGTTGCTTCGACAGCGTTCCACCATTGTTAGCTTCTTACGATCGAATGTCACCACCTTGCATACCTGATGCGACACGATCAAACACCGATCGCTGGACGACGAAACACGAACGACAGTCAATAGCCGAACATCTACGATACCTGCGGCCATCAACACGATCCGAGGCATCCAGCATAACTGCACCCTCGGCCAAACAGCTCTTACCTCGGATCTGTCTTCGCGAAGCGAAACAGAAGGACGACCGACACATGGAAAGTGAGAGAAGAATCCGGCATGCGCAGGAAGTATGCCGGGGAGGAAGGTACTCTGCAGATAAGGATATAAGGCAGCCTGTTCTTCCCTTTGTTCGTTTTAGTTAGTTCATCTCATACTCATCATATCTTTCTCTCACGGTTCTACGGTCTTGTCTTGTCAAAGTCATTCCTTCTCGCATACGATCTCTTTACTCTTTATTGTTCTCTGATATCTCTTGTCTATTATCGTTGTTCGTATCAATACAAGTTTTGTGCCGTTCGGTAACTTAGGATTGGATCCACTGCGCCTAACCACCCAAGTAATTGTTCAAAAAACACCCACTCCAGAAAATATAGAGGCCTCGCGGGAAGCTCCCTTTTGTGCTTCCTATCAGGGAAGACATATCTATCCACACTGGATGCTTTGGCCCTTTCGTTTTCCTCTTATTCTACCTGTTTTGCGGAGCCTTCCACATTTACTTCCCCGTTCGTAGGGAAGAGGGGAGAGCGCAAAAGGAAGAAAGGTGTGCAACAGATATGATTGAATCTTCTAGATCATTACATTTGTCATTTCATTGAATAGGACATATATGACAACCTCTATGAGTCATGGTAACCCCAATGGTATTGATCAACAGTACCGTAGATAAAGGTAACTTGGAAGAATTCAACAGTATAAGTTGTTGGATTGCATATGGGGCATGCGGCTATGTGGTCATGAGATACGCAGTTTCACGGATATACTGATATGCGGATAAGTAGACATGCGGTTAGGAGATATACAGTCATCGAGCATGTGGCTTTGTTGTGCACGGCGACAAGGTACTTGGGAGTGGGTAGTTGTTTTCACATCCTATACTTCTAGGGATAATATGCTGGTTTTTGGTTTTGCTGATATCCATTGTCATCAGGATTAGGTATTGGGTATTTGGTTTCATGTTCCCCTCGTGCCCCTTGTCCTTAGCCATACGGAAGTTGGCATACTGGCAGGGCATAGGCTTTTTAGGGATCACGGAGGATCATGGGATATCGGGACCCTTCTAGATTGCTTGAGATCTCTAGGGTTCAGGATTTGTCAGCTTATTGTGTTTATTTATAGTTCGTTGAGTTTTGAGAGTTTGGCGGTGTTTTTAGTTAGATGGGGAGATATATCTCTTGGCTTGTCCTTAACTATTAGAGGGAGCAGCTAACTACTTTAGTCCACCGTTCTTCCGTGTTCTGCTGCGCTTAGAGCCTGATGCGATAACACTTTTGTTTTTTCCTCTTTTCGTCTTTCTTTAGGCTCCAAGGTTAAGATAGCTAAGGTTGCAGTTTCAGTGAGTAATATTATGAGAGGATATTTGGTTACCAGTGTGAGGGAGAGCTCGCATATACTGAAGTTAGAGCGATACCACTAGGAACTATCCAGCCCAGCTACATAATATCTTTCGATACTGGGCGGCTTGGCCTTAGCCTCACGGCCAGAAAGAATGCCGTAGCTATGATAGGTGTTTTTACTGCCCAAAAGGAACAGTCACCGGCGGGTATGCTAGGTGCCCTACTTGAACAAGCTGTGACCAAGCTAGAGGACTAGAAAAGGTTATTGGTGGACGGGGACCCCCACTCCCGGATATAGTGAGGATCCTGCAAGCAAGCACTTCTGGAAAGCGTACACCCATACACACCGACGCTCTGGATGAATGTGCGGAAGGATATTTGATTCACTAAATTACATCCTATGAAAGACCCGAATGTTCGCGACTAGGAGACCATACTCTCGAGCCGAAATCTAGAAGCGTCTTTCTGCAAATGTAACGACTATACGATTCCCGCTAAACTACCTCCATAGTGAAAACCAAGCACCATCGTACCTTAGTTAACTAGTACTACCTCGCTTTAATAAGAAAAAAAGCTATGTATACAAGGCAATAAATAGGTAGAGGGGCAACAGCTGCCTTCCCAAGGTAAAAGAAGCATTTTATATATATATATATATATTTATTTTCTATTCTTACTTTTATATATTTTATTGTTTTTTTATTATTATTATGTTTATTATTTCTTCCTACGCCAGCCCCCCTCCCATTCGCTTCTGCTACCCGCCGATCGCCAACCTTTAAGGTCTAGAGCCGGATCCTACCTCCTCGTAGCAGGATTGATAAACCCCACAGCCCTATTGATGAGGGCTAAGTTCTTCAATCTCCCAGTCCCCATAGGGCAGGATCTTTTTAATTCTCCTGCCCTACATGACGGATCGTTCAATAATAACTGATTGTCAGCATGGATTGAACTCCTGGGCTCCCGCTAAATGCGACAGGAGTATTAACCACTGCGCCAGCTAGGTATTTCATGAAAGGTCAACTTGGGAACTAATATTTATCCTACTGGGAGCCCGATTTTGGGATTTTAATGGTAGATTTCAACGGAGGTGTTTAATGAGAGATTTTCAGTGATTTAAAACAGAATCAGTGCTTTGTGCGCTTGTTACTCTGGTACGATACGGCTAGCAAAGCCCCACTCGAGGCCTCGAGCCTCCCTACTTGCTCCCATATGTGTTATCTCACTATAGTCTTCTACTCGTTCTAGCGTTTTGTGGAGGTTTCTTTTCTTTTCTTTTCTTTTCTTTCTTTCTTTCTTTCTTTCTTGCCTGTATTCCGCCCGGCTTTCTAGGGATGCCTCATTTCTGATGGGCAGGGGGGTTCCCTCCCAGCAAGCAAGTAAGCATTGTGGTATAAATTTGATCGTATTTTGGGATAGAACATTCAGATACGACGTACAGTACATGTATAGACTGCTGGTTTTTACCTCGCTTTTCATGAGTGTCAGTAATGCTTGTGCTTTATACTTTTTCTCTATACTAAACGGCTCCCACATCTACACCCTTAGGTGCAGGAGAGGGGAAGGGGGGGGTTCCCTAGAAAGAAAAGAGAAATGGATAACAAACGCGCGAAGAGGATTTACAACCAGGGCACAACAATAAAAGTAATTACAATGGAGGTTTTAAGTCATATTGGTAGACCTGGGGGCTGCGGTAGGGAGACGATTCCAGCGTGGCGGGGGTGAGTAGGCCTCCCGGGTAGTGCTTGGCAGTCTTTATCCAGTTTATTGGGATCAAGGTCATCCTTTCCAAGTAACATTTTCACTACTCTCTCGTGCCTATTCCGAGCAACACAGTAGAGGGGTGTTTGGCTGTCTTTATCTGGTGGGTTGGGTTTGACGTGGTCACGTCTGAAGAGTATTTTCACCAAACTCTCGTGCCCATTGCAAGCAGACCACTAGCTTGATGCCCGGCCGTGCACATCCGGTTTGTTAGGATTGATGCCGCCACATATGAGTAGTATTCCCATCACTCCTTCTCACCCGTTCTCGGAGGGAGCAACGTAGTGGTGTACGGCTATTGCTACCTGGCCTGTAGGGGCTGAACCCGCCCAGTCCGAGTAGTATTTTCACTACTCCCTCGTGCACACTCTGAGCAGCCCACTAGAGCGGTGTTTGACCGAACATATCTCGTCCTTCAGAAACGATGTCGCCCCCATATGAGCAGTATTTTCGCTTCCTCTACCCATCCTTAACACATCATAGGGGCGTTTGGCCGTAGTTGCATGGCTTGTCGAGATTGACGTTTCCCTATCAGAGCAGCATTTTAACCACTCCCTCGTATTTGTTCGGACTAACTCGCCAGATTGGTGTTTGGCCATCACTATCTTGCTTGTCAGGGGTAATGTTGTTCCATCCCTCGGGTAGTATTTTCACTCTCTCACGCCTATTGCGAGCAGCCCACACGAGAGGTGCCTTATACGCCGGGTCTTTGGTTGATACCATAACCTTCCACATCTCCCAAACCACCCATGGTCTCGACAATCCCGAAGGCGGACTCATAACGCAGACTACTGAATAGCGAGGGTCTATTGAGAAAAATCGTCGGAGAGTACGGTTCCTGTGGTTTCAAAAGCAATATGGTGGATATGTGGTAATTGTGGCCACCAAAAAGCTTCGGCGCAAGAATCTTCCCAGAATCTGAAGAGTTCCTTTTTGCGTGCATTCTCCAATATAGAGAGGAATGCGCGAGGAAGGGTCCGTCCTGGAGGTCTGGAGGGGGATTGGTTGAAAGAGCTTTGGTCTGGTGGGAACTCGGATACCTTAAGCTAGTTTCTACTATTGTAGAGTGAGCTGTACCGAGAAGCTTGGAATGAGCCTCGAGGTATTCCTAAAGTGTAAAGTGGATTAATAGACATCAGAAGTTTCCCCATCTACGGGAATAAGCCCTTGGCAACAGGTTAGAAATGCCTCTATTGAAGGAGCTTTGTCAATGTTGGGATTGGGCGGCCTTATTTCGATTGCTAGGGTGTGACACAACTTCTGGGCCTTAAAGGGACACACCAAGTGCGGGATCCACATCAAAGTGGCTTTCCAAACCTCGGTTTTCCCCTGCCATGCCCCCTATTTGAGCCATGCTCCACCATAAGCATCTTTCAACCCCAAGCCATTAGTTCTTGTGCTGGGCTTTTGCTGGCTGCGCTGGATTGTGGCTTCTTGCAGGATCGCATCGACGTCCAACGAGGGAAGCACCAATCCAGATATGTGCTTGTTAGTATCATAGATAACTTAAGGTAGTTCCTTACTCTGGTTGCCTCTACGTACGGCGGAAATATCTTCGGGAATCCCCTTCAGGATGTCTCCCTCCTGGTTGCCGTCCATTGCGTTCCTGGTTGTCTTTGAGTCCAGTTTGGTACTATGAAGTTAACTGATATTATGTTTCCTAGGAGCCGTGCGTGATTATATACCACGTCCGTCCAAGTATGAGCTTAAGGGTGAGGCTAAGAAAGTGTCCACATGCTTTAGTCATACTCTTAAAGGAAAACTGGTCTAGTAAGGAGCCTTATAACGGGAAAATTAACCCCCGTTTGGTTTTATAGTGCTGGTCAAGGGTAACGAGGTTATTCTCATGAGAGGTATCCGCAGCGCCGAAGGTCTACTGTTATAGTAAAATATATGGCTCCGGAAGTCTATACTGTTCACCAAATAATTTGCAACGGGGGACGCCCCGGCATTCAGAAAGTGCAGATAAGTTCAATTCCCCAACACTCCATAGTTTTTTTACTATGTTTCGTCGCTTGGAAATTACTATAGAAACTATAAATTTGTCAGGTACCGAACATATCCACTTAATTTTGTATACTAAGGCGTTCCCCGTTACAAATTATTTAGTGAACAGTATAGACGTCCGGAACCATACCTCTTACGCTCTATTAGTAGTCCCTTAAACCTGAGAAATCAGGACCAGCCGTCAAGTTGTAAGGGCCAGAAGTTGGGGAACTTTATGTAAGGAGAAGGATCAATGCTATGATACATACCCGGACTACCCCGCCAATCAAATCTCCTCCATAGTATCTTATTAATAAGCATTTGAACTGCCGAAAATGGTAAGTGCCTGCTTGGCAAAAACGGAAGGGAAAGGGATCTCTCCGTTTTGTCGGCGTTTCATCTATGAAGGACGGTCGCCTCCAATTTCCCACCATTCGCCCTCATAAAACCTGTTTGGATCAATAGTCGACCGTTCGTTGTCACATGGAAACTCATGTGATATTTGTTATGGGCAACGGTCCCGTTTTGAAAAAGACATGTAGAGGTCGTTTCCAGGGACGGTCGATAGGTTCCAAGTTTGCCAAACGGCAGTTCCACCCAGAATTGCTGAACGAAAGGGAAAAGGTCATTTGTATGGGGCAACCGAATGGAACGGCCATCACCAAATAGGCCCCAATTAAGTTTATGGCACCGGGAGGTGGGTTAAGGTATTGGGACAAGGGGCCTGTGCATACACCTTGGAAGGAGCATCAAGGAACCATAAAAGCAAGATATCTACTAATTCGAGTAATTCCACCACCCCCTAATTATCCCAATATTCCCCCCCCGCCCACCCGAGGACTCGCCCGGGGGTAAGGTTAGTGATGAGATAGACAGGGGTTCGAGATGTCAAAGCTTTTTACCCTTCTAAAAGCCTGTTTGGTTACAACGGTTCCGTTCCGTTCCCCCATACAAAAGGTCCCTTTCCTTCCGTTTCAAAACGGAAAGAACACTCTTTTACAGTGGAAACG
>Ga0307513_10001746_pt1 | contig 30954 bp, 47 predicted proteins | sample 15_EM_MG_FD_202174 | JGI IMG/M metagenome (GOLD analysis project Ga0307513, IMG submission 202174) | Populus trichocarpa ectomycorrhiza microbial communities from riparian zone in the Pacific Northwest, United States - 15_EM | ecosystem: Host-associated > Plants > Roots > Unclassified | place... | reverse complement strand
ATAAAAGTGCATGCTGTTCAAGAATGTGAGGATGAATGTATAAAGGTGGGGAAGAGGTAGGCTAAAGTTTCATTACCCATTGGATGGTATATATATATGAGAGTATATTGTTGAATGACCTGATATTAACGACGGCGACCCCTGCACCATAAGAGAAACCTGTAGACATAAATGAAAGCCGCTCTATTGAAGGACCTTTGGCACGATACACACTTCCCGCAAACCTTCCTTTGGGCCCACATGCGGACAATCACTTAAGGAGAGGCTAGTTATCTTACAAAGTTACATGGTCCATGGTGCCCAGTGAGAATGGGATCGGAGCCATTCTGAAGAACTGTACAAAAATATGAGCTCCGCTGCCGATATCTGGCGTGCGCTGTTTGAATCTGAGTTGTGGCAAAAAGCGTTCCTGGCACATCATGTGCCATTGATATCATGACGTAGTAATCGATAGGGAAAAAGAGCGAAGCCACTGCATCAAAAAAAATCTCAACATGCTGCCTCGAAGTCAAAAAAAAGGACCTAGGCTCCCCTGTACTTGTACTGTCTGTAGGGGAGCTGTGATGAGTGCAAGAACTGTCTGCCTGCACAATTCGCGGCCGCGCTATAATCCAACACTCAAGGGGGTGACAGTAAAAGAGTCCGAGATATCACGTGGGTTAGTTAGTCCAGCCCGGGGGCCCTTAAAAAATTTTTGACTTTGGCCCAATTTTGGCTGGAAAATGTTGGGAAAAATCACGCATCAGGCCTATGCCCAAAACAGGTGACCGACTTTCCAGATTTAGGCCAATTCACAGTGGACAATGGATTGCCAACCTGGCCCATCGTTTAGCCCACACATTGAGCCACAGCAACAACCCAATAAATGAGAGTAGTTATGTTCGAAAGTTTCAAACATCAAACAACTCCCCCCCCCTAACATGCCTAAAACACAGATGAAGAAAGTGGCAGAGGTCACAGGTGAGCATTTCCTACTAATACTTACTCGTTATTCAGTTGAAGTCAGCGCCTTCTACCACCCTTCGAGTCTGCTCCAAATCCCCTTGAGATCACAGAAGAAGTCACTTGAGATCCTGGCATATATTTCAACCCAGATTTCAACCCATCTGCCGAAAGCATCCACAAGCCAGAGGTTGTGGATATTCTACCTGTTAAGGAAGGTCAAGGGAGTCGAAAGCGCTGCGGGAAGCGCCCATCTACATTATATGAGTGCGACTGCAGGGAGATAATTACAGGGAGCAATATCGAACATGGCGAGGGCCTTATCAATTGTAATAAAGCTGGTTGTGAGACGAGATGGGTAAGTCCTTGGTTCCATCTTTGGAGAAATGGTGGATACTTACTGTGCAGGAAAGTTTCACATGAGATGTGTTTATCTTGACTTCAGGATACAGCACTGGGCTTGCAAATCATGCACCATGTCCGATAGTTGCAGGAAACGACAAAAGAGATGAAAACCGAACGATTGCATGCCATTTGTACATATTTAGTAATAAATTCCCACACTCAGTTAGTTAGTCCCTCCTTTAAGGCCTTAAAAAAAATTTCGACGGTATATCTTTTTTTAAGCTCCTGTCACCCCCTTGCCGGAAACGACAACTTGGCAGTGATCAAAATCAGCTCAATTAAATCTGTCATCTCTATGCAACCTCTACCTAAAGCTGATGGTGACCCCGATGGGTTATTTTTTGTTGTGGAAAAGTCGGGTCTGGATGATGTCGAATTAATGGGGCATGTGGACTTAGCGCAAATACAGGATTGACGCGATGTTTGTGCTTGTTAAAAATAAAGGACTTTGTTGGATTTTTGCCTACGTCGTTCTTGCCTCCCACTTGCTTCATCTATACCGTTCTTGCTGCATATTTTTTATAGACTCTGGGATCCCGGATGGCATATAGCTTTCAGTTTCCTGATATCTCTCAACACTCTGGGCAACATGCAGGCTTTTTTGAATCTCACCCTCGCGATCATAGGCTGGATTCTGAGCTGGGCTCTCGTTTCTCTTCTGGGTCTCGTGAATCAGCTAAAGGTTCCTATCGTGCTCTTGAGGAGGAGCTTAGCAGGACTGTGGCGAAGTTGGCTGCTATAGAACGGGATTTGGATATCCAAAAGTGTGTTTAAATGCTATTTTCAACGCATATATGCACTGAACATATGATGGCAGAGCTCTTAATGTCCAGGTACAGGCGCAGCTGGATAAAGCCATGACAGCGCTGGCAACGTCACACCCACCCATTCCTGCTAGACCGAACTCTCCACTTCCTGTAAAGCCGTTGCGATCTGACAGGGAAGACGCTGATGCTCCCACTCTGCCTCCTGCTGTGCCCGAACTTGATCCTGACGATTACCCTAATGCTTGTTACTGGACACAGTCCAGCTGGACGGAATATAAGAAGAAACGGATTAACCAGGGCTTTCCTGTCTATGGCCTCGATTTTATGCGTGACGAGGATGGCGAGAAGATCTCAGACGACCGGCTTGGTCTCATGACAAAGCATGCTAAACAACTTTGGAATACCCTCTATCGATACCGTCAAGACCCATCCTCTTGGGGAAAAAAGACCGACTTCGAGGCCGATTTTTTCTCTCGGCACATGCGAAACAGTTTCCCCGAGTTTGGACTCTGCGAGGGCAGCTGGAAGGCTGAGGCGTTTGCCATTATCCATTACTCTGACTGGTCTTCCAAAGTTCGAAATTCCAGTGCTATTTTACGTGCGTTTTTCTTCATTTTAGTTATGAATTCTTAACATAGATATTACCCCAGGCAAGAAACCTTCGAAGGGAAAACGAAAGCGTGAAGACGACTCAGAAGTGAAACCAGCGTCCAAAAGCAAGAAACAGAAGATCAAAGCCGCGCTGCCACCTGTCAACGCCACCATCACCCACGATGACGATGACGACGACATTTACGCTGACCCCCCCTCTGTCTCTGCCCTTCAAACTGCAACCACCAGCTCAACAAGTTTGGTTGTATCTTCGACGGCAAGCACTATCTTCACATCGACCGGCTCAACCCCGCTTTCCCCCATTGTCCTCCCTTCTACATCATCTCAAGATTTTGAAGTGTCAACGATTTCAACCTGCTCAGTCGACTCGACCACCACCACTCCTCAGTGCTCTTGTTGTGCCCAGTGCAGATGTTGTTGCGCTCACTACGGAAGTCGTTTCGCCCACAGTTGCGGACGTGGCTGCCATCATTACTCCGGTAGCCATGAACCCGGTGGGAAATGCTCCTCGCCGGTCTCGTCGTCAGGTATCATTTATTCCTAACCATTTATATGATCTCCGGCCAATTCATTGTTCTGGTGATTTAGATCAACCCTCTGTAAGGATTTGGAGTCTTTTTCCACTGAACAGATGGCTTACTATTTTTTAGACAAAACTTAGTTGTTCTGCCTCCCCCGGAGGAAGCTCCAATCGTCGAACAAACATCAGTGGCACCAGCACTAGCTCCAGGACCCGCTAAAAAATCCTCTAAAGGTGACGACAAGGAGCTTTCCATTGGAAAAGGTTTGAGTGCGCGGTACGTCTACTCGCACTCTCTTCTCGTTCCCTATTTGATTCATTTATTATAGCAACCTGTATGCGAAGGAGTACAAGAAATCCCATCCCAATGTTACGACAGGACAATACCGGGTTCTCTGGGACAACATCGACGAAGCAACACGCAAGGTATTTTGATGCCTTCTTTATTTGTTTTCATAATTCATAAGTTATAACGTTCTCCAGGAATTTGAACAGCTATGTAAGGTAAAGAAAGCCGAGAGGAAGGCTGGGAAAGCTCTCGTCACTGCGACGCAGGTAGGGGATGTGACGGATCCATGATTTTTTCCCTTCGACATTAGGTGCGTCCCCATGCTCTAGTCCTATTCTCACTGCATACTAACTCGTTAGCAGACTTCGTAGATTCCGCTCGAAACTGACTCGGAAGACGGTTGACAATTGTACATTACACTAGAAGGACATGAGCCGCTTAGATACTCAGATAACTGCAGACTCGCTCCGTAGAATCCAGAAATTTCTGTAGTGTTTGGTAGAAATGAAGTTTTATTCAGTTTGAACATGCACCAAAGGAATCAGATGAGGTCTGTAGAGTACTGACTACCTCCGACTACCTCAGCCCCCTCCGAGAGTTTTAAAATGGCGGCACCATATTTATTTCAGACACGTGGCAAATCTAAGTCATCAGCCGTCCTCATCCGGTCTGAACTGTCCTCCTCTGCGCCACCGCCCTCTTCTGTTCTCCTCAGAAATATTACTGTTAACCTCCGTTTCCCTCCGATCCCGTTCTCACTGGGCATGGTGGCTCACGCATCGCGTGTCAACCCATCCTTAGCTCCACACTCTCTCCGGCGCTCCCATGACCTTTCATGGCGATCACATTTGCATTGCTCACACCGATGTAGGTGCAAATGAAAACTAAAAATCTGAGCCCACAAGCTTGGCGGAGCCATTCTGAGGGTTGGTCACGATGTGACAAGGGTGGCGTTCAAGCCTATGGCGCTTCTTCTCTCGAGATGGCGACGGTCCAGGCATGTGTTCTGGCAGGCGGTCACACCTGAACCATGGTTCCAGTCACTCTGGACAGTTCCCTGGTTTCGATCACCTGTCACCCCCTCAGCCGCGTTTGCCAAAAATGCGGATTTCCTTTCGAACCGCCGATGATTGTTTGGATCCGACGCCGTTCGTCTCCTCCCACCGCTCCTCGTCGCCTGCTCCGACGTCCTCGACGATCGACATTTAGATGCGCGCCTAATCATTTTGTCTCTTATTTTATTTTAGGAAATTGACCCTGTTCAACCGCTCGGAGCCTTGGCCCATCGATGGGGTCTTGGATGTGCTGGCCGCGATTGGATCTGGCACCCCCGATACACGATGGGGGTTTCTCCTTGCTCAAGCCAACTCAACCGTGGTCGTTGTCTCTGCTCGTGCAACCTCCATCGCCCTCGTCGTCTTCGCCGGCTTCATAGCTCATCTCCAGCTCCTTCTTTGCAAGATGGGCATCTTTGCGCCCAACCCGGCCTCAGAGCTTCCGGATGAACCCATGGATGTGGACAACAACAATGCCCAGCAGGACCAGGACCCAGCAAAGGGCCTCCCATTCCCTCACCTCGAGGATAGCAACGGCCAGTACGGCGTTCAGTACATCAACATGTAAGTACAGCATCTTCAATCTTCTTTGTCCCCGCTGACCTTGATTCCTTTGAGAACAGCGGATCGTTGACCAGAGATGGGCTGGTCAACCTCTGCCACATCTTCGGCCTCCGACGCGGTGGGAACAAGCCTGCTCTTGTTGAGCGTCTACGAGAATTCAGCAGCAACAGAGGGCTATGGGAAGAGTAAGCCGTTCTTGTCACCTGAACACATCTCTTCGTTCCGCTGATGTATTCTCTAGACTTAAACTGTCTGCTTGCAGGTCCCACCTCGGTCCCACTGGCAAAAAGAAGGCCGGCACAGCGCAAAAGAAATCCATGCGGCGCCGCGAACTGATGTTCGAAAATGCTGGAGTTGTCACCACCCGTGGCATTCCTCTCGTGTTAGCTCAGTCCAACGAAGCAGTGAGGACGCAAACTCTGCATTGGGTAAGCACACATCGATTTCCTTGTCGTTTCAATGGCTGATCAGGTTGAAATACAGGCCTCTCTCATCAAGGAGCTGTACCCTCACAACCGCCGCCACCCCAGCTCAACTACAACACCGATTGGAATGCAGGTCGACGAGAACATGGGAAAATACACACCTCTGGTCTCAACGGTGCATTTTATTAGTTCATGACGGTCCACTTCAGTTTGTTCCAACCAGCTTTTTAGGCGGTCGCGTCTGTGCCTCCACCTTATGCATCCTCCTTCCACACGATTTCAACAATGCCCATCACCTTCATCGTGGAGAACCCCCAATTACTGCCTCAGCATCGCTCAAACGTGTTCGACCAGGCGACTTCGTGGGCGACCAACGTTGAACTGCCGCTCCATGAATCTGGGTCAGCACCTGGACCCACCCCGATGCATTCGTCCTCGCTCATCCGTATCAGCCCCCATCCTCCACTGCCAGCCCCTTCTTCAGTCTCGGCTCCACTTCCTGAACATCCCATCCATGCGCTTCCCACTCGAACGATCACATTAGCTGGCAGCAACATCATCGTCTTCAATGAAAATGACGTATGGACAGCACCCTCGATTTCTTTTGCTTGCAACGTGAAAGAGGACTTCCTTTTATTGAACGCCATGTGGGACGACACAACCCACCACTGGGGTGGAAAGTCCTTCCTGCATATCCAAGGCCACCCAATTCCAATCGTCTATTGGAAAGCAGTTTACACCTCCAAACAGGGAACCAGTTGGAAGCCTGGGCAATGGAAGATCCAAAAGGGGAATGTCTTCGATTGGAAGGTTAGCTTTTATATTCTATGATGTGGCTTGTTTTTGAACACTTTCTCCCTAGGTTCTGGTCAAACACTGGAGAAAGGGCACTCCAGACCAGTTCTGGGAGGAGTTCACTGACAATGGGAAACCTTTGGGCTACAAGAACATCCTCGCTTGGCTGGCGGCGCAACGAAAGGAGAGAAACGAAATGTGGGCTCAAAAGGCATGGGATGAGTTCGGCTCCAGCTTCGACACTACTTTCTCGTACGTGAAGAGTGGCCAACGGCATGTGAAGACCAAGACTGGCGAGATCGCAAAGCAGTATTGCCTGTTGAAGAACATCTGTGATGATGACAGCGATGAGGGAGGTGAGGAGGAGAATGATTTCTGAGGATATTCATCGGTTTTCTTTGTTCTTTGTTTTTACTTTAGCGGACAATAGATTTATTAATACAGTTGAACTTGTAACGACAAAAACAGATCATGAAAATGAATATCCTAAGCACAATGGCAACTACATCCACATCTAGGGCACTTTATCACAGGCATCTTTTTGGGGTTGAAGAAATCCTCCCTCTTGTGCACCGGGTCATCATTTGCGGAGATGAGGTAATGCATGATTGTGAGGTTCGAAAACTCAGTGCTCCACCCTCCCCATTCGCAAATTGTACGCAGCCCCCAATGCCTCTGGGATGAAAGATACTGACAGCCTCCACGGCGGAAAGAGTGGGTTCCATAAGGTAAGGGATCAACATGTATGTCAAGCAGATTGTTGCGGAAAAACTCGAGAAACTTTTCGGAACTCTACATAAGAATAGTAAGATGAAGATGCACCCGTGCTGCAGGTGAAATTTGAGATTAATTCACCATCGGAGCATCTTCCAGGTCAGAGGGGTGATCTTGGGCGGTGAACTTTCGAAACATAAAACCAGAGGTGACTTGACTTGCATCTATCCATTCAGCCATGGCATGAACAGGACACAGATGCTCCTCGTCATCGTCGAGAGGGTAGACATAGAATGGTTGAATTTCTGGCATTAACGCAATAAATAAAATTGGAAGGCATTCAAAAAAAAGAAAGAAACACACGACCGTCCTGATGCGTTTTGCGGAAGGGCAGGTGGACTATCATATACATTGTCCCATCGTCTTCTTTCACAAGTTCAAGATCTTGTCGGCGGATCTTCAGAACTTCATCAGAGTGCAGCAGGCAAATAAAAACAAGGGTGTAGATGGCGTGGAGTGCCAGTCATGTTGTGGGCCCCCCCCACTCATGTATGGATTTTGTCTTCGCATTACAGCTACCAGAGGCTTGGGGGTCATGCATAGCGTTTGAAGACTGAGGATCACTCCCTGTTGAACCAGCGTGCATATTGAAATCGTACAGTTTCTTGAAAATCTCCTTAAGATAAAATGTCAGAAGAGTGGTTTTCAGCTAAAATAAATAAAAGCCATGGACATACGGGGGTGATTGCTCTAGCGCTAGTAGCCACATCACCAGCGCGAACCTATGAAATAGACTTTAGGGCGGTGAAATCAGTGGAAAAAAAGTTTATGTACCTTTCGGTTTCGAAGGCCAACCATGTATGATGCCAACAGGGTGGAAACAGACGGGTTTCCTGCCATGCGGCCTCTTTGTTCGCTCTTGTGCCATTTCTCACTTCCAAGGCCAAAGTCACGCCCAAAAACATGTGTCATAGAGGCACGCATTTTCTGTGTATAAGTGTACTTGCTGCGGATGATCCCTGGTGGCTTACGGCTGCCATCGAGCTGTATTTCGTCACAACTTAGCGGCTGTCAGAGGCAACACTTCCACATATAGAATAAAAATTAGTACTCATTCATAATCCAGCTAATGATAAATGCATCAGCATCATTTGGTGGGGTCGAACAAAGAAACTCCTCGGCGGTTTTGATAAGCTGGTGCTTTAGAAGAAATGTACAACATTGTTTCGCAAGGCTATGTAGGGCACAGGTCAGTAAACAAGAGGGAGACCAGTGAAATGCTTACTGTTGGTACTCCGAGTCTGTTTTTTCAGTAACACCCTTAGATGCGCTTATGATAGAAGCTCGCCAGGTGGAAGCAAAGGGTCCTGGGGCGCTGTTGTTGAAGTCTTCCACATCATCGGTGGTGAGGTCCGGGATGGTTTCACGTTCGCCTTCAAGATCGTCGTTGACCTCTTCTTCAAGAGGCCTTTTGCCAGGTTGTTGAGCTAGAAGGGCACGGATGCGGCCTGAGAACTCATTTGGAGTAGGCAGAGACATTGCAAGAAAGGATGCGATTGATTGAACAGAGGAGGAATGGTATGTGCGATTAAATAACATTTGAAAACTGAAAAGGAGGTGGTGAAACTGTCTAGAAAAAAAAGGAGGCAGCGAAGCACCAAACCCTGTCTAGGAAAAAAAGGAGGCCAATGTCCAAGTTGGCTAAATGAACATGTGCATCGCAAAACATGTAAAGCAGCCCTTTAAATGAAGTAAATGCTATCAAATAAATGCAAGATGAATGAAAGGAGGCTTACCAAGGGTTCCTGGTTATGAAGGGAGTGCGTTTCCGTCAAGCGTTGTCAAGGGTTCATCAGCAGCACATTTCAATGAGTAAGAGCTGCATAAAGGTTGGGAGGGCTCTGCAGTTGGTGGAGCTGGGTTGGAGAGGGGAATGGGACACGGCTTCAGCCATTCAACGAAGGCCCAAACATGTGATGAACTTAGGGCAGGTTCCAACGCGTCGCGTTTGATTCAGTTTGTTCATTTCATCCCTTGTTTCCTGTATCAATTTGTCCCTCAGCCTCATTTTTTTTCTGAATCAGAGTCCGACATGTCTCAAACAAAAAAAAAGGTATTTATTCTTCCCTGAACCTTTTGAAACTGCACTGATTTCCCTTGAACCAGCCATGCCTCGTGAATCGTCTGTTGCAGCACATGAACGCTCCCACCCTTATCCTGCAGCAGCACGTCCTCCACCTTCTCCTCAGGTCCCAGCTGATCCACCCGCCGAGTCATCCAACCAGCCAGAAGCAAGCCCTGCCTCTACCGAATCTGGTTACGATTCTGAAAACGAGGACTGGCTCGACATTTTGGAGGAGTCTACCCATGATGGACGTAAGTTTCCCTGCAATGTGCTATTTGATATTTCCTCTGATGTATTAACCAGGATATTTTGCTCTTCCTGGTTACATTGGAGACGATGTCCGAAGCCTCGAACCTCCTGTGGAGAGGCTTCATTGCGTGGCCTGTCGTAGGCCTATCCTGGTTCCCACCCTTGATGTTGGCCACCATCCCATTCTTTGGCGCCTCGCACATTGTCACCATCCTCTCCACTTGGGCTGCCTGGGCCCTCTTGGACAACCTGGCCAGCGTCCACTTGACATTCACAACCTAGGTTTGTTTCTTTTTACATTCTTTTCATGCACGATGCTAATATTTAAAGCCTCAGCTGCCACAAGGATCTGAAGGCGAAACCGAGAATTACCATTCGACCACTGCCCAATCTCGCGATTCGAAGATGCTGAAAGGATACTCGAACATCCATGGCATGACTATGGATGGTCAATTCATTCGCGGGCCCACCCACCTTTGAGTTCACCCCTTGCATTCAACTTAATTAACTACTCTACGTATTGCACTACGACTCTATTTAATCTCAATGACTCTAATTAATCTCTTTGTAATAGCTAATATAAATCTGTATTTATGATGTTCCGGACTTGCTCGCCAATTACAGAGAAAGAAATTGAATAAATAGATGATACACTAAGGGTTACAGGTATGCAAGAAATCCAAAAACAAATGATAATCCAAGCACTCGCCCCTCAGTCTATGTGTGAGTGCAAGATCTTTAGGTCGAATGGTGACACGCTTAGCGTGGATGGCAGCCAAGTTGGTATCTTCAAATAGAGAGAAGAGGTATGCCTCGACAGCTTCCTGGAGTGCCATAACGGCAGATGATTGGAAGCGGAGATCAGTCTGCAATAGTTGAGTCAGTTAAACAGTAAATGACTTGAAGCAGGCAGTAGCCTTACCTTGAAATCCTGAGCAATTTCACGAATGAGCCGTTGGGAAGGGAGCTTGCGAATCAGGAACTCAGTCGACTTCGGGTAATGATGAATTTCACGGAGAGCAACAGTTCTGGGCCTGAAATGATGAGGCTTCTTCATACCACCAGCGGCGGCCTGAAATTCTAATGAGATGACACGACGAAGACACAATCGAGAATACATACAGCAGTCTTGCGAGCCGACGACTTGGCAGCGAGTTGTTTACGGGGAGCTTTGCCACCAGTAGACTTGCGAGCAGTTTGCTTAGTGCGGGCCATTGAAGATGAATAGTATTAGGCTGGCGTTGATGGGGAATGATACAGATGTAGATGATGAGATAGATAGAATGGGAATAGTCCGTCGTCGTAAATAAATGCAGAGAGAGGGACGATGGAATGAGCTCATGTCGAGACCGCCTAACGACTAACCACGAGAGTCTTGAACATTAAAAATGTGGCCAGACGGGTCCATGATTGCTGGAATATGCAACCAGTTGTTGAAGGCCGTTGGCGGCACGAGGGGCACTGCAATACCGGTGCTCTCCATAGGAGAGTGGGAAGGAGACGACGAATTGAAGGAGGGGTTGTAGGTGTAAGGTGCTGGACTTTGGGTAAGAGCGAGGAAGTTGGGATGGTGAGAATGGCGAAATCTGGCACCAGCGAGGGGGTTGTGAAATGGGTGGGCAACATGGACAGTGAGAGCAAGGAACGCAGCGTCAACGAGGAGGTGGAGGTTGTGGTGATAGGTCAGGCAGTAGCAACGTGGCCGAAAGAAACCATGAGGCTCCAATCGAGGCCTAGGGACCGTGTTTCTGGAGCCCTGAAAGTCCATTTTAGTGAGCAAACCAGATTTTTTGAGCCTAATTCAAACGAGAAAACGTTTTCTTTACCTTTGGACCATCTTTTTTTGGGGGAGTGAGAGTTGCGGATTTTGATGGGGGCTTTGCACCCTGGTAAAAAAGATGGTTAAGATCATGTATACACTGCAGGGGCATATAGGCTTTACCTTAAAAGAGATCAGGGCCTGTCACAAGGCACCGAGCGATCAGGGCTGAACAGGGAATTCCAAAATCCCTTGATAACTTATTTACCTGCTGGTCAAGGGTGAGGTGGGTTGAGGCTTAAAGAAACATTAAAAAAACGTCACCTGAATAGTACATGAGGTGTGTTTTTAATTTCCGTTTGGCAAGGATAACGAAATTTCAGCTTGGCGGATAACGAGAGAGCAGATGACAAGGCGTTTATAATACAAAAGATCTCCTAGATAAATGGATCACTCACCGATGACGCCCGAACATTCGTCTGAGGGTTCTGGGGAGTCCCTCTCATCTATCATGGCCCCGCTCCGCCTTTGGATAATATGGGGGATGAGGTGTGTTCTCCCACTCCAGGTTCCGTTTTTTCTTCGTGTTTGTGTTGTCGTTTTATGCCGGGTTTCTTCCTGGGCACGGCAACTTGGGCCCTGTCGTTCGATGGAGTCGTTACAGCCGTCGTCGCACCGATCTTCTGATTCTGATCCTGGGGGCAGAGAGGCGCAGGCGCAGGAGAGGTCGTCTCGTCGGGGGATCCGTTTGCCGCTCGGCGTGAGAGCGAGGAGGGTCGTCAGTCACAGTGACTGATCGATGTGTCAGCGGGTCAGGACCATTCTTTTGGTCGGTCGCAACCATACTTCATCATTGATGTCAATGAGGACATGAGACCAGAGGATCTGGAGCCTTAGATGAACCATATTACTTAGTAACAATGAATCCAAGTTTAAAAATATCAAGACGATTATAATAAAGACCTTGTTATGCCAAATGTCAGGGTTTGGACTGACGCCAGAATCAAGGATGGTTCAAATACATGGTCCTGGCAATACAGTGTTCTTGGGAGAGATCAATCTACGTTGGAACTTGAATCGTTCAGAGATACACGAGAATAGAGAATAGCGGTGTACAAGTTCACAGAGACCGCTTGAGGCGCTAATGTTTTGTTAAAGTTCAATTATAATTCATTGTTCAAGGCTGGATTGCTAAACCGGTCTGTCTATGACAATCAAAGAAGGGAAGGATTGTCGATAGACTCCTCCACTCTCCTGTGATGGTCACTGGTCTACTGCATTGCAGGAACAAAGAAACTTCAGGGGATGCCGTCGTCGACTTGTTCAATATTAGTTCATTCAACACCCCGACGAGTGCTCAGTATACAGATCTTGGCAGATACGGAAGCAGAGATGGTTCCGCCAAGCTCATGGGCTCGAATTTTGTTTGCATTTCGCACCTAAGCCTTATTGGTATGAGCAATACAAATGTGATCGCCATGAAAGGTCATGGGAGCGCCGGATAGAGTAGAAGCGAAGCATCACTAGAGCCAGTGATGGATTGACACATGATGCATGAGGCACCATAGACCATGTAACTTTCAATTTGTAAGATAACTAGCCTCCCCTTGGTAGGTAGTTTCATTTGCAAAGCACAGTAAGTGATTATCCCCATGTGAGCCCAAAGAGAAGTTTGCGGGACATGTACGGTACTGTGCAAAAGGTGCCTCAATAGGGTGGCTTCCTTTTATGTCCCTTTTGCGGATGAGGGGTCGCCGTCGTCGACTTGTTCAATATCAATTCATTCAACCCTCTACTCTCTATCTGATGGGTAATGGAACTCAGGGGTCTAAAGTAGTACAAACGGGGCCATGTCAATGGACATAATACCTTGCACCGTGAGTATCTCTGAAAGAGAAAAGTTTGGAATATTAATTCGGAAAAAGAGCCAGCCACTCACCAGCGGTGCATCCATCGGATATCCGAGGGGGGTGTCTATTTCTCTTCTGAGAGCAAGACAAGGTGGACTTCGAAATTGTTGTCAGGCTTACGATGAACCACTTCTAGTGGATGTCTCTTTGCAAGCATCCTACGACCGAGCCATACGTAGTCCTCTGGGTTCAAACTAACTGCGTAAATCGTAGTCTTCGAGAGCTTTTGGCAAGGCACATCACCAGATGAGACTGTTCTTCGAGTAAATGGATCAGGTTTGGCGCATTGTAGAAATCGAGACAACAAGATAACATGATTGCGGTGAGGTTCTACCAGTTGAGTGGTTCGCCTGAGTGGTGCCATTGCAAATTCCCATGGGTGCTTCGGAAGGGGATATGGATAAAGTGCGGGAACTGTCCCCCGAGGGAGGGTGGATACGATATCACTGCCTCGAGGTTGGTTTGGATTGTGAGCTGCTGCGAAGGTTCACAAATGCGCAGGGGTTGTGCTCGAATGAGGGGATAAATTTTATATCGCTTATGTTGTCGCAGTATGGGAACCCATGAAGCTTGTGTAAATGTTGTCAAGCTCAGCGCCGCTGAGAGTGGCCATAATTTAGCATGAATCCCTCGATGACTGCTGAGAAAATTCACTTACAAGTTAACCATTTCTTCGCCCAGACTTACCCTTAAATGTAGTGCGTCGAAAAGTCCAATAATTCCTGTGTCCGATATATGAGGGGCCATGGACAAGGAGCACGGCACATCTCACCTTGTTAAACGATGCACCACTAACTGGCAGTATGATATATCACGCCTATGTAATTAGATACTTAGTGTGATACATTAAACAATCCAATTAGATACACTTTGAGATATATCACACTACATACCACCCTGGCCTCTTCCATCTGGACCACCCCTCGGCACCCTGTTGCCTTGCATCTCAATTTAAACTCAGCCTACAAGCCATTCTCTCTGCGGCCCACAGCGCACGTGTATTTGGCGCGTATGCCTTCTTGGGATGTACCCGCCTCAAATCCAGATCAGGAGATTACTTCCCAATTGGGCAGTTTTTTGAATAAGATGCGCAAAACAGCTTAACAGCCATCGATTACGCAGACAGACTATACTAAACAACACTCTCTAGTACATCTACCTCTGCATTCTCATCAGCAAGACCCCGATCGGCGATCGCAACGAAAGCCGGCACGTCATGCCACTGCTTCGCGAATGTCTCGAACAAGCACTGCCGCACAGAAGCCTGGCGCCACGCATAGGCCCTCAGGCCCTCTTCCAGCTGCCCTTTGTGCTCCGGGGAGGTTGAGGTATGGTTGGAACCATTAACCCTCTCTCGACTGCGCTGCGCACGTTCCCTCCATCGATTGCCGTCCCATTCGAGGAAAGCGAGAACTCTGCGCATCTCCTCAAGCAGCAGTTCCACCTCCTCCGTATACCGCATTGCACGTGCACGAGAGCGGCACCATTCGATCCTTAGTGCTATTTCATGGAGTAGTTAGCTTCGAAAGTGGACAATTAGAAGCACTAGTGCATATGTACCTTCGTCTCCTGAGCCGCCTTCAAGAACGCCAGTGTTCGTCGTCCAAATCCACGACGGCCGCCGCCGCCCCTCCGATTCACCCATCAATGCATCTGATAACCCACGGACGTCCTCAACTTTTAGCACCTGCAAGGTATCGGCCCAGTCCGGGACCGTCAGTGAATTTGAGAGTGCCAGCATCGCATCACGCGATCTGCGATACTTCTCCACAGCTCTATCCACCTTTGCCTGACATTTCTTGATCGTGGTATTGGCGCGTGTGTTGTGCCGGATTCCTCGTGCGTATTTGTCCTTCTGATGGTGAAGGTGGGTGCGAATGCGAAGATGCTGGCGCAATTCGTGCAGGGCGTCGTGGGCTCGCCCCTCCCGGAGTCGCAATTCGTATGTACGCAGCTCTGGCTGCTGAAGGGGTGTTCGGAAGTTGTACGATGATGGAAGATGCAGTGGGATGTCCTGGGGTTTAGAGGGCGCAATGCCGTCCGGCTTAGCCGTTGCGTCTCGTTGTCGACTGATACGCGCTTCCGGCATGCACCGTTCTTGGAGTTCAATCCAATTCGCAATACGGCGGCGTAAGTTGTTCGATCGTTCGACCATCATGGCAATTTGCTTAGATGTTGGATGCAGCCCCAGAGCCTTGAAATCTTCAGCCAGTCGGCGTCTAATCAAACCGCGTCAATAGCAGCAGATCGTGAGGGGAGTGAACGCACTGATCATCCTCTAGCCTAAGTCCATTTAAAATCACCACAGACGGGTGATCATCATCCAGCAATCCTTCTACGCCCGCATCATCTTCCTGCGCCTCCTCTTCGACTTCTTGTGCGAGCTTAAGCCGAACCAACTGCTCTGAGACCACTAAAGAATGCTATGTCAGAAAACACAAAGTACAAAGGCAAGCTTTCACTACATCGTTTCTCCGCTTTGAAAGGATTCGGCGCACTTGAATCTTCCTCCCATAATTCTACTGCTTGACGCCATTGGGCAACCAACTCCACTGGGATTGTCGCCTCATAGTCTTGGAATGCCAATATCTGCTTGTTCCGCATGGGTACGGCATCCTGGATCTTCTTCATTAATGTGGAGCCTAAACAAATCAAGGTCAGCACCGATAGTACCAACCACGGTAAGAATATATCACGCACCCATCTTAATTATTTTCTTCCAATTCCAATCACCGAAGTGGTCGTCCAAGGTATCGCGTCTCAAACCTGGCCCCATTTCCTTGGTACTCTGCGCCGCCGGGTTGATATTAGCCCAACCTCGCTCAGGTGCCTCACCATCAGTCCTCCCAACACCCTTTGTAAGATTGAATGAAAACCCCAGGTTACATGCTTCCACGTGCGCTGGAAGATGGAACTTGGGCACCAGAAAGCGAACGTGTTTGATGTTGGTTGATAAAGCTTCATCGGGAGGGAAAATCTTCATCCTTTCCCCAAGCTTCTTGTGCCACTGGCATGCAATGTCGTACGAAATGATGAGGCAAATTAAGGCGGTGGCGACTAGGCTTTTAACAAACATGTAGTCTGTGTGAAGATATCTGGAGAGCGTTAGAAGAAACAAGAAAATAAGAGATTTATGGACTCACTTTTCCCCCAATTGAATATCTCCAACAGCGTTTGGCCGTTTGAGATTGTGGCGGGCGCAGTCGACAGTCATAACACCAGAGGCGGCCAGGCCGCGCGCCTCTCGATCAGGCTTGTTGACCGCATCATGGTTGACGCAGGTGCTGCGCTGGAGAGCAGCATTGGTTCAGTTTTACAAAAAGACAGCACAAAGCACCGACATCTCACGTACGTCTTGTTTCTGGTCCCAGTGCTTCTCGAGGTGCTCCTTATATGGCTCATTCTTCACGAAAAAAGACCACCCATCACTCAAGCTGGGATCTCGATCGTCGGACGATACCTTCTTCCTTTTCAGCCGGAAATTCCCGTCTAGTGCGAGAAAGAGAGCATATAGGAACCTGGAAGCCACCAAGCGTCAGTGCAAAGAAATAAACAGAGTCGTAAACACCGCACAATTTGGCAGCTGGCGCGAGATCCCAACCCGGGGGCAAATTAATTCCAGGGTGGGGGCACGCAGGGCAAAGGAGAGCCAACTCCCCTGGTTTCGTTCCAAGGATACCGCCATCTTCATGTCCCCGGCCGCCGCGTTTTAGCAGCTTCAAGTTCCGCCATTGGCGGATGATTCGCATGAACTCGTCATAGCGATCCTGGGTAAGGTCGGTAAAAACACAATCTTCATCAAAAAGCAAACTTACGCGAGCCGGATTCACACCAACATTGTCGGTGTAGCGGGATAGTGTGTTGTAGAACTCGTACCCGCTGCACTTTGATTCGAAGGAGAGGATGTGGAAGAGTTTCATGACCCGGAATGTGGCTGCGGATTTGGGGTTCATCGACGTCACTGGGTACAGTGCGGATCGAAGCAGCTGGACCTCCGCCGACTTGGCTCCCTCGCAGCCGCAGTAGTCGAGTGCCACTTCATGTATCCCATTGCAGTCGATAATCACGAAGTCATCGTTTGATGACGGCTTAGGGTTGACGCACGTAATTCCTGGGCGATGACCGAGCTGGATGCGGAAACCGAGGGACTTCAAGGAAACGCATTCAAAGAAGTTGTTGTTCCAACGCTGGAATGTACAATCTTCAGTAATGGAAAGCGGTGAAATGAGTGAATCACTAACCTCAATTGTGTGCAAAGGGTTGCGCCGATGCGTGGAGAGAATACAGCGCTGACAAAATAACTCGTGGCCAAAGCAGTCTGTGCATCGATAGAGGGGGTGTGGCTCGGCACATTCCCCGCATGGTGCGCCAGCATGTGTTCCCCGCCCTTCAAGCCTCAACATCTCATCCAATGCCAACTCGCGGCTATATTCCCTCCATTGCTTCATTGGATTATCCTACCAAACTGTCAGCAAAGAGTCAATTAGGACAGTTATTGCTTGGCCTACCGACGCAGTCCGAGATCGTTTGGCCTTCAAGCCATGCTCTTCATCCCATGCCGCGCTAAGCTCGGGGTCCATGAAGCCATATTCCTGGAAAACCGATTCCAAGTCCACTTCGTAGATATCGTCATTGTTGGTCATGTGGGTGTCGTTGGATGGGGTATCTGTGAACTCGAACGCCCGGGGCACAGATTCAGGTGGTGCTGACAAAATCGTGGATGCGTTCACGACTGAAGACTGGGTGCCTGCCGGTGTTGCATTAACGATTGTGTGGGGGTGTACATCCTTCGGGCGTTGGCGGGGGTGTTCATTCTCGGAGTCGCTCTCCTGGAACGTTTCTGCACCCCAACCCACACCCCGCACCGTTGACTTCCCCCGGCGTAGCCGCTTCATCACCAGGACTAGTAGATGGAATGTGAATTCACGTTAGTGAATCCAAAGGCTTGTGAGCCGCCCGATGCGTCCACATTCTGCGACTGCCAAGAGTAAGAGATAACCGATACTTGGGAAAAACAACCGCAGGGGTCGTCAGGCTGCCCCACCAAGACGGCGATGATCCGCCCCTCCTTGTCTAAAATCAATCAGGTTTTTCTATGGCAAATTCGTTAGTGAAATTTTTGAATTGAACACACGTGTCTCACCGGCCATCCCACTCGATGATAGTGAAATTTTCTTCGATAAGCTCCGGCACCGTCCAGGGGGTCTTCTTAGTCCCGCTTTTGCGTTTTCCCACCCAGGCGCCTGACCCTGACGCCGGGAAATTCTCTGCATTGACGGGAACGCGTAGGGGCTCTAGCTCTTCAGCGTGATGTGCGACAGTAGCAGGGTTTGTGGCGTAGGCGTGTGGTCGATGGCCCGACGATGCGAGTTTGACTCTCTTCGTAGCGCGCCGCTTCTTCGCACCTGCACTCCGGCGTTTCTTCTCGAATGATTGCGGCCCAGGGCTGGGACCAAGGTGAGGCGGGTGATCGGGTGCCTGAACCTCATGGAAATCCTCTGAATCTGACTCTGTTAGCGGCGATGGTGGTCGTGCACACACTCCCAGCCCCTCAGAGTCATCAGCGCCTTGCTCAAAGCGTTCATCCTCCTGTGCGATGGCAGCCTGGATAAGCGGTTCCACGCTGATGGAGGTCGAAACTGCGTCTAAAATCGCGACCAGACGCCGGGACGCATCTTTCAGAAAGTAAGGCAGAAATTCCGTGCCTGAGCGCAGGAGCATAGCTCAAAATGGACCCTACAAGCCTTAAATAGGATAATCAAAATAAGATAGTCAACCTCAATTCTAACATAGTTAAACTGCTGCAGGAACTCAAGGCGTGTTCCGGGGAGGGGTTTGACGAGCTGCCGTAGTGCCTTTGGTTAGACTCAGCGTGCAGAATCGCGTACACCCGCCACAAAAACACAGAAAGGAAAGGGCAGGGGCTGGCGGGGTGACACTTACTGGCTTTGTAATTCACGCTGATCGTCCCCGTCTGGCGCGTTGGTGGTTGTGGTGTTTGATGTTCATTGGGGGAAAAAAAATTTCAGCTTGCCGTTGTTTGTTCCAAAGGCCAATGTGATGACAGATGGCTTGATTTGGCAGCACTCAAATCACCCAGATCACGCACACTCATGAACGCGATCACAAACATGTTCCAGCGAGATCTTCCGGCAAGGTTGAAATTTAAGTAGATAATAATTAATAATCCAAACCATGCTTCAGGTCTGAGTTCCACTGACCTCGCTACGATTGATCAAGATCTGTCATCAGCGTCGGTTATTTAAGAGTGAAAAGACTCCCTCTTCCTTTAAAAAAGAAATCAAAACTTCTCCTTGCATTGTGACGAAATGGCACCATACTTTGGCCCACTCTCCGCCAATGAACCTACTCTCAACGGGCTTTCCCAACATGAGGCCCTCTGCTCAATTCGCACGAGGATTCGACAGGAAATTCGGCAAATCGCTCCCGCCAAACCCGATAGACTGCCACCCCACAAACCTCTCCACAAGGAGACAGGTCCATGGCTTTGTCTCGGAATTGGTCCAGGTGACCTGCGTTCTGCGGGGCGCTGGTACCAAATGGTACGAATCTTCGACCTTGTATCCTGCTCATTGAGTGAATATTTTCCATTAGTGCAAGACCTGTGATCCTGAGATCAGGCAATTCCTTACCGCACCCCTGGACGAGCACTACATCGAAACCTCTGTCCTGAGGCGGTTGTTGGAGATGTATCAGGAAGTTGAGTTATATTTTGACGAGGATCCGGAGCAGGATGGTGCCTGCACTAGAATTAGCACTGCTGCAACTAGAATTAGGAAGACAAGGGCCTCAAGTAGCTCATAGATTAATGAACGCCACTAGCATATCTGTCGACAACATAGCTCCTACCTTCGTTTCCGTGGATCATCGGAAGGGTTGTGGGTATTGCGCGATCCCAGCGTAGATTCCATAGCAAACTGAAAAGCACGCCTCAATCGAAACAGGATAAAGTGCCCGCTGTCCATGCAATCGGGACTCGGCGGGTTGCCTTCATATGGACACAATTTCTTTCGGCTTCTGTAGTGTGAAATTTTTCAATTCAATCTAGAGTTGGGCAAGCTCATCAAGGTGGCGACGATCCGTGAGTCCTTGTTCAATATCAATCGCATTTTACTGTGGCAATTCATCAGTCAAATTTGGGGAATCAACACACCCGTCTCACCGGCCCTCGTACCAATCGAGATCCATGGTTATTGCATAGCTTGCTTACCCAGGAGGGATTCGTGCCTCCTGCTCAAATATGAATTTAGTCGCATTCTCTGTTAATTATGCAAATTGAAAAGGATCATCTCACTGAGCATCCCATCCGTATTCTAGACAGGTTCAGAATAACTCAAGATCAACCTACAACCATCAAATTAAAGTAGTCAATATCAATGCGAATATGATTCAAACGCTCGAGAAACTAGTCGATGTGTATCTGAGTTAAAGAGGCATAGCTACCGCTACATCCCTAAAGCACAAACGTGAGGATTTGAATGGAGGGTTGTGGGATGGCGCTAATCAGGACGTACTATGTAGCCGTGTAATTCAGCCTTGTGTTTCGTGCGTTATCGTGTTCGGGCTGTTTGTTCTCGAAGCCAATGGTGATGACAAATCGCTCAATTGGGCCAGACGCCGCGAAATGAATCACGAACATGATCACGAACGTGATCACGAACAGACGGTCTCTGGTGATTTCAGCGATCCACACAGGTTGAGTTGCAGAGAGTCGCAGTCACCTAATTCGACCTATCTCGGTGAGTGTTAAGGGTAAATAACGGGATTGAATGTGAGCAAGCACCGCGAAGATGAAGGGGATTTGGCCAGACTGAGACTCGGAGAAGGGTAGCGTGACCATACATAGTGAATGACAGTAGTAATTTGAGCGTCCAGGCTTTGGGCGATATGACTACGTGGAGGCTGATTCTAAATCGAAGTTTAGGGACTCGTGCGCTTGAAATGCATGAACAAAAGAGGAGAACACACTGAAGGAAGAGTTGTTTGAGCCGAGTGATCAAGAACAACACTAAGCTCACACTAGGACAGGTTTGGCGCTTGAAAGCAATACATCCTCCGCCCTCAAACTCAACTAAGTGCAAAGGTTTGATCTTTGTTTTGTTTCAGTAATTTCCGCTCACTACCACCGGCTCTCTGCTCCAGGAGGAAGGATTTAAATATCCTCACATCCATTCTGGAATCTGCGCTGGGATCTTGCCAAGTTGCCTCAGATTGGTCCTGAAAACCAAGTAAGGACGGCCGCTCTGTGAGGAATGTCTCCGAATATATACTGCACATTTACTGGTGCTCGCTGCCTTTCCCAGGAGTCTATGCTCGAACATCTTGAGTTGTGGCATTAGGCGCTTGCTGTATGAATGGCACGACCACCCAGAGGAAAACCGAACACTGCCGTAACCCTAGTTCCACGACTCAGTATGTACTCTCAAATATGTCAAGAAATTAATTGATTCACGCCCTGTTGGGTTAAAAATGAGCTTCCTCTCATCGTAAGCGCTCGCTGTATAAGTGCGATGATGTGATTGGGGAGGGTAGACTTTTCACTGCAGCCCTGCCTCCACAAATCATTGGGCTTGCTCGGAACCACTTCAAGCTGCTGTCTCTGCCCGTACCGACCTTGATGTCTCCACGCACGTTTTTCTGATGCCTTCACTTGCTCTCCGTTAAACTCATTGGTATGTGGCAGATTTCTTTGCACCGGCTCGGTATTTTACCCGGATTCGGCATCTGTCCATTCTATCAAACCCTTGCCATTTGTGTTATTTTCTATGTATTCTGTTTCTCTGCAAAGCGCTGTGTGTTCAACTCTTTGAGTGGCGGTATAGCACTAATAGTGGCAATTACAAACAAACTATAATTCACGTGATGGGTGATGGGGCGCTCCCAAGTCTTACACCTGAACCAAACACTCATCACGGGGTGACAATGACTTCTGAATCAAGCCGGAAGGAGGCGAACAAAAAAGCTAGTCGCAAATACTATACAAAGTATGTGTATTTCAGTGCTTCACTAAGAAAAAACTGATCATCTTCCAGAAATAAGGACGTGGAGAATGAGAAGGCCCGTGAACGCATGAGAAAATTACGATTGAAGCGGTATGTCTTGTCACTTGTGCCCGTTAATCTCGCTAACTTCTCAAATATGTAGAGCTGAAGAGAAACTGATAAAACAAACGCCACCAGGGAATGCAAGTACATCGAGTGGAAAGCCGCCCCAGAAACAGCCACCCTTGAATTCTCCCAGCGGGGACAGTGATAGGTCCCCGACACCCGATCATCTGCGTTGGCCCACACCTGAGTATCTGTGAGCTCAGGAAACCACTTTAATTGTTTTTTCTATTTGTCTAACTGCTATGCCTATGCTAGGAGGGACTACGCGTGGGAGGCGCAGATGGAGTACATTTACAATTTCCATTTCCGGGATACGTGAGCATTGAGCGACAATGAATCAGGGAGATGAGGCTGCAGAACGAAAGGGAGAAGATGAAGGAAGAGGAAACTGAGGTACAGGCATTACTGCTCGCGGACTGCGACGACGATACGCCCAGTGATGAGTTGGAATATGTGTCCGATTCTGAGGGATATCTTCTCCTGGCACCAGACTCAGATGCTGCCTGACGGTTAGATAACCTCTTCGTGTGGGTAGCGAAATTCTCAGGAGGCGGGGCCCGCCTATTAGGCTACAGAAAGGTACATAGAGTGAGATTGTAGATAAATTAGACATATGTCCCCACATGCTAACGCACTGCCGAGAACTTAGAGAGGGATACGGATATCATTAGCGACTCAGTGACGGTGATTGACATTGGGGGCAAATGCGAGCGTGTACAGTGGGTATCAATTTACTACAACTGGTGGTCAGGATGCACTCCGCCGTTGACAAAGCCTTGGATCCAGGCCTGGTCATAGGCTATAAGCGCCGACGTTTTCGTCGAGTGCCGTTTGTAACAAGCCGCGGACCACCCGCTGACGATCGGGCTCACTTGATGCCTGTGTCATTATCAGGTTAGAGTGGTCCGAACGGCAGGCTCATGCACTGGGAAATCGTAAAACGCACCATTCGGGGTATATGCCCGTGTAGCGGCCCACAGTCACAACATACCACGATCCACTTTCAGGTGCGCTCACAATATCTGGAAGGACGTTCAAGACTGTTGGATGAACACCACGGCTGGAACGGGCGAGAGGGGTGAGATAAACTGCCGCGAGTTCCCCCGACGTGGTTGGCGGGGAAATGGGTCCAGGGATACCAGGGGGGACAATGGGAGGAACCGCAGGAACCGCTGCCAAAACAGTGTCGGAAGTTGGCACAGCTTGAACAGCCGTTGTCGCAGCCTCGTTGGTGGAAGATGCTAGCCCGGTTGGAGGAGGTCTTGCCAACGCGGGTTGAGCTGAGGATCCCTCCACCTCTACGCTTGCTACTGGCGGCGTCAGTAACTGAAATCAACTGACATGGATTTGCCTTACCTTGAGCGGGGTTACTGGTGGATGACGCCGGCACAGTCGGCGGGGGCGTGGCAGGTCCTGGTTGGGCTGAGGTCCCTAGTATGTCCGCTATGTGGCGTTGTGAGTATGTTGAACAACGCAAACATAGATTTCTTACATTCGAGGGTCAAGGTAAGGCGCTGGATGCAGGCGATTAACGCAAGCAGAGTGTCGTCTCTGCTTGTGGGGATCGCGTCCTGGGCCATGGGTGTGAAGTCAACAAGGAGGGAAATGTGTAGGAATGAAAATTTAAAAAACTGGCCTGGTTCCCTTTGGTGTGATATGCGGCGTGGAAATGACCAAGAAATAGAATGATCCTGAGGAACGATTGACCGCAGATCCAACTTGCGTGCGGTATGATCGAATGGGGGCTATAGATCAACTTGCGTCTGGTATGATCGAATGGGGGCTATAGATCCGACTATCCTCGTCAACTCAAGCAATCGGGGTGAATCGTGGCTCGAAAATAATTAGGCAAATAATTGATAAGAGAACAGATTATCTGGAATACTCACCGCTTACTGAACGGCGTCCTCTGTGAGTTATCAGCTTACACAGTGGGATTTTAAACGCACATGGCACTACCACTCACGATAAAATAATACAAGAGCCAGCCAGGGTGTTTGCTTCTTTGTTTCGCGGAAAAAGTTGTGGGGATTGCACCAGGTAACCCAATAAGGTACGAGGGGTGGAGCAACTGGCTGAATCGGTGATTGTAATTAAAATGAAAATAAAGAAAAATATTGAATATCCAATACACAATCCTACCTTCCAGGTTCACGCCTCCACTTCGTCTTCCATATTCATATTGCCCACGATGGCTCCTCCTAACTGGGCTACCAATGAGCAACTCACATTCCTACGCAGCTATGTCTCCATCTTCACCGACTATACGGCAAAGGAAAACCAATCCAAGTTCTGGCCACGCCTCAGCGAGGACTGGTTTAGCCGCTGGCCAGAGCTCGACGCCCTGATCGAAGCTGGCCACCTCCCTCCTGAGGCCCGCACGGTGGATCCGGATGCACCTGAGGGCGCCGACGCGATGAACCCCAAACATCAGCTGACGAAAGAGGAACGCGAGCTCTATGGATCTGCGATAAAAACGCGTAAACAAGTCAGTGACTGATAGCTGAGGGGCTTTGGTACTGACCGTCGTGTTTTCTCTCAGAAATTGCAGAATTGGATGCGCAACAACACCAGGAAGGTGGCCGGCGCGTCTAAAATGTCCAAGACGCGTGTAAAGACGTCGGCATTGGGACTGCTCAACCCCCCGAAACGTCAGCGTACTCACCAGGAGCAAGAGGTTTACCACAGCCTTTACAAGGACAAGCTTGAGAAGCTCGTCAAGGAAGCTCTTGATGAGCGGCTCCCGGAACTCCAGCATATTCCAAACGGTAGCGAGGATGAGCACGAAAGCGACAGCAATAGTGAAGGAGAGGAGTCGACCAAGAACAAGCGTGCAGGGCCCAAGAGCATCAAAAAGATCAGAGCTCTTCGCATGCAGATTCGCCGCGAGGTTCGTGCGAAGGCATGGGCAAACGAGACAGAAGAGGTGCGCCGCCAGGTTAAAGAGAAGATTATGCGTGAGAGAGAGGAGCTTGGAGAGATCCGCGGTGATGAGGGGAAGGTAGGACTGGAGCGGTCTCCTGCGTCGCGCGAGCTGTGAGTTCTGACTATGGGTGCTTGCCATCCAAGAATCTCACGAAATGAACCTATCAGTGTTATCAGTAACCTCATGGGAGTTCTCAAAGATACCTGTGCTGAAATACATCGGTTATCAGGTTGGTCAACCATCGCGCTGACGGGTGGACCGCATCCGGCCTTGAAGAACAAGATCTCGCTGCAAACGTGAGTGACTTGTATTTGTTGCTATTGATGTCAAAGGGTATTGACCTTACTCAGCGTTACCTTCGGCGAAACCGCAGCAGGGAATTCTTTCAATGAATCCTATGCCGGATTTCAAAACGACGTTGTCCAACCATATCTCGCCTGGCTGAAGAAGGTTTATGGTACGTTTGAATTTTTGATCAGTTGATTTTTCTGTGATGTGATTCTGATATGTGCAACTCGCCAGCCGATCCCTTGCGTCACAGTTCAGTAGCGACTCCAGAAGAGGAAGATTCAACAAATGCAGGCAACGCTCTTGTTTCTTCTCCGTCCTCGACTTTGGGGTTCACATCCGTCCCTGAACATCTGCGTGCTGAAGACGCGCTCGGTGGCCATGTGGAGGATGAAAACGAGACACTTCCCAACAATCGTCCTCAGCCTGCTATGACTGACTTCGATCTACTTGCTGAGGACGCGCCTGGCGGCCATATGGAGGGTGAGAACCCATTCGAGGACGAGAACCCACTCGAGGACGAGAACCCATTCGAGCCACCTCCCAACAACCGCCCTCGGACTCCCGTGCCAGACTTCCATTTGCAAGACGGCAATAGTGGACCTTCAGAGCCGATTTCATGGGCATTTCAGCGGCAGGGGCTGGGTGATCTGTTTGAAAGCCATCGCCGAGGTTCATCCGCCGGCCCATCCGGAGACAGTTTGTCGATTATACCTCCCCCGAGGGCTATCGGGGATGAAGATGTCGCCCGAACGCTGTTGACGATGCGCGATGAGAGGATTGATCCTTCATTATTGTCTCCCCCGAGGGCTACAGCTGCGAATCGCGAAGAAAGCACAGATGTTTCTGCGTTGTCCCACCGCTCACCTTCGGGATCGACAATCCAAGTCATGGTGGGTCTATTGCAGACAAACGGATCCCCTGCCGTACCACAATTTCCCACATCGTCGACTCAGACTAGCAACCATCCCCTCACTGCTTTCTCAAGCACTAGGCCGGCATCTGTCTATCGTGCATTCGCTCCAGAGAATTCCCTCGCAAGACCCCCGGCCCGAGGTCTAGCATCAGCGTCAAACATCATTCTCACATCGCTAGCGACAACTGCAGCGACAACTGCCACCCCCCAAAACGCTGACGCCACACCCTCGCCTGCACCCATTCCTGCTACCCGTGGACGTGGACGAGGTCAAGGTCGAGGAGGTCGGGGAGGTCGAGGCGGTCGAGGAGGTCGAGGGGGGAAAGTGTGAGGAGGTGGGGTTGCAAATGGAGGTGGAGTTGCAAATGGAGGAGGTGGGGTTGCAGGCGAAATGGAAAACCCTGTCGGTTCCGACCCTGATGTGCACCAGGTTGACTCGCTCTCCGCCGCAGGAGGTCGGGGAGGTCGGGGCCGTAAAGGACGAGTGAGTTCCGACCCCGGTGTTGACCGGGTTGACTCGCTCTCCGCCGCTTCCCGCCGTCGAATCGATATCCTCAACAAACGGGTGTATGCTCCGGATGGCACTTACCACGGTCCACCCCTTGGCGCATCGCATTCCATCAATGTTGATGGTTTGCACCCATGCGTAACGTTCCAAGGACCCCCACCTGCCGCAGCACCCAAGAAACGCACCTGGGACGTCGTTTCCGAGGCAGACATTGTTCCAGGAAAACGGGCAAGGAAAGAGCGTGTAAGGGTCAACTAGTTTACGTAGCATATCCTGTGGTAGTTTGAAAGTGCCCCCCAATTGATACCCTATATCGCCTTAGTGCGCATTCGTTGAAGTCTCTTACACATGGGTGATATATCACAGTGACCAACTCTGCGTAAGTTCCTTCATTAGGTATTGTCTCTAGCTCAACTAGATACGCGTGATATATCACACTAGCCACTGTTCTTTCTAAGTCGCTTAGATACCTATAATATATCACACTGTATCATTGTACGCGTGTAGTCTGTGCCGCACTTGCAAAGAACAACAGTCCGCCTACACCCATGAAAGTACAACTGTATTTCCATATTGTATTACTGTGTAGTTAAGTCTGAGTGAAGTACCGCCCACAACAACCTGCCAAAATTGTCAAAGCCAATGCGAGCAAAAGGCAAGGGCCGCAAATGCGCCAAAATAACGCGAAAGAAGGGGAATAATGGGGGTATATTATGGGTTATAAACTGACCTTTTGTATAATATCACTAACGTTATGTGTTAAGGTGGAAGGGCCAGAGGTGCGGGGCAGTGGCAGCAACAGCCCAATATGGATTGGCGGGTGCCAAGCCATTTTGCCAATCTGGGAAGGCGCAGGCGGGTAGGCGGGAAATGGTTGTAAACTGACCCTTGGTATAATATCACTAACATTATGTGTAAGGTGGAAGGGCCAGAGGTATGGGGCAGTGGCAGTAACACCCCAATATGGATTGGCGGGTGCCAAGCCATTTTGCCATTTTGGGAAGGCGCGGGCGGGTAGGCGGGAAATGGGATTTTCCGAGAGTGTCAAGCAATGCCGAGGCGCCGTATTGCTGGTGGTGCCGAGAGGAAGCCGCGCCGTAGCCCAAGGAATGGGTAGACGGTATCTAATGTGATATATCAGAAATAGGGCTGGGCACGAGTCCGGGTCTTCGACGGGTACTCGTGAGTATACTCGTGGGAATACTCGTGGGTAACGTGACCCGCGGGTCCGGCTCACCCGCCAACACGGATCGCTAAGGATCTGGGTGTGGATTTTGGGGTGGCGGGTACTCGCCTCGGGTACTTGTTATACCTGTAAATATCAACGTTAATTATGGACACCTACTCTATGTCGATGATTTCGAGCCAGCTGTCAAATTTTGGGACAGCGCCGTCAGCTGAGCGGAGTTTTAATCGAGATCAACCGTGACTCACACAGTCCTTTCAACCACTCTGCACCATCCGCTTAGATTCAACGAATGCAGCAGGATGCATTAAAAGGTGAGTAATTCGTTTTTAACTACTACTTATATATATCATAATGTATGTTTATTGCAACCTATCTTCCTCTTTTTAGTTCTCAAACACGTTGCCACCTGTCCTCTCCCTTCATCGGATGCAGGACTCACTCTCAATGTCGATGGATTTCGGGCAGGTGTAGGGGTTCGGCCCGTTCGGGGGAGGTAGCACAAAAAGGGGAGACCCGCTAGGTGCGTAAGGCGTGAATCATTTCGCCGCGAACTCCTGACAACCACACCGTAGAAATCGACAGGCCACTGTCCGGCCAACGCCATGCCCCTAATAACGAGGACTCCACTACTATGCTATCAACGAAAGCCACCACCCCACGCGAACGAGTGACGTCAAACGCAGACGTGTTGAGAGTCGAACCCCCAGCATCGGACACAGACATGTTACATCGAAGGCAGATGAATTGAACGCCAACGAGTTGAACACGGTCTTGTCAAGTTATACCCACCCCGATGCCTTGAATCCAACCACAGATGTGTTGGGTCGAACGCAGATGTGTCGAGTCGAACGCGGATCTGCCGAGTTGAATGCGGATCTGTCGAGTTGAATGCGGACGTGTCCAGTCGAACGCAGCTGTTATCCAGTTGCGACAAGGGGGCGGAGGACCCAGCATGGAAACGGACCTGGGATGAAGAGAGGATTTCGTCAACGAGACTGAAGGCGGCAACGACAAAAGGCAGAGGATGTAGGTGGTTTTGGGAGGAAGATTGAGGTAAGTTATAGCTGTCCTTTGTCTTTACGCAACCGACACTCACCATGGTTCTGCACTTCCCATCCATGGCCCTAATACGATAGGCACGGATGCAATGCAACGAGTTTGACCACAACGCCACGGTTTGGGATTGCACACAATGATGAAAGCCAGACGATGCGGACTCGACAACGACGCAGATTCAACAACCACGACCCGGATTCAACAACCATGACATGAGTTCGATGACAACGCCACGGATTCGACGGAATCGGCACCCTCAGAATCGCATGCGGCAGCGGCAGCGGTTCGTCCCTCTATTATCCCATACGAACGCGTGCTTCAGCTGTTGTTGCTGCTGGCGCTTTGTGCCCACTGGGAGAATTGGCGTTCGCGTTTGGTTTCGCACCACCACCCACATTCACATCCATGCCTCCACAAACCACACCCCCAGGCGGCTTCGGGCTTCAAGGTGATGAGCATCGGCAGGGTCGTCGCCATCATTGTCGTGCTCATCATCGTTAACGTCGACATCGGCATCAAATGCAACCCGCGCCACCACGCCATCTTTGAACTTCGGTTTCGATTTCCAACCGCGTTCGGTCAACACACTGGCAGGCATCACCGTCCTCGGCATCACCATCCTCAAAGATGAAGAAATTTACGATCTGGCGGTTGTCGACCCAGTTCCGCGGGTTACGAGGCGTGCCACGCATAGGACGATTTCTGATTCGACTTGATGAGGAGGAGGACGGGGGTGATAATGATAGTGGTGGTGGTTGTGATGGAGAGCATGAGGAGAGAGCGGTCACGGTTACTTCAGGAATCATAGACGACGGTGTAGGTCAATGAACACATAGTTCTAGTTTACAGCAAAACTTGTACGAAATTTATGATTCTCTTCGTTTCTTGATGTGGGTACCCATGGGTATACCTGTGAGTACCTGTGAGGATCCGTCATGGGCAATACCTGTGGGTACCCGTTGACCCATGGGTTTTTGACTCGCGGCTCCGGGTGATCCGTGGGAAAGGATCTTCACGGATCTGGGTGTGAGATTTGGCGCCCAAATACCTGTGGGTACGGATCCGGGTCACCCGCGAGTGCACTCGTGCCCAGCCCTAATCAGAAACGACATGTAGTTAGATTGTTTAATGTATCACACTTATTATCTAATTACATACCTATGATATATCATATTGCCGGATAGGCCTGAACGATGAGCGGACGTGATCAGAGGCTCGGGCCGGAGTTGCAGCACAGCCATACCGCCCGGATCGTTACGCCGGTTTTCTCCTAGTCTCATAAGTATGCTTATTTGTTCTAATTTATGCCCGGACCGCCAGAGCGGTAAATCGGGTGGAGACCCTGATGCGAGAGCCCACGAAATTCGAAAGTGAAGGCAGGAAGCGAGAATCTTGGCACGGCAAGCGGTGCCGTGAAATGATAGTCACATTGTGCGGCCGTTTTGGACTTTTTAACATCGCAAAAAAGGCCATTTTCAAGCCTTAAAGCTCTTCAAGCCTGTAAATTTAAAATAAAAAAATAGTTACTGTGAATACAAGTGCAGAGAGCTCAAAGAAGGCCTCTCATATTCTTTTTACAGGGAATCGGCATCAAACAGCCATGCATTCATGAGCCGAATAAGCATGACAAGATCAAGGGACCCCGAGAAACCGAAAATAAGCAAACAGCGTTGCGAACCAGCTCGGGTTCGCTGTAAATTCTGTAAATCAAGCTGATTTACGGTAAATTACTCGCACATAAGTACTTATAGCTACTTATGCCACTTATGTGAGCGAACCAGGTATATTTTCCATTTTATTAAAGCAATGCAA